>RCNI01001023.1_pt1 | contig 16008 bp, 13 predicted proteins | sample 2041151 | NCBI WGS metagenome assembly RCNI01 (sample SAMN09708214, study PRJNA481090) | feces metagenome | isolation source: feces | place: Antarctica: Albino Rookery | reverse complement strand
CTTATACAAGAAAGTAATAATATAGTATTCTTTGGAGGAGCAGGAGTATCTACAGAAAGTGGAATTAAAGATTTTAGAAGCAAAGATGGATTATATAACGAAAAATATAAATATCCACCAGAAGAAATATTAAGTCATACTTTCTTTGTAGAAAATACAGAAGAATTTTATAAATTCTATAAAGATAAAATGAATAGCTTAAAATATGAACCTAATATAACACATATAAAACTTGCAGAACTTGAAAAACAAGGTAAATTAAAAGCAGTAATTACACAAAATATAGATGGATTACATCAAAAAGCAGGTTCTAAAAATGTATATGAATTACATGGAAGTATTTTAAGAAATTATTGTATGAAATGCAATAAATTCTATGATGCCAATTACATATTTAATAATTCTGGTATTCCAAAATGTGAATGTGGAGGAACAATAAAACCAGATGTAGTTTTATATGAAGAAGCATTAGATGATTATATTGTACAAAATGCAATAGAAAAAATTGCAAATGCAGATCTTATGATAGTAGCAGGAACATCTTTAACTGTATATCCAGCAAGTGGTTTATTACACTATTTTAGAGGTAAAAATCTAGTATTAATAAATAGAGATATAACTCCTTACGATAGTAAAGCAGATTTGGTTATAAACGAATCTCTAGGAAAAATTTTTAAAGAAATATAACAATTATGGAGGTGAATAGTGTGCAAAAGTATAATGTCACAGGAATGAGTTGTGCAGCTTGCAGTGCAAGAGTTGAAAAAGCTGTATCTAAAGTAGAAGGTGTAAAAGTATGTAATGTAAACTTATTAACAAATTCAATGCTTATAGAAGGAACAGCAACACCAGAAGAAGTAAAAGAAGCTGTAAAAAAAGCAGGGTATGGAGCTACACTTCAAAATGAAAAGGAAGATGTAAATTTAAATGAAGATTTTTTAGAAGATACAGAAACACCTAAAATAAAAAGAAGATTAATATCTTCATTAGTATTCTTACTAGTTTTAATGTATTTTTCAATGGGATATACTATGTTTAATTTTAAACTTCCAAGTTTTTTGGCTACTAATCCACTAGCAATAGCAATTATTCAAATGTTACTTGCTATAATTATTATGATAATAAATAACAAATTTTTTATAAATGGATTTAAAGGAGCAATAAATAAATCTCCAAACATGGATACACTTGTAGCACTTGGATCATCAGCATCTTTTATATATAGTATATATCAAGTTTTAGCTATGACAAATTCATATGTAACTTCAGATATAACAGGAGCAAATAAATATTTACATGAGTTATATTTTGAATCTGCAGCTATGATTTTGGTACTTATTACATTAGGTAAAATGTTAGAAGCACGTTCTAAAGGAAAAACAACAAATGCGCTAAAGAGTTTAATAAAACTTACTCCTAAAACAGCAATTATTTTACAAGATGGAAAAGAAGTAGAAATAGAAGCAAGTAAAATAAAAAAAGAAGATATATTTATTGTAAAACCAGGAACAACTATACCAGCAGATGGTATCGTTATAGATGGCTTTTCAGCAGTAAATGAATCTGCATTAACAGGTGAAAGTATACCAGTAGACAAAGAAGTAGGAGATAATGTATCTTGTGCTACTATTAATCAATCTGGGTATTTAAAATGTAAAGCAACAAATGTAGGAGAAGATACAATGTTATCTCAAATTATTAAAATGGTTAGTGATAGTTCTGCAACTAAAGCTCCTATCGCTAAAATAGCAGATAAAGTATCTTACGTATTTGTTCCAGTTGTTATACTAATTGCTGTTATAACAACATTTGCATGGTTAATACTAGGAAAAGAATTTGGATTTGCTTTAGCAAGAGGAATATCTGTACTTGTTATAAGCTGTCCTTGTGCTCTTGGTCTTGCTACACCTGTTGCAATAATGGTAGGTAATGGAATAGGTGCTAAAAATGGAATCTTGTTTAAAAACTCTATTACTCTAGAACAAACAGGAAAAGTAGAAATAGTAGCACTAGATAAAACAGGAACAATAACAACAGGAGAAACAGTAGTAACAGATATACTACCTGCAGAAAATGTAACAGAGGAACAAGCTATGCAACTTGCATTTTCACTAGAAGAAAAAAGTGAACATCCTTTAGCAAAAGCAATTGTAAAAAAAGCAAAAGAATTAAAAATTCCAAAAGAAGAAGCAAAAGATTTTAAAACATTACCAGGCAATGGAATAGTAGCAACTTTAAATGGAAAAGAAATTTTTGCTGGAAATTTAAAATTCATTTCTTCTAAAATAACTATTTCAAATGAAATAAAAGAAAAGGCAGAAAGTTTTGCAAAAGAGGGAAAAACTCCATTATTTTTTGGTAAAGAAAATAATCTTGTTTGCATAATAGCAGTTGCAGATAAAATAAAAGAAGATAGCAAAGAAGCAATACAAGAACTAAAAAATATGGGAATAAAAACTGTTATGCTTACAGGAGATAATAAAAATACTGCAAATGCTGTAAAAGAAAAAGTAGGAGTAGATGAAGTAATTGCAGAAGTGTTACCACAAGAAAAAGAAAAAGTTATACAAAAATTAAAACAACAAGGGAAAACAGCAATGGTTGGTGATGGAATAAATGATGCTCTAGCATTAACATCTGCAGATATAGGAATTGCAATAAGTTCAGGTACAGATGTAGCAATAGATGCAGCAGATATTGTACTTGTTAAAAATAAACTTACAGATGTAACAGCTGCAATTAGATTAAGTAGACAAACACTTAAAAATATAAAAGAAAATTTATTTTGGGCATTTATCTATAATATAATTGGAATACCAGTTGCAGCAGGAGTACTAATTCCTATTTGTGGATTAAAATTAAACCCTATGATAGGAGCTTTAGCAATGAGTATGTCAAGTGTATGTGTTGTTACAAATGCACTACGTTTAAATTTATTTAATATAAAATCAAGTGCTAAAGATAATAAAATTAGAAAAAACAAAAAGGAGAAAAAGACTATGGAAAAAATAATAAAAATAGAAGGTATGATGTGTGGACATTGTGAAGCAAGAGTAAAAAAATGCTTAGAAGAAATAGATGGAGTTACAGAAGCAATTGTAAGTCATGAAGATAAAAAAGCAACTGTAAAACTTTCAAAAGATGTACCAGTAGAAGTACTTGAAAAAGCAGTTAAAGATCAAGGATATGAAATTATTCATTAAAATAATAGCCTTTACAAAACTATATAAGTAATGTATAATTAGTAAACGGAGGAAAACTAAATGAAGATTTCAACTAAAGGCAGATATGCCTTAAGAGTAATGATAGATTTAGCTGTAAATGGTAATAATAAATTTATATCATTAAATGATATAGCTAAAAGACAAAATATATCTAATAAATATTTAGAACAAATAATTGCTATATTAAACAAAGCCGGTTACTTAGAAACAGCAAGAGGAATAACAGGTGGTTACAAACTACGTAAAGATCCTAAAGAATATATAGTAGGAGACATACTAAGAGTTACAGAAGGTGGCTTAGAACTTGTAAATTGTTTAACTAAAGAAGGAGCATGTGAAAGAAGAAATAAATGTAAAACGTATGCTTTTTGGAAAGGTTTAGATGATACAATTAATGAATATGTAAATAGCAAAACATTAGAAGATTTAATAAAATAGGAGTTAAAAAACTTCTATTTTATTTTTTTTATTCAATTCCTATTGACAAGGTAGGAATTGAATGTTATAATTACTACTAGATTAGTAGGAATTAGGAGGAAAAATGAAGAATATTTATTTAGATAACGCATCTACTACAAAAATAGATGAAAATGTTTTAAACGAAATGATGCCATATTTAAAAGAAAGCTATGGTAACGCTTCGTCTATATATAAACTTGGTAGAGATTCAAGAAAAGCAATAGAAGAATCAAGAGAAAAAATTGCTAAAGTTCTTAATTGTAAACCAACAGAAATTTATTTTACTGCAGGAGGAAGTGAAAGTGATAATACTGCAATAAAAGGAATAGCATATGCAAATAAAAATAAAGGAAATCATATAATAACATCTAAAATAGAACATCCAGCAGTTTTAGAAACATGTGCAGACTTAGAAAAAGAAGGCTTTTCAGTAAGCTATATTTCAGTAGACGAAAATGGAATAATAGATTTAGAAGAATTAAAAAAAGCTATAAATAAAAATACAATATTAATAACAGTAATGTTTGCAAATAATGAAATTGGAACAATACAACCAGTAGAAGAAATAGGTAAAATAGCAAAAGAAAATAAAATATATTTCCATACAGATGCAGTGCAAGCTGTTGGAAGTTTAAATATAGATGTACAAAAATTAAATATAGATAGTTTATCTCTATCTGGTCATAAAATATATGGACCAAAAGGAATAGGTGCATTATATGTAAGAACAGGTGTTAAATTTAAAAAATTAATATCTGGAGGACACCAAGAAAGAAATAAAAGAGCAGGAACAGAAAATGTAGCAGGAATAGTTGGTATAGGAAGAGCTATAGAAATAGCGTATAATTCTTTAGAAGAACACAATAAAAAAATAAAAGAATTAAGGGACTATTACATAGATGAAGTAAGAAGAAAGATACCACATATAAAAGTAAATGGAGATATGGAAAAAAGACTTCCTGGAAATAGTAATATTTCTTTTAGGTTCATAGAAGGAGAAGGATTACTTTTAAACTTAGATTTAAAAGGAATATATGCCTCTAGTGGAAGTGCTTGTACATCTGGTTCATTAGATCCATCACATGTATTACTTGCAATAGGACTACCACATGAAATAGCACATGGATCACTTAGAATATCAATAGGAAAATATAATACTAAAGAGGAAATAGATTATTTAGTAGATAGTTTAGTGGAAATAGTAAATAGACTAAGAGAAATGTCACCGTTATGGGAAAAATATATAGAGGAGGAAAATAAATAATGGAATATTCAAATAAAGTAGTAGAACATTATACAAATCCAAGAAATGTAGGAAAAGTAGAAAATGCTTCTGGTGTAGGAGAAGTAGGAAATCCAGTTTGTGGAGATATAATGAGAATGTCAATTAAAGTAGAAAATAATATAATTACAGATGTTAAATTTAAGACATTTGGATGTGGAGCAGCAATAGCAACAAGTAGTGTTTCTACTGAAATGATAAAAGGAAAAACAATAGAAGAAGCCTTGAAGCTTAAAAATAGTGATGTTGTAAAAGCATTAGATGGTCTACCACCAGTTAAAGTACACTGTTCTGTATTAGCAGAAGAAGCAATTCGTGAAGCTATAGCAGATTATTTAAGAAAAGAAGGAAATCTTACAGAAGAAGAAATTAAAGAAAAATGTAATTTAAAACAAAATCATTGTGAGCATTGTTAACAATTAGTAAAGAAAATGCTAATTTTAAAGATAAAGTTATGTGTTATATAATATTAAAGAGGAATAAGAGAAATTATAGAAATTATAGAAAAAGTAAATAAATTGGATATAAAAAACTTACTAAATTTTAGTAAGTTTTTATTTTTTATTGCCTTTTTTTATTAGTTATGTTATAATCAAAGTGTAATCAAAAGATGGCACTTTGTGAAAGAGGGTGACAGCATGAAAAGGCAAATACAAAGTAAATATTTAATGATGATAAAAAAAATCATAGATGAAGATAAAAATGGTGATAAATTTATAGTAATAAGAACCAATAAAAATAAAAATTTTATTAAAGAATATGGTCTGACATATAATAGTATTAAAAATATAATAAGAGATTTGTCAATTGATGATTGTTTTTCAGGACCAGAGTTAGATAGAAATGAAAATTATGAAGGAGCAATTTTTAAATTTAATCCTACATTTGAAGATATTAAATTATATATAAAAATAAGAATAGAAGATGATAAAAAGACTATATGTATTTCTATACATGAATATGGTCTTCATGATGAGGTGAATTAAGTAAATGAGAGTATATTGTCCATATTGTAAAAAAGAAGTTAAGTATAAAATAGAAAAGAAAGAAGTAAATAGTTTTAAAGGAATAGAAATTGATACATTTGAAAATGTAGGTATTTGTGAAGAATGTCAAAGAGAATTATACATTCCTAATATTGAAGATGAAAATTTAAAAAGAATAAATGATAAATATAGAGAAAAAGTAGATATAATTAAACCAATAGATATTATAAAGTTTAGAGAAAAATATAATATTTCTCAAAGAGAATTAACTGTAATTTTAGATTTTGGAAAAATGACTATTAATAGATATGAAAATGGATCACTTCCAACTAAATCACAAAGTGATTATTTAAAATTATTATTTGATAATGATGATGAATTTTTAAGAAAAGTAGAAAAAGCATATAATAGTAGTATGATATCTAGTAGAACATATAATAAAATTAAAAATTTAAATGCTAAAAATAATACTTTTGAAAGAGATATACAAGATCTATATAGAAAGTCAATTAATGAAAAGCTAAAAGATGAACCTAGTATTTATAACGGATATAAAAAATTTGATTTAAATAAAGTAGAAAATATAATTTCATATATTGCAAGTAAAGTATCTAATTTATCAATTACAAGTTTAAATAAATATTTATGGTTTATAGATAGTATTTCTGTAAATAAAAGAGGAATATCAATAACTGGTTTAAAATATGAACATCAACAATTTGGTCCTACTGTAATAGATAAAAAATATAATGAAATATCTTTACTTGATGATAAATACGTAAGAGAAGATTATGAAGATGATAATGGTACTAAAACTGTAATAAATAGTAAAGAAAATTATAATTTAAAAGAATTAAAGGAAAATGAAATAAAAATAATAGATGAAGTAATTGAATTATTAAAAAATAAAAAAGTAACACAAATATCTGAATTATCACATAAAGAAGATGGATGGAAAAAAACAAATAATAAAGAACAAATATCATTTGAATATGCTATGAATTTAAAAATTTTAGGAGATAAGTAACAAGAATTATTGTTAATAATTTTTCATAAGTATACTAAAAATGTATGTACATTAAATAATAAATTCAATTAATGATTATTAATAGAGAAATTTAAAATGAGTATAGATATATTTTGTGAAACTGAAAAAGTGTTATAAAATATATTAAAGAATTAACTTGTTTAAGTTAATTCTTTTTTTGTAATATAACATAATCTTTACAAGAACTACAACAGGTGCTATAATAATAAAAAATATATAGATAGAGGATAAAAATGTTAGAAAAGATAAATAAAACAGGAGATATAAAAAAGTTAAACATAGAACAAGAAAATAAACTTGCAGAAGATATAAGAAAATATATATTAGAAATAGTATCAGAAAATGGTGGACATCTAGCATCTAATTTAGGAGTTGTTGAGCTAACTATAGCACTGCATAAAGTATTTAATTTGCCAAAAGATAAAATAGTATGGGATGTTGGACATCAAGCATATACACATAAAATTTTAACTGGTAGAAAAAAAGAGTTAAAGACATTAAGAAAATCAAATGGAATAGCAGGTTTTCCAAAAGCAAAAGAATCAGAAACGGATGCTTTTGATACAGGACATAGTAGTACATCTATATCTGCAGCTTTAGGTATGGCAAGAGCAAGAGATATAAAAAAAGGAGATAACAATGTTATTGCTGTAATAGGAGATGGAGCATTAACTGGTGGAATGGCACTTGAAGCATTAAATGATGCTGGATATAGCAAAACTAAACTTATAGTAGTTTTAAATGATAATGAAATGAGTATTTCACCAAACATAGGTGGAATAAATATGTTACTTACAAAACTTAGAACAAAAAGAACATATACAAAATCTAATATATCTATGAAAAAATTTATAAATAAAATACCAGTAGTAGGAAAGCCTTCTGTAAAAGTTATTAGAAGAGTAAAACAAAGTATAAAACAATTAATAATTCCTAAAATGTTTGTAGAAGATATAGGATTTAGATATTTAGGACCAGTAGATGGACATAATATTTCAGAACTTGAAAGAATTCTAGAGATAAGTAAAAAATTAGATGGACCCGTGTTTATACATGTGTTAACTAAAAAAGGAAAAGGATATAAATTTGCAGAAGAAAATCCAGATAAATTTCATGCAACAGGACCTTTTTATTTAAAAACAGGAAAATCTAAAAAAGAAAAAGGAAAAGATTATTCAAAAGTATTTGGAGATAAATTAATAAAACTTGCAAAAGAAAATGAAAAAATAGTAGCAATAACTGCAGCTATGAAAGATGGAACAGGATTAGATAATTTTCAAAAAAAATTTCCAGATAGATTTTTTGATGTAGGAATAGCAGAGCAACATGCACTATGTCTTGCAGCAGGAATGGCAAAAGAAAAAATAATACCAGTTGTACCTATTTATTCATCGTTTTATCAAAGAGCATATGATCAAGTAATTCATGATATAGCACTTCAAAATTTACCTGTAGTAATGTGTGTAGATAGAGCAGGAATAGTAGGAGAAGATGGAGAAACTCACCAAGGACAATTTGATATGGCATTTTTTAGATTAGTACCAAATCTTACTATAATGGCTCCAAAAGATTTTGTTGAATTAGAAGAAATGTTAGAGTTTGCTACTAAATTAAATAAACCAGTAGTTATTAGATATCCACGAGGTGGAGAGGGATTAGTTAAATTTGAAAAAAATAAAAAAATAGAACTTGGAAAAGCAGAAATATTACAAAAAGGAAAAGCATTGACTATTATTGCAATAGGGAAAACAGTGGGTAGAGCAGTTGAAATTTCGAATAAACTAAAAGAAAAAGAAATTTTTGCAGAAGTAATTAATGCAAGATTTTTAAAACCATTAGATAAAGAAACAATAAAAAAATCAATATTAAAAACTAAAAATGTAATTACAATAGAAGATGGAACAATAATTAATGGACTTGGAAGTGCAGTAAAGGAATTAATAATAGATGAAAATTTAAAAAATATAAAAATTAAAAGCTGTGCATATCCAGATGAATTTATTAAACAAGGAACTGTTAGAGAAATAGAAGAAAAGTATAAATTAGATGTAGAAAGTATATTAAAAGAAATAGATTATATAAATAAAAATAAAGCAAGTGAATAATCACTTGCTTTTTAACGTGTTAAAAAGTCAATATCTTCTCCTCGGTCTTTTGACTTTGCATTAGTTCTAGGGTTCAAGTTAGATATTTTGATATTTCTATTAGTATAATGCGAAGCTAATGTTAATTTTTTATTTAATGCATAAAAGTTATATAAAGATAATGAAGACATTTTTTCAAAAGCATAGTCTGTTAAATAATTTCCTGAAAGATATCCAATTTTTTTAGTAATATATTTAGCTTTATTATAAAATTTTTTAAACATTGTTTTAGCAGACTTAGAAATTTTTTTGAATTTATTTTCTTTTTGTAATGCAGTATCTTGGCATAAATAAGATTCAAGAGATAAACTATTATCTATGTTTTCTTCAAAACAAGTTACTGCTACTTCTTCCCATACATCTTGTATATATGGATTGTATTCGTTTAAAAGTGTAGAATTATTTTGTTTTATTTCAAATAATTCTTCACTTAATTTTTCGCAAGAATCTATATTATTTTCTTTAATAGCATCATTTAGATTTAAAGATTTTTCTACTATTGGAAATAAAGCAGTAGAAAGTTCATCACGAACATCTTTATTTAATTCTTTATTTTTATATATTGTATTATGAATGCTTTCTTGTGCAATATACATATATTTTGTTTTTAATTGTATTTCAAGTGGTAAATCAATCCCATTTAAATCTTCTATATCATTAAAAGTAGAGTTCATATGTACACTTCTATAACCAGCTTTAGGATTTTTTATATAATCTTCAGTTGAACTATTAGATAATAATGGTGAAAGTTCATTAGAAATATTATAAATATCTTCTTCATTCTCTGTTATAATCATAACGCCGCATAAATCACCCATTCTATCTGCAGTCTGATAATCTTTTTCTCTAAATTTATTTATAGCAGAATCTTTATTTTTAATTCTAGTTTTTATTTTATATGCGCCTAAATTTTCAGCATTAGCAGCTATTACTCTAAGTAATTCTTGTACATTTTCACTTTCTTTAATGTGATCTATTTTATTTAATAATTTTTCTTCTTCAACAGATAAATTTTGTTCCATATTTAATCACCTTTTAAATAGTTTTTAGTTTAGTAATTTCATCTTTAATTAGCTTTACTAAAATTTTTGGAAGCCTATTTTCATATTGTAAAATAACTTTTTCTATTTCATTTATTATACTATCTTTATTTACGTAGTAATTGGTATGCGGTAGTATTCTTAAAAAGTATAATAAATCTGCAAGTAATATTTTTCTTATATATGGGTATTTAGTATTTGTAAATATTTTATTTGCATAATTAGCAAAAGATTCACAATTTTCTTTGTATAATAATATTACACATTCTGTTATTATATTACCATATTTATTTAAGATTTCTTCTCTTATAGCATAATCTTTTTCAAGAAGATGTAAGCTTGTTATAGTTAATATATGATCATCAAAAGTATTAGTTTCTTTTATTAATATTTTTAAAATTTGTATAACATCTTTATAATTAAAAATAGAATTTACTAATTGTTTATCTTTAATATAAGGTAAAGCTTGTCTAAAATTATAAGTATTAGAAAGCTCGTCCCAGTTATCTGTATCTTGGTATAATTCTTCTGCTGTTTTCATATAGCCTCTCCTTTTTTTTAAAGTATATCATATACATAAAATAACTACAAGAATTTTAGTAAATTTAAATTTAATGAAAATTAATAGTTTTTCTTTTTAAGTATAATATATTTAGTATATAATAAAAATGAGGTGAAAATATGGAGCAATATATATTAAAAAAATTAGATATGGAACTTTCTGGAGAAGATTATTTAGATTTTATAAAATCGTTAATGATCAGAGCAAAAAGTCAGAAGAAAAAAGATAATACACTTTACTTTTATTATCCAATAGATACAATAGGAGAAGATAAAATAGAATTCATTTCAGAAGGGGAAATAGTAAGAAATGAGGTAATTTTAAAAGAATTTTATATACATCATACATCTAAAGAAATATGGGAAGGTAAGTTAGAAAATTTACATGGTGCAATATATGTTTTAAAAAAAGATGGAATGGAAAGTATAGTTACAGTTGTAAATGATAAATTAATGGAAAACAAAGATAATGTAAAATTACAAGTAGCTGCATTTGGACATAGTTTAGAAATTTTTGAAACAGAGGAGAAATATTTAGAAAGCCTAAAAGAAACAAATGCCATGCAGGTTGCAAATGGAGCAATATTACCACTTGTATATTTAAATAAAGTATTAGATCAAAAGGAAAAAGATGATTTAGATAGAGTTGTTACAATAAGAGGACAAATAGTATCTTTAAAAGAAATAGAAATAGATGTATTTGGAATAAAAGCAGGTACATATATTTTAGCAAAAGTAAGAACAGGATTGGGAGAGTTACCAGTATACTTTAAACCAAATAGTATAGAAGGTAAAATGCCAGAAACTATTAAAGAAGGAGATATACTTGTAGGAAATGTTAGTATAACTTGCAATTATCAAGATAAATAGTATAATATTAATTAGGTATTAAAAGGGGAGTAATAAAATGAATATAAAAGAAGGATTAGAATTAGTTAAAAAATATAACAAAGAAGAATTTCATATAAGACATGCTATAACAGTAGCAGCAGTTATGAATTATTTTGCTTCTAAATTAGGGTATACAGAAGAACAAGAAAAATGGACTTTAGTTGGTATGTTACATGATTTAGATTTTGAAATGTATCCAGAAGAACATTGTAAAAAATGTATAGAAATAATGAAAGAAAATAATATAGAAGAAGATATAATACATAGTGTAGTAAGTCATGGATATGGTGAATGTGCAGATGTAAAACCAGAGCATATAATGGAAAAAGTGCTATATGCAACAGATGAATTAACAGGATTAATTTATGCTACTAGTATAATGAGACCATCTAAAAGTGTTATGGATTTAGAAGTTAAATCTGTGAAAAAGAAATTTAAAGATAAAAAATTTGCAGCAGGTTGTTCTAGAGAAGTAATTACTAAAGGTGCAGAAATGTTAGGATGGGAACTTGAAAAATTAATAGAAGAAACTATTCTTGCAATGAGAGAAAGTGAATCTGCTATAAATGAATATATAGAAAAAATTATTTAAAATATACTTTCTAAATAAAGTTATTTTTTGTGTTATACATTATACAAAATAATGTTAAATAAATAGATGTATATGATTAAAAAGTTTTTAAAATAGAAGAAATATAAAAATTTCTTCTATTTTTTATTTTTGTGATATAATAAAGCGAGGTTATAAAATATAAAAGGAAAATTAAAATTAATTAAAAAAATTTGTAGAATAGTTAGATAGAAGTTAAATAAAAAGGAGAATAGAAAGTATGAATAATAAAAATATATTGTTTAAATTATTTATAACATTTTTAAAAATTGGATTATTTACCTTTGGTGGTGGATATGCAATGGTAGCTATAATAGAAGATATTTGTGTAGAAAAAAATAAATGGATAACTAATGATGAAATGATGAATTTAACAGTTATTGCAGAGTCTACTCCAGGACCTATTGCAATTAACTGTGCTACATATATAGGATATAAACAGGCAGGAGTAATAGGAAGTATAATTGCAACACTTGGTATTATTTTACCATCTTTTTTAATAATACTTTTAATATCTCTTTATATGGATACTTTCTTACAAATAAAATTAGTAGAAAAAGCATTTAAAGGAATTAAAGTTGCAGTTGGGGTAATTATTTTTGAAGCCGGAATTAAAATGTATAAAAAAATGGATAAAACAAAAATATCTGTTGCTATATTTATTTTATCTACAGTAATTATGACAGCTTTAGATATTTTAGCAATTAAAATCTCTTACATTCCACTTATTATATTCTTTGCTATTTTAAATCTTGTATTTTTTAAAATAGAAGAAATAAAAAAGAAAGAAGGTAGTGCAAAATGATGTTATTAGAACTATTTATTGGATTTTTAGAAGTTGGATTATTTTCTTTTGGTGGAGCATATGCAGCAATTCCATTAATATCTAAAGTAGTAATGCAGCATAACTGGATTTCGCAAGATTCATTTATGTATATGATTGGAATAAGTGAAAGTACTCCAGGACCTGTAATGGTAAATCTTGCAACATTTGTAGGATACGAAAAAGCAGGAATACTTGGAAGTATAGTAGCAACATTTGCATCTATTTTCCCAGCTTTTTTAATTATTCTTTTACTTATTACAGTATGTAAAAAATTATTAGAAAATAAATATTTTAAAGTTATTTTAAAAGGATTACATCCTTGTATAATTGGAATAATACTTTCAGCAGGGCTTGTTATGCTTTTTAAAAATTTATTTGTATCTAAAGATGTATTAGATATAGCAGCAATAATAATAACAGGAGCGTTATTTTTAATTTCATATATATATAACAAAATATATAAAAAGAAAATATCTCCAATTCTTTTAATACTTATATCTGCAGTAATTGGGATAGTTGTATACTAAAAACTAAACTAAAAAGGTTTAGTTTTTTTCTTTCTTTTTTTGACAATATATGTTAGTATATATTTTAGATAATAGAAAGGTATAGATGCATACGAATTAGAAAAAGTATAAAATGGTGATTAAATGGAAGAAGGAATTTACGAGCAAATTGTAAATAATAAATTAAGAAAAGAATTAGATTTAGAAGAATATAATAAAAATTTTAAAAAGTTAGATAATGCTGAAGCTAAGATAGTTTTAGCACAGTATATAGCAGATGTTACTAAAAAAGCGTTATCTTACTTAAGAGAAGAAAGTACTCCTAATGAAGGATTATTAAAAAAAATAAAACTTTGCAATGAAGTTATAAATGTCTTTAAAGAAGAATTGAATGATGATGAGTTTGAAAATTTGAAAATTGATAAAAAAGCTGAAGTTTTAATCTATGCGTATAAAAAAATAAATGAGGGTGAGTACAAAAGAAGAATTGAAAGAACCGAAAAACCATTTTCGCAAATTGCACTTTTTACAGGTGAAAAATCAGAACCATCTATGTTAGAAGAATTAAAAAGAGAAATTTCATCAGCCGATGAAATTTTAATGATAGTATCTTTTTTAAAATGGAGTGGCTTTTTGCCATTAAAAGAAAAATTAACAGAGTACACCAATAGCGGAAGAAAGTTGAAAGTTATAACTACATCATATATGCATGCAACTGATTTTAAAGTAATTGATGAGTTAAGTAAAATGGCCAATACAGAAATAAAAATTTCATATGATGTAAATATGACAAGATTACATGCTAAGTCATATATTTTTAAAAGAAATACAGGATTTTCTACTGCGTATGTTGGATCATCAAATATGTCAAAAGCAGCACTTACAAATGGAACAGAATGGAATGTTAAACTTACAGAAAAGGATTCTTTTGAAGTACTAAAGAAAGTAGAAGCTACTTTTGAGACATATTGGAATAGCACAGATTTTATCAAATATAACGGAACAGAAGAAGAAAAAGTAAGATTAAAAGAAGCATTAACACCCCAAAATTTAAAAAACATAAATACACATTTTTTAGATATACATCCATATACATATCAAAAAGAAATGTTAGAAAATTTAGATTCTGAAAGAAAAAATTTTGGGCGTTACAAAAATTTGCTTGTTGCAGCAACAGGGGTTGGAAAAACTGTTGTATCAGCATTTGATTTTAAATATTTCTTTGAAAAAAATAAAGGAGCAAGATTACTTTTTGTTGCGCACAGAAAAGAAATATTACAAAAAAGTTTGGAAACATTTAGATATATTTTAAAAGATCAAAATTTTGGTGAATTACTTGTAGGAGGAACAAGTCTAAATAGTTATGATAACTTATTTGCAAGTATAGACAGTTTAAATTCTCAAAAAATTACAGAAAAAACATCAGAAGATTTTTATGATTATATAATTATAGATGAGGCTCATCATATTGCAGCAGACTCATACAAAAAAATAATTAATTATTATAAACCTAAAATATTATTAGGTCTTACTGCAACTCCAGAAAGAATGGACGGTAAGGATATAGAAAAATATTTTGATCATACAATTGCTTCAGAAATGAGATTACCAGAAGCAATAGATAACAAATTATTGTGTCCATTTCAGTATTATGGGGTATCAGATACAGTAGATCTTTCTGAATTAAAGTGGACTAGGGGAGGCTATGAAATAAAAGAACTTGAAAATGTTTATGTTTTAGATAGAAAAATAGCAGAAAAAAGAGTAAGAAATATAATATCAAAAACACTTGAGTATGTTTCGGATATTAATGATGTTAAAGGTATAGGATTTTGCGTTAGTATAAAACACGCTGAATTTATGGCAGAAAAATTTAATGAAGCTGGAATAACTTCAATATGTCTTACTGGAGAAACAAATAAAGAGGAAAGAGAAAAAGCTAGAAAAAAATTAAAAATGGGTGTTGTCAAGTTTATTTTTACAGTAGATTTATATAATGAAGGTGTAGATATTCCAGAAATAAATACAGTTTTGTTTCTTAGACCAACAGAAAGTCTAACAATTTTTTTACAACAACTAGGAAGAGGACTTAGACTTTGTGATGGAAAAGAATTTTTAACTGTTCTAGATTTCATAGGACAGTCACATAAAGAATATGTTTTTACAGATAAGTTTAAAGCTTTAATAGGTAAATCTAAAAATTCAGTAGAACATTACATAGAGAAAGGTTTTACAACTTTGCCAAGAGGTTGCTATATACAATTAGAAAAGCAAGCAAAATCATATATACTTAGAAATATAAAAAATGCAGCAATTAAAAGTAATACGCTTGCTAATAGAATGTTAACATTTGAAAATGATACTGGAAAAGAATTGACACTAAAAAATTTCTTAAATTATTATAATATAGATATAAAGAATTTTTATAAAA
>RCNI01001022.1_pt1 | contig 16017 bp, 15 predicted proteins | sample 2041151 | NCBI WGS metagenome assembly RCNI01 (sample SAMN09708214, study PRJNA481090) | feces metagenome | isolation source: feces | place: Antarctica: Albino Rookery | reverse complement strand
CGCGGGATAGAGCAGTTTGGTTAGCTCGTCAGGCTCATAACCTGAAGGTCGGTGGTTCAAATCCACCTCCCGCAACCATTTAAAAGCAATATACACCTTACATTAATTTGTAAGGTGTTTTTATTTTATAAACCTAAATGATAACTCTATCTTGTAATCTTGTTTTTTTAGAAGTGTGGACAATGTAGATAATACATAAACAAATAATTGCGCCAAATGCAATTAAGGTACTAATAAGGATTTTAGCAGCCAAAGTAATAGTGGCACTTTCATTGTCATAGGTTGTTAATCTTTGTGTAGATATTCATCCAGTATTAGGAGAACCAGGAATATATTCATACATTTTCACTGATGTAGTGATGGCATCTGGTCTTCATCCTGGTTTATAACCTTGAATGGTTTCTTGTACTACAGCATCTTTAACGATGATGTCATTAACACCATTAGAGATAACTTCAACGTTAACATTTTTAATTCTAAATTCAATTACAGTATTTTCTTCTGTGTTTCTTAAAACAGTGATTTTGGTAACTTTATTAATATCAGGGTTTAATTCAAGCCCATCAATTAATAAATATGATTGTGCATATAAAGTTAATGTTTTTGTGTCATCAATATCAAACTTACTAACAATATTAGTACAATTTGAACGAGGGTCCATCCGTTCGCTTGATAAGGGATCAATAAATGTCTTTCTAATTTCCTTGAAGTTAAAGAATTTAATATTAGCTTCAACAGCTTGTAATTCAGCATAGTTAGTTGTTTTCTTACCATTAACTAAAGCATAACGCAAGTTAATATCAGCACTAGCTCAACGCCCAATATTATTGAACTTAGGGTTAGAGTTAGGCAAAATTGGGATTAAGTTTTTATCAGCACTAGCACGTTTTACATAGTCATCTGGTAAATTATCATAATAATATTTCATATTCAAAGGAGCTAATAAACTTTTTTTGATTTGGTTGACAGTTAATTCTTGAGCATAAATCCCATAGTCAAATTTACCACTATTAGTTTTAGGGTTATCATATAACTTTCTTACTCCAAAGATTTCATATGGAACCCCTTCTGGTTGTGGTTCATCACTAGTTCAAATTTTGATTCTATCAGATTCAAATGGATCATACTTGATATTAGAGTCATTAGTCACAAAATCAATTCTTAAAAATATTTCTGTTTCATTATCACTTGCCTTAGGAATAAATTTTAAAATATCAGTGGTGGTTTGGTCTAGAGAGATTATTTCTTTAGGAACACCATTGTTATCAATTTGGTATCAATGGTAAATAGCTTGGGCATCATTATGGAAGTTAGGCAATCAAACTTCTGAACTGATAGATCCTACCACTCCATTTTGAAAAGTGAAATTTCAGTTAGATGGATAAATTTCTACATTTCTTGTTTGGATACCTTTAATATCTAAAGAACCATTAATTAATTCTGGTTTTAATTTAGTGGTTACTCCCACAATAGGTTCATCAGCCACAGCTTTATTGCATTGATTGATGTGAGTAGTTTCATTTGAGTGGTGAAATAAAGTAGCAGAACTTAAACTTGTTAAGGCTAAAAGCCCTGTTGTTGCTAGTGTAATCCCAATCCTTTTATTTCACTTACCCTTCATGTAATAATTATAATATTTTATTATTGACATTTAAAATATTTAGAATATAATGGAAATGTACGTTTCATTAGGAAACAATTCATACTATTAATTTTATCAAAAAAAGAGAAGAGGTTGTAATGAGTCAATACATAAATTTTAATCTCGTAAATTCGTATGTGATCATTGATGAAATTGAGATCGATGATGAATCATTTATTAACAAATTAAGATCACTTGGCATTTATCCTAGTAATAAGGTTTATATTTCTAAACTAGGTAATATGTCAGATATGATATGCATTAATGCCAATGGCATAAATAATGTTATTAGAATTAAAGATGCGGAAAAAATAAAGGTGCATAAAGTAAAATGAAGCTAAAAGAATCAAATTATTTGCTCTTAGGTGCACCTAATGTTGGGAAGTCAACTTATTTCAATAAAATTACTTGGAAGGTATCACCTGTTGGTAATGTTGATAGAGTAACTACTACTGCACTTCAAGCAAAACTGAGAAATAATAAAAATATTATTATCACTGATTTACCTGGTGTAGTTTCATTAGGGATTTATAGTGAAGATGAAAAAATAACATTTGATAGTGTTTTTAATGATGATTATCAAGCTGTAGTAAACATCATTTCAGCTACATCATTAAAACGTGACCTATTACTTACTATTGATCTAGCAGAGGCTGGGGTTTTAGGGTTGATAAATATTAATATGATTGATGAGCTAGAAAATGTAGACATCAATGATATTTGGTTAACTAGCAAATTTAAAGTAATGGTAAACCAAATGTCAGCCAAATCAAACATTAATGTTAAACAATCACTATTGCCAATCCATGCTGGCAATATTAAAAGAGGTCCTGCACTAAAAATAAACTATTCGACTAAAATAGAATCTATTATTTCTACACTTGAAAATGTGATCCCAAATCACAACAATCTTTCTAAGCGCTCTTTAATCATTCAAGCATTAAATGGAAATAATGTTGTTATTGACTGAATGAAACAAAATAAAGTATTTACAAAATTTGAAGCAGCTGTTAAAAAATATAAATTCACAAAAAGTGATATTCTTGATATCCAAAATACAAAGGCTAAATTTGTAGATGAAATAATTAAGAAGATTATTGTTTATAAAAATAAATCTCCAAATAAAACTAATTTAATTCAAGTGCCAAAAGCACACATTGTATTAGATAAAATATTTTTGAATAAATATGTTTCTATTCCATTGTTTTTAATCTTAATTGCATTAATTTGATGATTAACTTTTGGTGCTTATGCTGGAGGGTGAATTCAAGAAAAATTTAATGAAGATGGATTAGAACAATTAAAGTCTATTGTTATCCAATCTATTAACGATTTAAAACCAAATAATATACAACAATCCTGATGAGCAAACTTTGTTGGTGAAGGTATCTTGGGAGGGGTTTTTACAATTATCTCATTCTTACCTTGGATCTTCATATTATCACTATGTATAGGCATACTAGAGCAAATAGGTATTTTAGCTAGAGTTGGTATTGTGTTTGATAGGGTCTTTAAACGCTTTGGATTGAGTGGAAGATCTATTATTAATATCATCACTGGAGTTGGGTGTAATGTGCCTTCAATTACAATGGCAAAAAATTCAAACTCATGAAGAGAAAAAGCTACCACTATTATGATTAGTCCATTCATTAGTTGTTCAGCTAGAGTTGTAGTGTATGGATTTGTCTTTAAATTATTTATTGATGAAAACTGAGTGTGAGCCGCTAACTATGGATTTACTTTATTTAGTATGGTAATCGCTGTTTTATTTGGCTACTTCTTTAGCAACATTATCTTTAGAGATTCTAAAAACATATTCCTTAGTGAATTACCTAGATACCACTCTCCTGACTTTTATGTAGCATTTAAAAGGGTATTTATGGAATGTTATGATTTCATTAAGAGAGTTATCTTTATTGTATCTATTTGTAATCTAGTGATTTGAGTGATGACATATGTAAGTGTCTCGACTGGTTATATCGATACAAGAAATCCAGAAAATATTGATTTATCAACATCATTAATGAGATATATTTCAATTCCTTTCCAAATAATTTTATATCCATTAGGAATAGGTGAATCATGACAATTAACTATTTCACTAGTAACAGCTTTCCCAGCTAAAGAAATTGCTTCATCTAACATTGAAATATTAATTCCAAACTTACAAGGAACATTAGATTCATTCCCACAAGGTTATTCTAGTATGTTAGCCTTTGTAACATTCTTTAGTTTCTATATTCCTTGTATGGCAACTGTGGCTACAATGATAAAAGAAATTGGTAAAAAATACACAATGATAAATGTAGGTATTGGTTTAGCAGGAGCATGAATTATTTCCTTCATTATTTATAATGTTTCAGGCCTAATTGAATCCACATTTAAATATGGCATTTCTAATCGTAATATGGTGTTAATAATGCTACTAACATTCTTCTGTTTAGTTTATATGTTAATTAGAAGTTTAAAGCAATGAAAAATCGCTAAAGATACTCATTGAACTAAGAAAGAATTACAATTCCACAAAATTAGCTATTGATCTAATACTGCATTAATATCTGCAGCATTTATAGCTAGTGATGCAGTGCTTTTATTAAACTAAGCTTTAAACTCAATAAGTTGAGTTTAAAGCGGGTAAAATAAAATGATATAATACATATATCATATGAATTATAAAAAAAGGTTATATTGAGCTATTTTACCAGTTGTAATAACCCCTATAATCTTATCGTCAGTTCCTTTTAATGAAAGAACTCATGATAAGGTTTCTTTTTCAAATATCAACACAACCCTAGTGGCTGAAAATAATAGTGAAGTTACTAACGAAACTAAAGTAAGACCTGGTAGAGAATTAATTTATAGTGAAAACATTTTACCTGGTTCTAAACAATATGAAATGGATTACACCGCTAATATTGGTAATGCTAGTTTTGTTGGCCTTGAATTGCTAAATGATTATTTTGAAAAAAATTATAGAGAAATATTTACTAGCATCCCTGGTTGAACTAAGGAAAATAAAATTGAATTAGTAATGATCAAAAGTGGTATTAACAGTGGTACTAATGCAAGGGTAACTTTTCAAGGTTGAGATAGAGATGGACAATTAACTAATATTACAAAAGATTTTAAAATTATCTTTGCACAACCATCAATTGATAAAATCGTTATCAAAATTAAATCATTACTTGAAACATATAGAAATAATTGACCGACATCATGAAGTGAAACAGTAATTAATCAATTCTTTACTCAATTAACTCAAGATATATCTAGTGTTATTGCTTTTAACCCTGATAGTTTCCCTACAGTAATCAATGATGCTAATATTCAAGATTTAGATAATCCACCAATCAAATATGATAGAAATAAATTTCAATTTTCTAATTCTAAAATTAATATTGAAGCCAACGCTATTAGTTTAATCCCACAAAAATATGATTACCCTGATAGTTATGTAAAATCAATTAATATCTCTGTTCCTTTAAGTGCTACTAAACCAGCTGTGCAGTCATTCTTAGAAAAGAATGGATGGATTATTGTTGTATTACCTGTTGGTGTTTGTACTTTTATTGTATTTTTAATTTTTGCTTTATTTTATTCAAGAACAAAAACTAAAAAATTAGAACAAGTTGATAAAACATGAGGTTTCTACTAATGGTTAATTTTTATTCTGAAATTGAATTAAAAGATTCAAAAAAATACAAAAGATTATGCAACAAAATTTTTAAGGTGACTAATAAAGAACTTTCTTTACTTAATGAAAGAATGGTTGATGTAACTATTGTTTCAAGTGAAGAAATTAAAAAGATTAACAGACAACATAGAAACATTGATAAAGTGACAGATGTTATTTCTTTTGCCTTTGATGAAACTAATGCTGTCCCTATTAGTGAAGTGGTTGGAGAAATTTATATATGTTATGATAAAGCAATCGAACAAGCTGATGAATACCACCATTCAATTAAAAGAGAAATGTGTTTTTTATTCTGTCATGGCTTATTACACCTTTATGGATATGATCACATTGAAAAATATGATGCACAAAAGATGTTTAATCTTCAAGAGAAAATCTTAAATAAGTGTAAGATATATAGAGAAAGAGGATAATACAATGAAAAACTATCAGTTTTTTAAGAAATATTGATTTAAAAAATTCTTTTATGCATTTAAAGGTTTCTTTTCTTCAGTTAGAGAAGAAAAATCAATGGTTGTACATATCATTTTGATTGTGCTTACAACAGCTATTGGGATTGGATTAAAAATTGGTATTCAAGCTTGGGTACCATTAGTGTTAGTTTTTGGTAGTGTATTATCAACTGAATTAATGAATACAGCACTTGAGAATGTTATTGATATGGTTTCGTTTGAATATAACATAAATGCCAGAAAGGCTAAGGATATTGCTGCTGCTTCTACACTAATAGTATCCATTGCATCAGCAGTTATTGCACTATTAATTTTTGTGCCAAGAATCATGGAGATTATCAATGGAAATTATTAATGGTGTTGTAGTAGCATTATTTGGTAAACCAAATGTAGGGAAATCTACCATCTTTAATGCCTTACAAAATAATACTTATGCTATTGTAACTCATAAACCACAGACAACCAGAGATTATATTAGTACCAAAATTGAAACTGATAAAGGAATGATTGTTTTATTAGATACACCAGGGTTTCATAAACCTAACAATAAGCTAGATATGTTTTTAAATAGCCAGGTTAAATATGCACTTAAATTAGCTAACCTTACCATTTATATTGCAGATCCTACAAGACCAACTGATGAAGAAGATAAAGAAATACTAACTTATATGTCTAATCTTAATGATAAGCAAAAATTACTTATCATTAATAAAATTGATATTGCATCACCGGATCAAATTCAAACCAAAATAGACGAAATCAATAATATAGTTAAATTTGACAATACTTTAAAAATTTCAGCAATTAATAAATATGGTATTGATGAAATCAAAAACTTTATTAATAATCATTGTGAGTATGAAGAAATCCAACCACAATTTTTTAGTGAACCTAATGATGAATTTGTTGTCAAAGAAATCATCCGTGAAACTTGCTTACAAAACCTCCAAAAAGAAGTGCCTTATGGGATTAGTGTTATTGTTAATAAATTCTTATATGAAAAAGAAAAGAATGTCTTACAAATTGATGCTGACTTATATGTAGAAAAAGAAAGCCAAAAAGGGATTGTTGTTGGTAAGGGTGCTACCATGATTAAAAAGATTGGTACTGAATCAAGAATGAAACTATTAGAAATCTATGATTGTAAAATTGATTTAAGACTTTATGTCAAAGTAAAGAGTGATTGAAGAAATAATAATGATCTTGTTAAATTGATGGGATATAAAAAATAATGGAAGTTATTACCAAAGGATATTTAATATCAAAAAAAGATTATCAAGATTTTGATGAGATTATTACTTTTATTAATGAATATGGAATTAAATTTACAGCCTTTAGTGCTGGTTCAAGAAAAATCAGTTCTAAGAATGGAAGAAATTTAAATATTGGTAATTATTTAGAATTTGAGTTCTTTCATGCAAGTTTACCAGATAAACTTTCACGTTTAAAAAAAGTCACTACTGTTACCTATCTTCCAGAAGAATTAAAACTATCTTATTCTTTAAACATCTTAAATGACTATTATGAAAAAATAGAGTTTATGGAGAATCTAGCTTGATTTGAATTATATCAAGATGTAATTAGGTTTATTCTTGATGATACTAATGATTATCTTTTGATGTTATATATTTGTGTCAATATTTATAAATTAAATGGATATTCTTTTAGTTTTGATAAATGTTGCTTTTGTGGTACCACATATCACTTAACGAGTATTGATCTATATAAACAGTCAATAGCATGTAGTAATTGTGTTAAAGATAAAAAATATTTAGATACCACAATAAATATCTGAAAACAGATTCAGGAGAATCCAACAATTAGCTTAAAACTAATTAAAGATTTTAACTTAGATAACATCAGAATTTTAGTAAAAGATTTAATGCAATTCATTTATGATGAACTTGGCTTGTTTAGTGACTTATATAAATCAATTTAAAATAACATTAAGGTATATAATCATAATGTTTAGATATGAGAAACAATTATACTCTTAAGGAATTATTAAATAGTGATTTAGTATTTATTGATCTTGAAGCTAATCAAGAAGTCATTCATACTAATTCTGGTAATATCAACAAGCATTATTTATTAGAACTTTGTGGCATCAAATATCGTAATGGCAAGAAAGTTGATTCATTTAATGAATCGGTGTATCAAAGCAAACCATTAAATAAACAAGTATCATCACTTTTGAATAAACCCAGTGATTATTATCAAAACACAGATTTTTTAGATGAATATAATGTTTATAAAGAATTTCTAAATTTTACCCATGGAGCAACTGTAATAGCTTATGGTGATTATGATCAAATTGTTCTTAATGCAGTCGCTCAAAGAACGAGACAACAAAAAGTCTATATTTTAGATGTATGTGAAGAAATTAAAAAGAATATTCATATTAGTCATCACCTTAGCCCATCATTATCAGGGCTAGCTTATGCCTTTGGAATTGATCAAGAAAAATATAATAAACATGAAGCTGATGCTGATGCACAATTATTATTTGATATTTTTCTAGCCTATTTAAGTAGTGATAAAGATAAAATCCATTTTCGTAGAGAATGCATTATCAACGAACTCATTAGACCAACTAAATATAAAGAATTCATTAAAACTCCTAACAAAGTAGAAGTAAAGATTGAAAAAGATTATAAATATGTATTTGATTCTTGTGAATTGAGAAAAAAGATTGAATATGTAGACAATACAAAAGAAGTCAAAAGAATATATTATACAAGTTTATTGAATATTAGAGTTTATGATAGAGATGGCAAGGAATTAATTAAATACTATCAAGACTGAGAGACTTATGAAAACGAAAAACAAGCTAGACAAGTGCTTGATGATACCAGAAAAGCAATCATTGACCAATATGGTACTAATTTAGTATTTATAAATAAAACTAATTTTAAAAAGTCATATATGGATATATTAACAACAGCTTATGATGGGCAATTACCATTAATCTATGTAGTTTCACATATTCCTTTATCTTATGTTTTACAACACAATGTAGATAACGACATCAGTCACTTCATTATTATTAACAAATTAAATAAATTCTATAATGCTGCTAAAAAAGATTTTAGTAATATTATTGATTATGATGCTGTATTTAATTTATAGGGTATAAAAAAGATTCTAGCTATAAACTTAAATCTTTTTTATATATGCTTGGTTTATAAAATGTTATTCAGGCATTTTGATTGCAATCTTTAACACGCCATCACGTTGGTTAGCAAAGATATCATAGGCTTCTATAATTTTATCAAATGACATAGTGTGAGTTACTAAAGAAGTTAAATCTACACAACCATTATCAATTAATTCCATTAGTCTACGCATTCTTTCACTACCACCAGGACATAAACTAAAGTTGATTTGACTATCATTTAATCCAGCTGCTATTGTATCTAGTGGAACTTTAAGATCTTCATGGTAAACACCTAAAGAAGAGAATGTACCACCTGATCTTAATAAATGCATGCCTTGTTCAAATGTTTTTTGTAATCCTAGACATTCAATTACAGAGTCGCACATTCTACCATCAGTAATTTCTTTAACTCTTTCAGCTACATTTTCTTTAGTGAAGTTAATTGTATGAGTGGCACCTAACTTCTTAGAAATCTTTAAACGTTCATCATTGCCATCTACAGCAATTATTTTAGATGCACCTAATAATTTAGCGCCAGTTGTAGCACATAATCCTATTGGACCTTGAGCAATGATGGCTACAAAGTCACCAAGTTTAATATTAGCGTGTTCAGCTCCAACAAATCCTGTTGACATAATATCTGGACACATTAGAACTTGTTCATCAGTTAATTTTTCAGGAATTTTAGTTAGGTTATACATAGCATCATTAACTAGAACATATTCAGCTTGACATCCATCAGCTATATTACCAAATTTTCATCCAGCAGTTGGTTTATAGCCATATCTAGTACCAACACCATCTTGAGATGATTGTCCACATTGACAAGCAGCTGAGTGTCCACTTGGAGTAATAGCGCCTGATAAAACTCTTTCACCAAGTTTAAATCCTTCTACTTCACTTCCAAAAGCTGCTAGTGTACCTACAGCTTCATGACCAATGGTTAGTCCTTTCTTAACAGGGTATTCACCCTTAAGGATGTGCACGTCGGTACCACAGATGGTTGTTGTTGTAACTTTGATTAATGCATCATTAGGTCCTATTTCTGGAATAGGTTTATCTACAATTTCAATTTTGCCTGGTTCAATAAAAACGAGTGCTTTCATTGTTTTAGGTAATTTAATTGATTCCATAGTTTTCTCCTTGTTGTTATTTACTTTTATCATACACTAATTATTTTTTTATCAATGCACCCTAAATTTAGTAAATTGCATCACTTAGCAAACTAAGGTATGTTTACGTTTGATGTTAAGATGGAAAAAATAGAAATGATAAAAATTAATAATTTCCTAGGGTGTTAATAAATGCTAAAAGTCGATAGAGAAAAAGGGTTTATGGTGCAAGTTTTATTATTAGATAATAAAGACAAAATAATTAATCAATAAATGATTCACTATTTTTGATATCATATCAAGGTTCAAAGTTAGCTACATTTTGTTCTAAATAATTTTGGATTTTTTTAATGATTTTAGAATCTATAGATGATTCATAACATCTAATTGTTAAAGATAATTTATAGTTAGGTGTTTCATCATTGTATTTTTGAATTAATTGAGATAATGTGCCCATAATTGCACCTGGTAATGCAATTGATCTTGAATATGTCTTATCAACTAAATCGCATGTAGTGTAATGTATTTTAATGACCTCATTAGTTAAATCGATAACCATTTCATAATCAAATATTAAAGATAGTTTTGCTTCATCTCAAATTGATGTTCATGTCTTTACAATTTCTTCTTGTTCATGTGAATCAAAGCATGATTGACAAACAAAACAATGGCAGCCCATGTCATCAATTTCGATTTCAACTAATTCTTTGGTTGTATTACAAAAAATACATTTTCTTGGTATTAAAACATCTTTATTCATTGTATATATATTATATAACTTTTAAACATATGGGTTATAATCTAAATAAGTTTTATTTAGATATGTCATCAAATAGTAAGGAAAAAGAAAATTTTAAAGGTAATGATCAACTTAAAAAATTAGTTATCTATTATGTTTATGTGAAACAAGCTAATTGATTATTAGTTGAAAAAGCCATAAGTGAAATTGAACCAGTAGATGAAGCGGCTGCTAGTGAAATATTTGAATCTGTTGTTGCTAGTGATTTTATTACTATCAATGAAAATGACTATCCACTAAACTTTACTCATGCCCCACAACCACCATTATGCCTTTTTGTTTGAGGTAATAAAGAATTGTTGAATAATCAAAATGGTATCACTGCTTTATGAGGTGATTTAAATTTAGATGCAATGATACGTTTTCAATTACCAATAGATGTAACATATGCTTGTATTATTAGTAATAGCAATTATGACGAAATCAAGAAGATCATTAAAAAAGGATATAAATTAATCTTAGTAGCTAATACAAATTATAATTTTGTTAAGATAAATGAATTAACTATGAAGAATGAAAATGTTTTATTCATAAGTGAAGTACCAGCTGATGTCTTAACACCGAACTTAGATATAGATCAAACAAATGAAAAGTTATTATATGGTGTAGCTAATGATCAAATCCTTTTAAAGACTGATTTAGATGTTCTAGGGAATGTAAATCAATTATTTGATGTTTCATTTAATAAAGTGTTTTATGCTGTGGATATCAATCATTACTCCGCTAATGAAGTTACATACTTTGATATGAAACAATATAAAAAGAGAACTAATTAATAGTTATATTCTTTAACAAATACCCGGCCTTGTAATTTTTCTAAGTTAGATGGTTTTACATATTTAATTCTATAAGTTCTATTTTTGTAGCATATAAATTTAAATTGGTTGCTATCGATTTTATTATCCTCAGCTTGCTGTTTAGTTAAATACAATGTTCTACCAATAATTTGTTTATGGTATTTTTTTACCAGTTTACTATCACAATAAACAAAGAAGTTTTTAATAGACATAAAGAAGTTTTTGATATCTCGTTTGATCTTTCTAGAGTTTGGAATGACATAATTACCTAGTCAAATTAAAATAATAACAATCATTAAAGCAATAAAGGCACATTCATATTGCACTCCAACTGAAGCAGATAAAGTTTTTTCACCAGCTAATTGAGCATATATTCTAGTAGTTAATGTTTGGCCTGGCATCATTAATCCAATGCCAGGTACAGAAGTCAAACCAGCAGTTAAATATAATGGTGCAGTTTCAGCCATAATTCTACCAATAGCTAAAACAACTGCAGACATCATTGAACGGTAAGCGTGTTTAAATACAACTTTTCAAATAATTTCTCATTTAGTACAACCTAAACTGTAAGCATTAATTCTTATGATGTCAGGTACACTTTCTAAAGCTTGTTGAAGTGTTCTAATTAATGATGGAAGGATAACAATTGAAATAGTTAATGCTCCAGCTAATAAACTACGACCCATAGCACCATTCATGCTTAAACCAAACATTTCAATAAAGACTGCTAAACCAAACATCCCAAAAATAATAGATGGACTAGACCCTAAACAATCTACAAAAAATAAAATAGTCTTTTTAATCTTTTTGTTCTTAGCATATTCATTTAAATAAATCGCAATCAATAAAGCTAATGGAATTGAGATAGCTAATGATACTAGAATGATAATTAAAGTATTGATAAATGCTTGACCAGTAGTATCTAATCCATATTTAAAAGCAGTTTGGTTATAACCTGTAAAATTAGGATCATAATTTGGTTCAGCTGTTAAGACCGCCATACCACCTATAATAATATCTAAACAAATTCATACTAAGAAACCAAAGGTAATAGCAGTACAAATGATTTCTCATGAAAATCATCAAATTGTTCGTGCATTAGCAAGTTTATGGTTTTTAATTCTTTCCCTTGTATATTTTGGTACATCAGCTCTTGGATTGTAATTAGGATTTAATTTTGAATCAATGTATAAGTTGCTAATAAAATTACAAATAGTGTTTGGCACTCATAAAATAACTTCAGCAATTTTATTTTCTCAATTAGCTCATCATTTTCTTTTCTTTTTAGATTTCTTAGCCATAAATAATATGAAACCATTTAGCAACATTACAAAAATAAATAAGATAATACCAAATGTATATAACACACCTCTTAAACCTTCACCACCAGTTTCACTAAACATATTAGTGGCAATTACAGATCCTAGAGTTCCTAAACTGGAATTAAGTGTTGCAATAATGCCATCACCTAGAATTGAATATGCTTCACTTGTTAATAGCATACTAAGCGCCATGGTTTCACCAAATGCTCTACCAATTGCAATAATAACAGCTACAACAACACCATTTTTAGCTTCTTTTTTAAACACCTTATAAATGCTTGAGGTTTTAGTAAGACCTAGTGAGATAGGATTAATAACTAAAGTATCAGAAATACCATCATATGTATTTAGGGTTAAAGCAATAATGGTTGGTAAGATCATAAATGATAACATTATAATAGCGTTGATGATAGTGTATGAACCATTAGTACCAAAGATTCAACACACAACTTTACCAAGAGAGTTAATGGCAAATAAACCAAAGATTACTGATGGGATACCACTTAAGGCTTGCACAATAATAGAAAATGTTTTTTGATATTTCTTGTGAACTCTGAATTTAATGAATGTTGCAGTTTTGATGCCGATAGGAGTGGCAATTAAAATGGCACCAAATGTTAATAATAAAGTGATAGCAATAGGACTTCATACACCAGCTTTACCATCAGCTAAATTAAATTCTGTTGTACCTAAAATATTTTTGTTACCAAATTCCTTAATCCCTGGAATGGCAGAAATAATAATGAAGATAAGAATTAAGATAAATAAAATAGATAAACCAACACTAATTCCGAAAGTAGTTCAATTTCATATCTTATCTTTTCGTAGCTTAGAATCTACTAGTTTTTTATTAATAGCCATAACTAGTGTCCTCCAATTTGTGCGCCATATTGATAGTTTCCACCATCTAATGGATGTATTTCTACATCACTCACTCAAAAGTTATTATTCTTCTTCATTGAATTAATTTGGTTTGAATCTAATTGAGTAATTCCAACTGAACGATAAACTTGTAACATTCAAGGTTGTGTATAATTATCAAAGATTCAATTGATTCAAACCTTTACATTAGCATTATGATTTTTAAGTGATATTACTGTGTTAAGTTTTCTTCTTCAACCATAATCTCCAGATTTAATGGTTGCTTCTGATAATTCATGGTTATTGTATGTTGCAATTTTAAATCCATTACTTTCAATTTCAGTTTTATTTTGCAAGATAAAACCAGAAGAGAGATAACCAATTGTACCTTCTTGATTAGCACTTAACATTTGTTTTCATGTTTCAGGTTGAGATTCTTTGGTAGATTTTGTTAATTTACCATAATTGCCAGATTCTAATGATGATATAGTTTGTGGAGATAATCCAGAAATATTCAACTCACTATTATTTAAGAAAGCATCAGCAGTCCCTGATTTATGTGTTCCCCCAGTTTTGGCATATGGTCTTAGTTTTACTTGCTCACCTTCACCAGTAACACCTAATTGACCAAAAGTATATGATTGGTAGCCTGCAAAGGCGTTATAGATATCTAAAATATTGTGATTGTTGATATCTAATTGGAAATTACCCTTATAAACAAGACCAATTCCATCTATCCCCAAAGTAATTGTTTTTACTTGTAATTCACTTCATTGGGTTTTTTCGTGAGGGTTATTATTTATCATTTGAGTAGTAGGAGAAAATGAAATGTTGCCAAATGAAGCTGTTTGATCTAGTACTTTTTCAATTCCAGTACCAGAACCTGTAGCCTCACAAGCAACATTAATTAATGGTTCATCTTTCGTTTTTTTGTTTGCATAAGTGTCAGAAAGCTTTTTCATTAAGGGGAAAACCGAACTCGAGCCAGTTGCATATAAGATTTGTAAATTATTTCAATTTATGCTTAAAAGTGATATTGGTAGTGCAACACATGTTGCAATAGTAAAGCCAACTGCCACCTTTTTTCATTTTATAGACCTTTTCTGATCCTTGCCTTGCTTATTACTAGATTTCATAAAACACCATAATTATACCCAAAAATAAAAAAAATGAAAAATTTTTATATATTACATATATAACCCGCCAAAAAATAAAAATTTTTAAAAAAAAATTAAACTTTTTCCAATTTTTCGGTGATTAATACATGGATAGATGCAGAGGCATTTATCCAGAAAGGCTTTTTAAAATGAAATCAAAAAAAGAAATGAAAAAAGTTATATTGCACTTTGCTTTAAAGTATAGAGGTAATTGAGAAAAGATCTATGAAGCTATCAAAGCTAGAGAAGATGTTACCATTGAAGAAATTGAAAATCTAAGAGAAAAGTATAATGATAATTTTATCTCTATCATAGATGATGATTATCCTGATAACTTCAAAAATATCTATATGCCACCTTTAACAATTTTCTTTGTTGGGAATAAATCTCTATTAAGCAATAGCGATTCTATTATCTCTTTATGAGGTGATACATCATATGAACAATTTGTTAAATCTAATTTAAAAACTAATAAAGTTTATGCGATAAATTATAGTTCAGATCAGCAAGACAATATTGTTAAAATCTTAGAAGCCGGATATAAATTAATCCTAATTTCTAATGAATACAATACTAATGACCTTGGATTTATTGCAAATTACGATAACCTATTGTTCTTAACCGAAATCCCATTTGATACAAAGAAGGCGGATATAGATGTTGAACAAACAATTGAAAGAATGCTATTAGGAGTTTCAAAACAATCAATTATGCTAGGCGATAAGAGAATACATACTTTTGAATACTTGGAACCTCTCTTCAAGTTTGAAAAACGTCATATGATAGTAACGGATTTAGAAGGATTTAGTCAGAGTGAAATAGATCGATTCAACATAAAACTTTATCAACAAAATGCAAATTAACTTTTACAACTAGTTAAATATCCCACTGGTATTTAACTAGTTTTTTATAGATTTAAGGTGCTAAAAACAGCCTAAATGACTAAAAAATAAAGAAGCTAATATATTATATATATTATTAATATAGGTAAAAAATTAATACATTTATATAAAAAAACTATGCT
>RCNI01001021.1_pt1 | contig 16022 bp, 22 predicted proteins | sample 2041151 | NCBI WGS metagenome assembly RCNI01 (sample SAMN09708214, study PRJNA481090) | feces metagenome | isolation source: feces | place: Antarctica: Albino Rookery | reverse complement strand
CCAGATTTAGGTGAATATGTTCAAGAACAAAAAGCTCCAAACAGTCGTCGTCAATGGTTTTACATTTGGCGACTGCCTTGTTGTTCCAACATGGAATGGTATCAACTTTGATAACTTTGTTGTCCCGAGCGCAAATTTTGAAATCCTCCAATCGGCAGGAGATAGGTTACAGTCGGTTGTCTATATCGTTGAATCGAAGAAATTATCAGATGGTCACAAATATACGTTGCTGCAATACATCACGGCAGTACGTCAAGACAATGGACTATTTACGAATGTGTATCGACTGTTCGCAGCTAAAGACGACAAGCTCGCTCCTGATGGCAATCTGCTTCTGGACGAGTGGAAGGACTACACGTCTTACTGGGCCGTTCCAAATGTAGACCGATTATTGGTCGGTCGTTTCCGCTCGGCTACCACAGACCCTAGTAATCCGAATGCCGTAAAGGGACTGCCGATATGTTACGGCGCAAGCTCACACATCCGAGAAATTCACACACTGCTAGACCAAATGAGCGCAGAGTTCCATCTGTCCCAAAAGGCAGTGTTTGCCGATAAGAAATTATTTACGAAGCGAACTGTCGAAGGTAAAGAGAAGTTTGTGCTCCCTGATAAAGACAACCGGCTATACAAGCTTGTTGAAGGTGGCGGGCGTAACGTTGACAGCTCTCCTTTGCTTCATGACTGGGCGCCAGATATTAGATACCAAGCCTACCTCGAAGCTTTAGACAAACAGGAGCAATTGGTAGAGCGTGCTGTTGGCGTATCGAATGGCATTCTTTCAACAGTAAATGAGGCAAATTATCAGAACGTTGATAATGTGCGTAAGTCAATGGCAAAGACACAGGCATTTATCGATACCGCTCGAAAGTACGCTGAAGAAATGCTGGACGATGTTATCTACAGCTGGAACGTGCTACTGAATTACTACAACGTCAATCCGATGGGCGAATATGAAATTCAGTACGATTGGTCGGACGAGTATATTGATACATTCGCAGACCGACAGAATGCAATTCTCGCAGGTGAAGCAATTGGAGCAACCGACGCTGCGGATTATCGCGCGTTTGTGATGGGAGAGACACCTGATGTTGCTCGCGAAAATGTTCGACGCATCAAGAGCGAAAAGCAGGTAAGCTCGCCATTGTTTAAGTTGGAGGCATAATGTTTGATGAAGGCAAATACTTCAACGCACTAGGAGATATTATTGAAATCGACGGACAGGCACTGAGCTTGTCCGTTATTTCTATCATCGCGCGACGCATGGGAATGATTGATGAAAATACGACATACGCTGAAACGCGTGCATGGCTCGCTAGCGATAACGCAAAGGTGCATGAGTTGTTACGTCTTACGGCTCAAATCCTGAACGATCATGTCACGGAAGGAGCAGAGCCGTTCGCTCAAGATAGTAAAACGTGGGCGCAACAGTATTATGAGGCTGTCGGAATTGTTGCCACAGGCAAGGCTGATGAAGTATTTAATTCAGCGATTGATGAACTAAACAAAACAATTGACAATCTATGCGATACATCAGTTATTGGTATCCTTGACAGAGAAGGAACCTTCCAGCCATTCGATAAGGTTTATAAAGACGAAATAGACAACATCATTCGTGGCTATTCTACTGGGCAGAACACTGCTGATGAAATTAAGAAAGCAGCTCAGCGATTATCACAAAGTGGTCTGCGTGTTGAATATGCGTCTGGTCGCACAATGAATATCTATTCTGCAATACGCCAAACTGCTATTAGTGAAATCGGACGAGCAACGCAAGATATGCGCACAGCAATGGGTTATGAATATGGAGCTGATGGTGTAGAAATATCTGCTCACGGATTATGTGCGCCAGATCATCTACCATATCAAGGGCGTCAATACACGCGCGAAGAGTTCGATGCATTGCAATCATCGCTAGAGCGACCAATAGCACGTGGATATAACTGTCGCCATACAACGCGACCTATTATTGTTGGCGTGTCAATTCATGGCGTGAGCGAAGAGCTTAGACAGAAATACATAGATGCTTCAAATCGTGAGGTGACATTCGTTCGCGACGAGCAAGAGCATTCCATGACTGCATACGAGGCAACGCAATATCAGAGACAAATGGAGAATAGTATTCGTAAGGCCAAAATGACGGAGCATACGCTAAATGAGGCTGGCATTGATACCAGTGAGCTGTCTGCTCAAATCGACCAAGCCACAGACGAATATCTAGACGTCTCCGAGCAGATGGGAATACGCCCACAATCACAACGCCTCGACATTTACGAGCTATCAATATAACGTGTTATAATTCATACGTCAGCGCAGGACTATCTGCGTCCCTATCGCGTGGTTAGTTGCCACTAAACAAAAAACTTAGACAGGAGAAAAAATGAAAAACATCATCGAAGCTTTGAAGTCATTGGATATCGCAGTTCCGGAAGACAAGGTGAAACCGCTCAATGATTTGGTTGCCGAAAACTACCGAACCATCAATGACTACAATGCACAGAAAGGTAAGTTGGACACAGCGAAGAATGACCTTGCTGCTCGTGACAAGACCATCAATGAGTTAAACGCGCAATTGGAAAGCGCTGGCACTGATGCTGCTGAGCTCGAAAATATGCGTAAGACTATTGCTGATTATAAGCAGGCCGAGGAAGACCGCAAGGCAGCCGAGAAGATTGAAGCAGCCAAGCAGGAGTTCGCTCCTAAATTTGCCGCAGCATTGGGCGAACGAAAGTTTGCAAACGACTTTGTTGCAAACAGTGTACGCGAGCAGGCTTTTAAGACTGCCAGCGAAAACCCAGCGATGGACGTTAAGCAGATTGTTGAAGGTATTGTTAAAGACCAGAATGGCATCTTTCTTAATCCGCAGTTAGAGCCAAACAACATGCCACGCATGCAGACTGGCGAAGACGGCAAACTGATTATTAATACTGTCGATGATGTAAAGAAGCTCACACAGAAAGAAATTAACGAGAATTGGGAGCAGGTAAGTAAAATTCTTGCTCAAAAGTAAGGAGAACAAATGTCAGTAGATTCTTTTATTCCTGAGGTATGGAGCGCTCGCCTTCTTGAGCACCTTGAGACCAACCTCGTATACGTCAATCTTTTGAACCGCGATTATGAAGGTGAAATCGCTAACTATGGCGACACGGTTCATATCCCTTCCTTCGGCGAAGTAACCGTGAAGGACTACACCAAGAACAAGGATATCGACGCGCCAGAGGATTTATCTACAACCGACCAGACGCTCGTTATCGACCAGTCAAAGTATTTCAACTTTAGTGTCGATAATGTAGACAAGGTGCAGATGCGAGCGCCTCTCATGGATAAGTACGCTGCCAACGCTGCGTATGGCTTGAAGAAAGCAGCAGATACCTACGCCGCATCTTTATTGAAGGCTGGCAAGATTGCCAAGAATGCAGGTCTCGGAGATGACACTACTCCATTAACGCTGGATGCTGCAGCAAAAGCATATGAGCTATTAGTTGATATGCAGATTGCGCTCGACAACGCAGATGTTCCAGAAGATGGTCGCTGGGTTGTAGTTCCGAATACGTTCAAGGGCTTGATGGAGAAAGACCAGCGCTTCGTTATGACAGGAACGCCACAAGCAGAGAACCGTTTGGCAAACGGCTTTGCTGGTCGTGCGGCTGGCTTCGATATCTTTACGTCTAACAACGTTCCTAATACTGGAAACGCGAAGTATAAGATTATCGCCTCTACTTCAATGTGCGGCACCTTTGCTGAACAGATTTTACAAACAGAAGCATACAAGCCAGAGAAGCGTTTTGCTGATGCAGTCAAGGGTCTGCATGTATACGGTGCGAAGATTACCATTCCAGAAATGGTTGCTGTATCAACCGTAAATTTTACAGCAGCGGCGCAGTAGATTCAGCAGTAGTAGGTAAAGCGATAGTCGGCAAAGCGAAAGTAGGTAAAGAGTAATGGCGGCGAAGGTATGGAAAGACGGCGATATCATAACAGCCGCCTTGCTCAACAGCATTGAAGAGCGCGTTGATAACGCTTCTGCTGTTGGCACGACAAACGAATCAGACATTGGCGATATTTACGGCATCGTCAATGCAATTGTGAACAGCACAGGAGCACCAGCACTCAAAGATGGCATTGTCAAAAGTGCATCTATAGCAGAAGGTTCAGTCACTCTTTCCAAGCTTGCGAAAGACGTTGCAAACAAGCTGAATTCTGGTGGAGCTGGCACACAGACTGGTGTAGTCGTTACAACCTTCAAGGATTTGAAGGTTGGCAATATTCCGGTGTGGAACGGTGGAGCTATTCGCTCTGGCGTTATTGAGCTAACTAATGGTGCAGCCACTCCACTGACTATTCAGAGCAACACGGCGTTTGTGACACAGCTTAAATTAAAAGCCTCAATGTCATTTCTTGTCGTTGACATCAAAACAGCCGAGCCGTACACGTTTGAAACGAGCGCAAGTGGAGCTGCTATTACATGCACAACAGATATAACAGTACCAGCGCAATCATCGCTATACCTTATTGTTGTGGAGTGATTGATATGTATTTAGATTACGCAAGATACACCGAGCTTGGAGGGAGCGTCTCGTTTGGGGCGTTTCCTTCTTTGGAATTACGAGCAGAATCGTTGCTGGACGAATGGTGCAGCGGAAGGCTGCATAGCTATGATCATAACGAGCGAGCAGAAATAGCACTGTTCTTGATTGTTGAATTCCTGAAAGACGAAAGCGGCGAGCAGGTAACATCGTTCTCAAATGGCGTTAACTCTTTTAGTTTCGCGCCAAAAACACGCAGCGACCTTTACAATCACGTGATGGAGGTTCTGCCGATTGAGCTTATAAGTTTGGCGGTGGAATAATGCACATCGACACCGACACAATATACCGCGACACCATAACTGTTCTAAATAAACTCGATGCCAGAGATGCAACACTCAAGCAGGACGCATGGTATAAGACGGTTCTTCATGATTGCATGTGGACTGAGTTAGTAACACGTAGCGTCGGCGCTGATGGAACAGTCAATATTGGCTCGTCGTTCCGAATCCAGATACCTGAGAAGAAGAACTACTTGCCATACAAAGAATGGATAACGCCAACAAATCGCGATAGCTATTTCACTGTTTCGCTCGGCGACTACGTGATACTCGGCGAAGTTTCCGAAGAGATTACGCCAGAAACGTTGCGCGAAATCATCAAGAAGTACGAGCCGCAAGCGTGTCAGGTTAAGTCATTCCGTGACCTAACAAACAGTGGAATCCATAGCTCAACACAAGGACTAATGCGCTTTGCTGAAATCTTAAGCATAGAAGGTGCATAATGGCTGTAAGCGTTGATGTCTCTGGTGTCGCTGCAAAGATTGCTAGTCTCATGCGTAACAAGAGCTTAGGGCTGCATATGGCAAGTGAGGCTATTGGTGGAATGGACCAATATGTTCCGTTTCGCGAAGGAAACCTATCAAGAAGTGCGCAGCCTTCGCCATTCAAGGTTACATATACCGAGGATTATGCAAAGCGTGTCTATGAAGGAGTCGGTCTCAACTTTAGCACTGAGCATCACGCATTAGCTACAGCGTATTGGGACAAAGAGTGGTACGTCGCACACGGCGACGAATACGAAAGAAGCATTGAAGGATTTATAAGGACGCGATTATGAACAAGGCTGATATTATTCTAGAGTGGGCAAAAGGTTGGCCAGAATTGGAAGGATATCTAAAGCTAAACTCTATCGTTCAGAAATCTGGCGATAAGGCGATGAATACGCAGACCAATGAGGCTGACGTTATCCGATACATAAATGGCCAGGCACTCAGAGAGCTGACGTTTGCATTTAGCTATGTAGTTGATTGGTCCGATGGATATGATGCAGTAAACTCAAGAGCAATGGAGCTAGGTCAGTCGTGGATTGCGTGGGTCGATGCTCAAGAAGCTAAGCGGAATTATCCAGATTTACCAAATGTTCAGAGTGTAGCAGCCTTGCAGAATATACCAACTCTGGCGATGGTTTACGAACGCGACAATATCGCTAAGTATCAATTCCAATGCAAGATAACATATATTGATTAAGGAGAAAGAAATGAAGCTAACACGAGATTTATTTGTGCCATTCCTTGACACGACCAAAGGCGCGGTTGATGGAACATACGAATGGGTTCCAATTGATTTATCAACTGTATTCAATCTTGGATATAATCCACAGACTGAAACCTATTCCTACATCTGTTACAAGAACGATTCAACTGAAATCACTGGCTATCAGCCATCTATGGAACAGGAAATCGTGCTTGATAAGGACAACAAGCTGTATGAGTTCATGTTCAGCTTTATGCGTTCAATGCCAACAGGCTCAGATGCTAAGGTGCCAGTCATGCTGACCTATCCTGACCTCAAGACTGGCAAAACCACCGAAGCCGATGTTTGGAAAGAAGCTGTCATCAGTCCTGGCGCTCTCGATTCTGTTGAAGGAAAGCTGACATTCACCTTACAGCTCAATGGTGACATTACAAAAGGAACGGTCGCAATCACTGAGAAGACAGCGACGTTCACACCAGCAGTTGGCGTGTAAAAGATGTTAGAATTAAGCCGTTGCGTAGTGCAGCGGCTTTTTTAGCTAGGAGACAAAATGATTATTTTTGACAACGAATACGAACTACCAAAGCTCACAATTGAGCTGGCAGAGAAGATGGAACAGGCAGCAGCAGTTGTTGGTCTGAAGGACCGCATCAAGGCAAGGCGTAGCTTTCTCACTGAATTATTTGGCGCTGATGCTGTCGAGGTCATTACCGATGGAAAGACAGTCAACGATTGCGACACTAGGCGCGTCGATTTAGCCTTCATGATGGTTCAGCGAGAGTACGACCTTCCAGTGCGCGAGGCACGCAACGAAGAATTGCAGGAACAAATGGAGGCCATCAAAGGTCTAACTGGATTACTCGAAACTGCCACCAAAGCAGCCTCAATGCCAATCATGAATCGTCAAGGATTTAGGTCTTTGCGATGATTGACCTTCGGCTCAAGGAACTGCCATCAGCCTTGGTTGTTGATGGCGTTCCATATCCGATTATGACGGATTTCCGAACATGGATTGAGGTCGAACGCTCTTTACGAGAAGATGGCCAAATTCCATATTGGATATTCATAGACGAGCATCCACCGTTTGCGTCAAACTGGATGGAGGCTGCAATGGAATTTCTAACAAGCCCGAATCGAACGCCCAAGAATACGAAGCAGTCAAAAGAACAACTGTTCGACTTTATAGATGATGGCGATTACATAGTCGCAGCTTTCCAGCAGGCATACGGAATCGACCTAACAATGTGTGACATGCACTGGCATAGGTTCCTGGCTTTGTTCAGCGGATTACCAGATGATACGAAGATGGCTAAAATCATTGGCTATCGCTGCTACGATTCCACAGATAAACGAAAGCATGAAACTGTAATGAACGAATTAAAGCGAGAATGGAGTTTAGGAATGTCAAAGAAACAAGAAGAAGAAATCATCAAATGGCAGAAGATGGTATTCGGAAATATTGGCAAGGAGGTGCTGAATGAGTGATGGCAAAGTTGAGATTGACCTTGAATTAAAAGATAAAGGAATACCAGAGCAGGCTCGAAAGACAGGCGAGAAATCTGGCAAGGGTTTCTCTGAGGCATTCGGCAAGACGACCGAGAAGGCACCTGATAAAGCAAAATCGGCTCTTGAAAAACTCAACGGAACGATTGCTGTTCAAGAACAGAAGCTTAGTGCATTAAAAAGTGAATATAAAAGCGTGCTTTTGGAGCAGGGAGCTAGCACAGATGAAGCGCATAAGCTCGAACAGGCGATTGTAGAGCTTAATGACGAGCTCAAGAAAAACAAGGATACATTAAAGGATGTCACCAAGCAGACGGAAATGCTCGGTAAAGCCTCAGACAAAGCAGAAGATGAAATTAAGGATATCGACCCTGCCTTTAGAAAAGCAGGCGATGGAGCCGATACGTTCGGAAGCAAAGTCAAAAAGGCGAGCCTCGCATTTCTCGGGGCCTTCGCTGTTGACCAGATTGTCGACCTCGGTAAGAAGTTCGTTGATGCTGCAGCAGAGGTAAGCGCAGAACAGTCAGCCTATGAACAAATCATGGGTGATTATGCTGATGTCGCCAGCGCTAAGCTGGGACAGGTGGCAGATGCGACGGGCATTGTAGACACCCGCCTTACGGGAAACATGACCTCAATGACAGCAAAGTTCAAAGGTCTTGGATATGATGTAGAAGAAGCCACTGACCTTGCAGCGCGTGGCCTTACGCTTTCTGCTGATGCTGCCGCATTCTGGGATAAATCCTTGGAGGAATCGCAAGGCCATTTAAATAGCTTCATCAACGGTTCGTATGAAGGTGGTGAGGCTATTGGTTTATTTGCGAACGATACGCAAATGGCCGCCTATGCTGTCGAGCAAGGAATTATTTCAGAGACTAAAGAATGGGCAAACCTAGACGAAGCAACCAAACAGGCCACGCGTCTTGAATACGCGGAAAACATGTACGCGATGTCTGGCGCGACTGGACAGGCTGCGCGAGAAGCAGACCAGTATGCTAACGTCATGGCTAACGCCGCGGAAAATCTTCGGCAGTTCATGGCAACAGTTGGCACGCCAATTAAAGACGAGCTGGTAGCACCAATTGTTGAACAAATCTCTGTCATGTTTGGAGACATATCAGAGCTGTTTAAGGCTGGACAGTTTGAAGATGTTGGCTTCAATGTGGCTGGAACATTCGCAGGTATTATTGACACTCTTCTTGGATTAGTTCCACAGGCTTTGAATGCTGGCGTCCAGCTTATCGGTGGCTTTGCTTTAGGCTTAATCAGCAATGTTCCATTCGTAATGACGTCAGTTGTTAGCGCAATAACGACAGCAGTTCCGATGTTGCTGCAAACCCTTGTTTCATTGGCCAGCGAGTTGGTAAATAGTCTACCAGTTGTTGTCGATGGTATTATTCAGGCAATACCAGAAATCATACAGATGGTAGCCGACATGATTCCTTCAAGCCTGGGAATTATGCTCGAAGGCATAATGGGATTGATAAATGCAGTAATCGCAGCGCTGCCAGCAATCATGAGTGTTTTCGCTGAGCAGATACCAACTATAGTTGAGATGTTGGTTTCTCTTATCGTAGAAAACGTTCCGTTGGTGATTGATGGCTTCATCCAGCTCTTCATGGCATTCTTGCAAGCCTTGCCAACAATCATAGAAACGATTGTTCAGAACCTTCCTTTGTTGGTAATGTCGATAGTTAGTGCGCTTGTGGCAAATATGCCAACATTGATAAATGGCTTCATCATGCTCTTCGCAGCGTTCGTCCAGGCTTTGCCACAGATTATATCTGCCATCATACAAGTATTGCCACAGATGGTAGCAGCGATAGTTAGTGCTTTAATTCAGGCATCACCGCAACTATTCCAGACAGCCAAGGATATGTTCAGCCAATTTGTTCAAGGTATCGGCAACATGATTGGCAACGTTAGAAGCAAGGCTTCGGAAATCGCCGAAAGTGCTAAATCAGCAGTCACGGATGCGCTTGCTGGAATGGCTAGTATTGGTTCTAACGCTATCGAAGGTCTTATCAATGGCATGAGCGATATGGTCGGCTGGGCGATTGAGAAAGTCAAAGGCTTTGGTAGCAGTATCATTTCGGGCTTAAAAGACTTTCTTGGAATTCATTCACCATCAAGGCTCTTCCGTGACGAAGTTGGTAAGTTTATGGCCATGGGCGTTGTGGAAGGCTTTGTCGATTACGACCCTATGAAGGAAATCAACCATAGGTTCAAGGCTGGCATTAACGCAATGTCATATGTTGCTCGCAACAGCGACAACGCTAATACACGACAAGGAGGAATAGTGCAGAACTTCAATACAAAAGTTGTGCGCAGCTCTGATGATCTATACACAGCATCTACGATTATCCATCGCAATGCTGCACGCGAGCTAGGAGTTGTATTTTAATGTGGAAAGCATTTATTGATTACGACGGAGGCACCATCTCTATTGATGGTGCTCCAACCAACAACGACATATGTATTGTCGCCACAGGATTGCAAGGCTGGTACTCAACACCAGATTTGAAAGTCGACAGCGCCGAGCGAACATCAGGAGATGGCAACCACAAGCTGACAAATTCTGATATTCGATATGCTGCACGAGTTGTGACACTTAGTTTCTATGTCATCGGCAAAACGCGCGATAAAATTATTGAGGGAATGGAGATGCTAAATTCCCTCTCGCACAAAATAGTCAAAATGCGTGTTATTGATAGCCACGGAGATACATATGTCAATGGCTACGTTTCGACCGACTTCGCGTCGGGAAAAGTAGTCGGAGATAGGGTGGCTGGTTCAATCACCTTAACGTGTCCTGATCCTGCGCGATACTCACACGAGCCATCGCGTGGTTATCTATCTTCTGCAGCAAGCGCCAATGATGGCTTAGTATTCAAAGGTGGCGTTATGCAGTTTCCGCTAAGTTATGGAGCGCCAGCAAATGACATTGGCGCAACATGCACTGTCGTCAACAACGGCTCAAGCCGTGCATATCCTGTAATCACTGTATCTCCTGGCTTTAGTGATGTTACGATTACCAATACAGAAACTGGAGCACAAATCCGATACGTTGGATTTATTGCAGCAAATCTTGTGATTGACAACAAAACGCACACTGCGAATATTAATGGCGTCGATGTGACAAGAAATCTGGTCGCACGTGGTTTTGAAACAATCCCACCACACGGCTCGGCAACCTTCACACTCAATGCAGAAGGCTCTGGCACTGTAGAAATCGAAACTTATTCAACATACATTTAGGAGTAATTATGGCTAACGTTGCATTTGGCATTCGACAAGATGCCGAAGGTATTGGAACTACTGACACCGATTTGCGCAAAATCATTCAGGCACGATGGAACAACACTGGTATATTAGCTGGCCTCAATGTTACTGGTCAGACAAGCCTCACGTATAAGGTTGCGCCAGGCGTTGCCGTTTGTTCACGTGCAAAATCTGACGGCTTTACCGAGGCATATTTCGGCGGAGGCAATACTCCAGCGGTCAAGGCCAATACGTCGGCAAATCCACGCATTGATGTTGTGTGGATTACTGCACACGATAAATCTCAAGGCGATAGCGACAATCTGGTTACTATTGGTGTGACCGAAGGAACAGCAGCAGTTGTCCCAGTGAAACCAACAATTCCGACATTCGCTGTTGAGATTGCAGCGGTCACTCTTCCTGGCGGAGCAGCAAACACTTCAAATGCTCAGGTATCAGATGACCGAAACTACGCTATTCCTTATGGCGCGTCTTTAGGAGTGATGTTAGATATCACCGACACGTCGTATAAAGCAATATATAAAGATGCTGCATATGTATTCGCGAGTGGCCAGATTTATTTACCGACCGACCGAATGGTTAACTTTGATTTGACTGAGACCACATGGGCATATAATCCAACCACCAATAATTGGCAAGGCTCTGGATATGTCGACCTTGTAATTGATGGAACGGTTGTTGCGGCATACCGATTTATTAATTTCGTCAACACGCCAGCAACTCAATGTTTTCATGACGTGCGCAAGCTGAAAGCTGGCGTTCATACGGTTCAGGCTCGACTATGGGCGTCAGGCACAGAGCCTAAATCTGACTTATGGCTCGATTACAGCGCTGGCTCATGGCCAGGACAGCGACTAATTGTGACTGACGGAGGAGTTGCGGAATAATGTGGAGCACGTATTTGTTCGACGTACTATCGGGGCGATTGATTGCCCCGATAGACCTTCCGAACGCATCATGGAGCATGACCGTTTCGAATGCTTCTCTTTCAACGACTAAGGACAAAGGAACTGGCGAAGATGATATCAGTGGATTAACCGTTCCTTGGTCTGCCGTACCAGGCGAAACACGAGAAACAAAAAACGAAATGCTAGCTGAATATAGACGCGGACTTTGCCTTATGTGGGACAACAAGCCTGTTGTAGCTGGAATAATTTACGACAGGGAGGACACAGCACTAGATGTGTCATTCTCCGTAATGTCGGTTCTGGATTTTCTCGAAAGGCGAATTGTCATCCAGGAAGGAACCTTCGGAATGGTCGGCTCTGGCACAACATCATCTGTTCTGAGCTTTAAGAACAAATCACTACGAGGAATCGCTGCTGGAATTGGTCAGCACTGCACATCTAAGCCAGGCGGATACCTTCCTATCGATTGGCAATACGTCGATGAAAAAGGCGGCCACGAAAGAACATACTCTGGCTATAACGTATCTAATAATAATTTTAAGCATCTTGTCGAAAACATTACCAACGTGCAAGGTGGTTGTGATATCCAGTTCCGACCAGTCATTGAGAACAATAATCTGCATTGGCTCTTCGTTGCTGGCTCGGACACTGAACCATATCTTGAGCAGTTAGACATCGTGCCAACGTTAGCATGGAGCAGCGATGGTGGAACAATTGAGAATATTAAGGTAACACATGCAGCACCAGTTATGCGTGTGTATTCCACTGGCGCAGGGCAAGATGAAGCGAAGCTTTGCGCCATGGCCGAAGACCTGACATTATGCAAAATCCAAGACCCTTATCCAATTATCGAAACCGATAAGAGCTTTAGCTCTATCGAGGAATGGTGGAGCCTGTATCATTGCGCCGAAGGGTTATTGTCAGCTACCAAATATCCACTCATGCAAATACGCGGAACAGTCTATGCGAATGATCATATCATCGTGCCGGGTGAATTTTGGACTGGCCAAAGTGTTGATGTTGACATCCAGGGCTTTCCGTCATTGCCTGATGGCATATATGAAATGCGCGTAATGGAAATGTCTGGCGACCTCACCGACAAGATAGATTTAATATTCGATGTAATTCTAAATCCATGGGAGTACAAATCATGATTCATCAGAAACTCGGAAAGACCATGACACCAATAGAGCGTCTAGCGAACATGGCATCGGCCTCTTTCAAGCAAGGCCGCACAGCGGAAACAAAGCCATCGGGCTCAATCAGTATCAATAACGCGGATGGTACGCGCACAATTATTGGCGCTGTAAATAAGACTGGTAGCTCGTTCGCAACACACGTCGGAGACACAACACCACCACCAGAGCCTCAAGGGATTACAGTATCAAGCGAAGCTGGAACAATTACTGCGCATTGGGATGGCACATTAAAAGACACTATTCCTTCTGACTTTGACAATGTCGCAATTTACGCAGATGGAAATCTTATGGGTCGGCTATCTCGCGAAGGCAGTGTCACCATCGCTGGAACTGCTGGGAAGACTGTAACCATTACAGCAACAGCAGAAGATGACGCGTGCCTGCCGGACGGAACGCCATCGCATAACGTTACCAGAAAGATTGAGATTGCGAAAATCACTGTCAAGGATTTAGCAGCAGAAACCAACAACTATTTCTTTGCTGACGCTGACGGCGCACATGTATCTACCGTATTAGGAGATGCGGCGACAGGTAGTAACGCCCTCATTAATTCTGAAGGCTTCTATATTCGAGAAGGCATCAGCCAAATCGCCAAAATGGAGAAGAATGGTGCGTCCTTTGCTTCAGAGCGTGCTCGCCTTCTCTATGACACAGCAGGCGCACAACTCATGGTTGCTACTATTCCAGGAGCTGGAATCAGTGTGGAAGGCAATGGCATACTCAACACGACATCTGTCGTAAATCTCTCGGATGCTGCGATGTTGGTAAGTTCTAATACCTACCAAGGCGAGAATAAACAAGCAATGCTGCGAGTTCAGCCAAACAAGATTTCAATCGATATGAACCAAGGAGCTGTCGAAGGACAATTTACCAGAGTGACAGCAGATATTGATATGAACGCGGTAACGCGTCTTTCAAAACTTCTCAAAGAAACGGACTGGACATATCTTTATAACAACGCCGAGTATGGAGCTGTAAGGTGGCGCCTTAAGTCTGGCTGCGTGTGGTTGGATATTCAGGTCAAAGAAGTATCAGGCGAATGGGCAGTATCCAATACTCTGCCTAAAGAGTATGCACCAAATGAAGCACGTTATTATCCACTAGCCGTCAGCCAGGAAAACAACGCTGCCAGCGCTTATGTTGATGCAGACGGTAACATATGGCTGTATAATAATAGCGGTAGCATAAGCTTCATAAATGGCCTACTTTCGTGGCCGATAAAGTAGAGGAGGGAACAATGCAGACAATTCCACTGGCTGCGCACGATACACAAATGGCACGAATGACGCGTATCATCAAATGGGTGATTATTGGCTGGGTTCTAACATGTGCATTATTCGTTGGAACACTCTGGCAGGTCAATACCGATACGATCACAACTACCGAAACTAAAGAGGTTACACAAGATAGTGGTGATGGTGGTTCTAATTTATACGCAGGAGGCGATATGAGCATTGGCAACCCAGAAGGTGACAACGACAAGGAAGACAACACGCAGAACAACATCAATTAAACCTGTAACTTTTACTGCACCAAAAGTTACAAGCTCGACAAAACGAAAACCTGGAAGGCCGAAAGGCTCAAAGGACAAAAGACCAAGAAAACGCAGGATTTCTAATGCATAAATCACGAAAGGCCGCGCGCGATAAAATCCAAGCATGTAAGACAAATGACGAGTTCGAGGAATGGCTATCCATGTTGCGCATAACTGATGATGTGCGCGAAATAGCACGCATGGTCTACATAAAAGGTTGGACACGTCAGAAAATCGCAATGGAAACAGGTTATTCCGTTCGGCAGGTTAGCCGAAAGATTGCCAAATTACATGACATGATGTAAGATACACGCACGGTAATAATATTCCTCCATGAGAATGCCACCCTAAATTGGGTGGCATTTTTGCGTCCATATCCAAACCACGCTCCTAGATATGATTTTCATAACGAAAGGAGCACTATGTTCAATCAATACCCTCAAGGTTTTCAACAGTTTCAACAAAGTTTTCCACAATACAATAACCCATACCTTCAAAAGCCAAACGAAATTCAGTTCGTCAATGGCATTGAAAGTGCACAGGCATACACGATGCCGCCAAACTCAAAACAAATTCTCATGGATAGCAATCAATCCAGGTTTTATTTAAAGCAAACAGACGCATCTGGTATGGCATCGATTAAGGCGTATGACTTCTGCGAAGCGCAAACAAACCAATCGCAGGATTACGTCACGCGCCAAGAATTTGAGGAATTGAAAGGAATGTTGACACATGAATCCATTGCTTCAAAACAATCAGCAAACGAATAATTTAGACATTAACAAGATTATCGATTTTGCAAAAAACACAAGTCCTCAATCTGCCAAATCTCAAATTGAGCAGATGCTGAGCAATGGCTCATTATCACAGTCCAAATTTAATGAATTATCTGAAAAAGCAAAAAGCATCGCAAAGATGCTCGGAATGTAATCCAATTCGCGAATGGAGATATAGATGTTAAGTTACGACGAAAGGTCAAAATATGGATAACGGTTTTTCTTTAGCGGATGCTAAGGCCATCACTGATAACAGCGAAGGCTTCGGCGGAAGTGGCTGGTGGATTATTCTTCTCTTCTTGGTATTGTTTGGTGGCGGCTTTGGCGGCTTCGGCAATCGTGGTGACGGCTCCTTGAGCACTGACTTTGCTGTAATCGACCGCAAGATTGACGGATTAGGCGACGGCATCTGCCAGGCTCAGTACGAGAACGCACGTCTTCAGAACCAGACCGACATGAATATGATGCAAGGCTTTAATTCCTTGCAGGCTCTTGGTGCTCAATGTTGCTGCGATTTGAAATCTGCTATTCACGCAGAAGGCGAGCAGACCCGTGCGATGATGCGTGAGAACGAGATACAGAATCTGCGCGACAAGCTCAACGACGTTCAGCGCGACGCTGCTTTGTGCGGAGTTATGCGCTATCCAACTCAGGCAACCTATTCCATGTGCCCACCGCAGTGGAATAACAATTGCTGCTGCTACTAGAAACTCGGAGGCGGCCTAGGTCGCCTATTTGATTAAGGAGAAATTAAATGAA
>RCNI01001019.1_pt1 | contig 16027 bp, 14 predicted proteins | sample 2041151 | NCBI WGS metagenome assembly RCNI01 (sample SAMN09708214, study PRJNA481090) | feces metagenome | isolation source: feces | place: Antarctica: Albino Rookery | reverse complement strand
ATAATTATTTTAAAATTGCTTCATTTAAAATTTCTCCTATAGGAGCATTTATTTTTAAAGAAACCTTATTATCTAAAGAAGTTGAGCTTTTATTTATAATAACCAAATCTTTTCCCTTATAATAATTAATAAAACTAGCAGCTGGATAAACAACTAAAGAAGTGCCTCCAACTATTAATAAATCGGCATTTTTAATGGCAGTTATAGCACCATTTACAACATTATCATTAAGAGATTCTTCATATAAAACTACATCTGGTTTTATAATAGAGCCACATTCATCGCATTTTGGAATGATTTCATCTGAATTTAAAATATAGTCTAAATCAAAAAATTTGTGACATTTTGTACAATAATTTCTTTGAACAGAACCATGTAGCTCAAATACATTTTTACTACCAGCCATTTGATGTAGACCATCGATATTTTGAGTGACAATAGCTTTTAATTTACCGATTTTTTCTAGATGTGCAAGTGCTTTATGAGCATTATTAGGTTTGGCATCTGTATACACTAACTTATCTTTATAAAATTCATAGAAATATTCTGGATATCTTACAAAAAATGAAAATGATACAACTTCTTCAGGTGAAAAATGTCTATTCAATTTTTGATTAAATAAACCATTAGAGCTTCTAAAATCTGGAATATTTGATTCAGTAGAAACGCCAGCACCTCCAAAAAATACAATATTATTGTGAGATTGTATTAAATCTTTTAATTTATTAATTTCTTTTTCATACATAAAATCATCTCCTAAATTATTTATATTTTATACCAATATAATAATATAAATTTGCAAACTTGTCTAAAAGAGATATTCTTTACTTAGAGTATGCAAATGGATTATAATTATTATAAATAGCTTAAAATAAAATTGAAGGGAGATTTAAAGATGAAAAAAAGAACGATGGCTACAGCTTTTGCTATGATTCCAATGCTTGTATCTAATGCTAATGCGGATACAACAAAAATTGGTGTAATTAGTTCAACATATTTAAATATAAGGTATTCACCTTCAACATCAGGAAAACTACAACTAGTGCTTAAAAAAAATGATAAAGTATCTATAATTGGAGAAAAAAATGGATGGTATAAAATAAAAACAAATTCTGGAAAAATAGGTTGGGCTATTTCAAAATATATAAAAGTAGAAAATAATAAAAAAATGCTTAGGACAAGTATAAAGAAAGTAGTTATAGCAGATGTATTAAATATTAGAAGTGGACCGAATACAACATATTCATCTATTGGAAAGCTATACAAAAATAACAAAGTAGAGGTTATTTCAGAATCTAATGGTTGGAGTAAAATAAAATTTGGTTCAAAAATAGGATATGTATCTTCTGAATATTTAAAAGAACTAAGCAATGAAAATCAGAATTTACCTCAAAGCACAAAAAAGACGATTCAAGAAGTAACATCGTCTATTTTAAATGTAAGAAATGGAGCAGGAGGAAAATATACAAAAATAGATACACTGCATAAAGGCGATTTAGTAACAGTGCATTCTGTTGATAATAATTGGGCTAAAATAGAATATAATGGTAAAAATGGATACGTTTCATCGATATATTTAAAATATGTATCCGATAAAGTAGAAGAAGATGAAAACATAAATAATGAATATGACAATTCAGATATTGTACCAGGGTCATATATTCAAAAAACAAAAAAAGAATATTCTTTAGATGATATGGTAGAAGTTCAATATATAAAAGGTCAAAATGGTGGAAATTTAATAACAAGAAGAAATATCAATATTTTAGATAATGAATATACAAGTTTACTTTGCAGAACAAATCCAAAATCATATGACAAGCCTACTAGAGATGAAATTAAATATTATATAGATCCAACAAATTTCACATCTCATAAAGAAGGAATAATGCAGTTTGTTAGATTGGATAAATATACAGATTCAATATCAGCGAAATCTTTAAATAATTATTTTTCATCAAAAGGAAAGGATTGTATTTTCAATGGAAAAGGTCAAGCCTTTATAGATGCTGCAAAAAAATATGATATAGATGTAACATATTTTGTATCTCATGCAATGTGGGAGACAGGAAATGGGAAATCAAACCTTGCAAAAGGTCAACTAGTAAGTGTTGTAGATGGAATAGAATTAGATGAACCAATTATTGTATATAATTTCTTTGGAATTGGAGCTACTGATGGGAATGCACTTGAAGGTGGAAAAATTACAGCATACAAAAATGGATGGACATCTATTGAACAAGGAATAGATGGTGCTGCAAAATGGATTTCTAAAACATATATACATAATTCAAAATATAATCAAAATACAGTATATAATATGAGATGGAGTTATGATTATAGTTGGCATCAATATGCAACCGATGTAAATTGGGCAAATGGTATATCGAAAATGATGTCATCTCTTATTACAAGATATGGAAATGGGAAAGATTTATCAATAGATATACCAGAGTATAAATAACATATAAGATAAATTATAAAAATCATGTATTATATATGTACATGATTTTTGTTTACTTAAGAAAAAGTGAAATTAACTAGGAGAGAAAAATTGGAAAATCTAAAAGAATGTATGATAAAAATGGATATAAATAACACTTCTTTAATGAATAAAATGGAGAATGTTTATATAAAAAAAGTTATTTATTTTAAAGAAAATAAGACGGTTTATTTTTATTTAACATCAAAAGATATAGTTTTATATGAACACTTAAGAAGAGTTCAAAGAGAAATAAAAGATAAAAATAAATATTTTAGAGATATTAAGTTTAAAATAGAATATACAGGTTTTGAAAGAAAATCTGAGAAAGATATAATAAAAAAATATTGGGTTAATATAGTTTATATATTAAAACAACTTTGTCCATCAATAGCAGGATGGCAAAAAGATATTGAATATTTATGTATAGAACATAAATTAAAAATAAAAATCCCTAAAAGTATATTTTATAAGAGAATAATGGAAAAAAATATAGTAAATATACTAAAACACACTATAAGTGAAGAGTTAGGTTTGGATTTAGAAATAGAAATAGAAAGTGCAATAGATGAAAAAATAGATAAAGAAAAAATAGTAAATAAAATAGAAAGTGAATTTAATGAAAAAGTTCTAATTATAGAGAAAGAAAATAGAAATAGCAACAATGATATAGAAGAATCTGGATATGTTATAAAAGACGAAAAAGATGAAAATATGATTTATGGAGAAGATGTAAATTCTTTAACTGAAAAAATATCATCATTAGACAATAATTCTGGAACTGTTGGAATAGAAGGAACTATTTTTAATATAGAAACGAAAGAACTTAGAAATGGTAAGATATTACTTATGATAATGATAACAGATTATACAAGTTCTATAACTTGCAAACTATTTCTTACTGATACAAATAAAGATTGGGTTCTTAAAAAAATTAGCAAAGGAATGTATGTGAAAATAAAAGGAGACGTATTATATGATACATTTCAAAGAGAAATAAGTATGACAATAAGTGGAATAAGAAAAGAAGAACGAATAGAAAGAAAAGATTTGTCTGATGAAAAAAGAGTTGAATTACATGCACATACACAGATGTCATCTATGGATGCAATATGCTCTGTAAAATCACTTATAGCCCGTGCAGCAAAATGGGGCCATAAGGCAATTGCAATAACAGATCATGGTGTAGTACAGGGATTTCCAGATGCTATGAATGCTGCAAAGAAAGAAGGTATAAAAGTTTTATATGGAGTAGAGGGATATTTAACAGAAGATAATAAAGATGCTATAGAAGATGCAAATGATGAGTTATTATCTCAAGAATTTGTTGTATTTGACTTAGAAACAACAGGTTTTTCAAATATAAATGATAAAATAACAGAAATTGGGGCAGTAAAGATAAAAGATTTTAAGATAGTAGATAGATTTAGTGAATTAATAAATCCACAAAAAGATATATCATATAAAATACAAGAATTGACGGGTATAACAAATGAAATGGTAAAAGATAAACCTACAATAGAAGAAATACTACCAAAATTTATGGAATTTGTAGGAGAAGATGTTTTAGTTGCTCATAATGCAGATTTTGATACAGGGTTTATAATGCAAAAATGTATAGAACAAGGAATTGAATATAAAAATAAAAAGATAGATACATTGATGCTAGCTAGAATAATGTTGCCAAACTTAAAAAGATATAAGTTAGATAAAGTTGCAAAAGAAGTTGGTGTTCAGTTACTAAATCATCATAGAGCTGTTGACGATGCTGAAGCAACTGCAAATATTTTTATAAAATTCTTAGAAAGATTAAGAAAACAAGGGGTAGAAAAATTATCTGATGTAAATAAGGTTTTGGGAAAAGTAGATTATACGAAGTTAAAAGCACATCATATAACACTTATAGCAAAAAATCAAATTGGGATAAAAAATTTATATAAAATTATTTCAGATGCACATATAGAACACTTCTATAGAAGTCCAAGAATTTTACAAAGTGTACTTGAAAAAAATAGAGAAGGAATTATAGTTGGCTCAGCTTGTGAAGCTGGGGTTGTTTATGAAGCAGCAAAAAAAAGATTACCTGATAATGAAATGGAAAAAATAGTTGCTTCATATGATTATTTAGAAATAATGCCTATAGATAATAATAGGTTTATGATAGAAAATGGTGAAGTAAAAGATGAAGAAGAATTAAAAGAAATAAATAAAAGAATTGTAGAAGTAGCCAAAAAGTTTGGAAAAATACCTGTAGCTACTGGAGATGTACATTTTTTAGATAAGCATGATGCTATTTTGAGGAGAGTTTTAAAAGTGTCTCAAGGTTTTAAATTGGATGATGAAGAAACATACCTTCATTTTAGGACAACAGAGGAGATGTTAGAAGAATTTTCTTATTTGGGAAAAGAATTAGCTTATGAAGTAGTGGTAAAAAATACAAATTTAATAGCTGATATGGTAGAAGATGTAAAGCCTATTCCAGATGAAACATATCCACCGATAATAGAGGGATCTGATGTAGAACTTAGAGAAATGTGCTATAAAAAAGCTAGAGATATTTATGGAGATAAGTTGCCTGAAATAGTTGAAAAAAGACTAGATAGAGAATTAAACTCTATAATAGGTAATGGATATGCTGTGATGTATATAATAGCACAAAAACTAGTTGCAAAGTCATTATCTGATGGATATTTAGTTGGATCTAGGGGGTCTGTTGGTTCATCGTTTGCCGCAACAATGAGTGATATAACAGAAGTTAATCCTCTTCCAGCACATTATGTTTGTCCAAATAAAAATTGCAAGTATTCATATTTTTATGAAATAGGAGAATGGGGATCTGGAATAGATTTACCGGATAAAATTTGTCCTAAGTGTGGAGAAAAACTTATAAAAAATGGACATGATATACCATTTGAAGTATTCTTAGGTTTTGAAGGGGATAAAGAACCAGATATAGACCTTAACTTTTCAGGATCTTATCAGCCTACAATTCATAAATATACAGAAGAACTTTTTGGAAAAGGACATGTATATAGAGCTGGAACAATAGGAACAGTAGCAGAAAAAACAGCTTTTGGTTATGCAAAAAAATATGTAGAAGAAAGTGATATTTCTGTACCAACGGCTGAAGTATATAGACTTGCAGAAGGGTGTACAGGAGTTAAAAGAACATCTGGACAGCATCCAGGTGGGGTAATGGTTATACCAGATTATAAAGATGTTTTTGATTTTACTCCTATTCAATATCCAGCAAATGATGTTGACTGTGGTGTAATAACAACGCATTTTGATTATCATTCTATAAGTGGGAGAATTTTAAAACTAGATATACTTGGACACGATGGACCTACAATTATAAGAATGCTGGAAGATATAACAGGAATAACAATAACAGATATTCCATTAGATGATCCTGAAACTATGTCTTTATTTACATCAACAAAAGCATTAGGTGTAAAACCAGAAGACATAGATTGTGAAATCGGATGCTTGGCTATTCCAGAATTTGGAACAAAATTTGTTAGACAAATGCTTTTAGATACAAAACCAACCACTTTTGCAGAACTTGTAAGAATATCAGGATTATCACATGGTACTGATGTTTGGGTAAACAATGCACAAGATTTAGTGAAAGAAAATATTGTTGGATTAAAAGATGTTATATCGACAAGAGATGATATAATGAACTATTTGATATTTAAAGGTCTTCCACCTAAAATGAGTTTTACAATAATGGAAAGTGTAAGAAAAGGTAGAGGTTTAAAACCTGAACATGAAAAAACTATGAGAGAAAACAATGTACCAGAGTGGTATATAAATTCTTGTAAAAAAATTAAATATATGTTCCCTAAAGCACATGCTGTTGCGTATGTTATGACATCTTTTAGATTGGCGTATTGTAAAGTACATTATCCTGAAGCTTTCTATGCCACATATTTTACAACAAAAGTAGAGGATTTTGATGCAGATCTTATAATAAAAGGATATGATGCAATAAAAGCAAAGAAAAAAGAAATAGAAGAATTAGGAAATGAAGCTACTCAAAAAGAAAAGGGTATGTATATTATCTTAGAAGTAGCACAAGAAATGTATGCAAGGGGAATAAAAATAGCTCCAGTTGATATTTACAAATCATCTGCATCTGAGTTTGAAGTTGTAGAAAAAGGTCTTTTAAGACCACCAATGACAGCTCTTCAAGGAGTTGGAGAAAATGCTGCTATACATATTGAAGAAGAAAGAAAAAATGGTGAGTTTATTTCCAAAGAAGATTTTAGAAAAAGAACAAAGATTTCTAGAACGGTTGTAGAAACTTTAGATAAACATGGAGCATTAGGGAATATGAGCGATAAAGACCAATTATCTTTATTTTAATTAATTATTGACAAAACTTGCAAATACAATAAATTTATGATAATATATAAATTAATACAGTTTATCTTTTACAGGGAAAGGAAGAGTGAGGCAGTGGTTCTCACTCTTTTTTATGGAAAAAGAAAGAAAAAATTACAATTGAATAAGGAGGATAGATAATAATGAGAAAAAATGAAATAGTTGCCAAAGTTGAAGAGTTTGTAACTGCTATAACTGATGAAAAAGGCTTTGAAACAGTAGATGTAGAATATGTAAAAGAAGCAGGTCAGTATTATTTAAGAGTATATATAGATAAAGAAGGTGGTATATCTCTTAATGAATGTGAAGAAGTTAGTAGAGAACTAAGTCCAAAACTTGATGAAAATGACTTTATAGAAGAAAATTATTATCTAGAAGTATCTTCTCCAGGAATTGATAGAGCACTAAAAAGAGATAAAGAGTTTGTAAAATACAAAGGTAGAGATGTAGAAATCAAACTTTATAAAGCTATTGATGGTGTTAAACAGTTTGAAGGGGAATTAGTAGGATTAGATGATGAAAATAATATAGTTGTTATAATAAATAATGAAGAAGTAAAATTTAATAGAAAGGATGTTGCAATTATAAGATTAGCTATAAAATTCTAATTTTAGTAATGCACGAGGAGGAAAAATGAATCAGGAGTTTTTAAACGCATTAAATGAAATCGTAGAAAACAAAGGTATAGACAAAGAAGTATTAATAGAAACTATAGAACAAGCTTTATTAACAGCTTATAAGAAAAACTTTGGACAGGCACAAAATGTAGAAGTTGAATTTGATAGAGAAAATGGAGATATAAAAGTATACTCTACTAGAGAAGTAGTTGATGAATCTAACTATTATGATAGTTTCCTAGAAATAGAACTTACAGAAGCTAGAAAAATAAGTCCAAGTTATGAAATAGGTGACATAATAAGAAATGAAGTTACTCCAAGTAATTTTGGAAGAATAGCAGCACAGACAGCTAAACAAGTTGTTGTTCAGAGATTAAGAGAAGCAGAAAGAGAAATAGTATACAATGAATTTATGGAAAGAGAAAGTGAAATAGTAGATGGTGAAATAACTAGAGCTACTCCAAGCGTTGTATATGTTGACCTTGGTAAAATAGAAGGTGTAATGACTCAAAGTGAAAAAATAGATAAAGAAGTATATAAAGAAGGACAAAGAATAAAAGTTTATGTTGTAGAAGTTAAAAAAGGAAGCAAAGGTCCTCAGATAATTATATCTAGAAGTAATCCAGGTCTTGTAAAAAGGTTATTTGAATTAGAAGTTCCTGAAATTGAACAAGGTATAGTTCAGATAAAATCAATAGCAAGAGAAGCAGGTTCAAGAACAAAAATGGCAGTTAAATCATTAGATGAAAAAATAGATCCAATTGGTGCTTGTGTAGGACCAAAAGGTTCAAGAGTTAAAAACATAGTTGATGAACTTGGAGATGAAAAAATAGATATAATAAAATACAGTGATGATTATGCTGAATTTATATCAGCATCATTAAGTCCATCAAAAGTTGTTAAAGTAGATGTAAATGAGGATGAAAAATCAGCATTAGTAGTAGTTCCAGATTATCAGCTTTCATTAGCTATAGGTAAAGATGGACAAAATGCTAGATTAGCTGCAAAACTTACTGGATGGAAAATAGATATAAAAAGCGAATCTCAGTATGAAGAAGAATTAGCTAATGGAGTATATGACAAAAAAGAAGAGTCAGAAATAAGTGATGAATTTAATGAATTTATTGATGAAGAAATATTTGAATCAGTAGAAGAAGATTTAAAATTCGATGAAATAGAAGACAGTATAGAAGAATAATATATTAAATGAGGAGGGATGACTTTGCAGAAAGTAAAAAAAATACCTCAAAGAAAATGTATAGCATGTCAAGATAGAGATTCTAAAAAAGGTCTTATAAGAATTGTTAAAAATAAAGAGGGCGAAATATTTTTAGATCCAACAGGCAAAGCAAATGGAAGAGGGGCTTATATTTGTAAAAGTTCTGAATGTCTAAAAAAAGCTATAAAAAGCAAAGCACTAAATAGAGCTTTTAAAATGGAAGTACCAGATGAAATATATGAACGTTTACTTATGGAGTTAGAAAACAATGAATAATACATCTAAGAAAAAAGTAATGTCTCTATTAGGTCTAGCTACTAGAGCTAGAAAAGTTGTATCTGGAGATGATACAACACTTCAAGATTTAAAAAAAGGTAAAGTATTTTTAGTTATAGTTGCTACAGATGCATCAGATAATACTAAAAAGATTTTTAGAGATAAATCATCTTTTAGAAATATAAAGATGATAGAATATGGAACAAAAGAAGAAATAGGAAATGCAATCGGGAAATCTTTTAGAGCTGTTATAGGTGTAGAAGATAAAGGATTTGCAAAAAGGTTAGAAGAATTAATAGAAGAAATTTAATATAGGGGGTGGTCTTGTGACAACAAGCGTAAACCAATTAGCAGAAGAATTAAGAATATCAAGTGAAGAGTTAATAGAAAAATTAGCTGCTTATGATATAGAAGTATCAAGTGAAGATGACGTTCTTGAAGGAGAAGAATTTGAGCTTGCATATGAAATGATAAAAGAAGAAATAAGAGCTGAAAGAGGAAATGTAATATCAATTAATGGAAAAATAACTGTACAGGATTTAGCAAATGAAATGGATAAAACTGTATCAGAAGTAATAAAAGAACTTATGATGATGGGTACAATGGCTACAATAAATCAAGAAATAAGTTTTGAAATAGCTTCATTAGTTGCTACAAAATTCGGATTTGAACTTACTACAGTAGATGATACTGAAACAGAAGATGAAATAGAAAAATTAATGGAAATAGAAGAAGATAAAGAAGAAGATTTAAAACCTAGACCACCAGTAGTAACAGTTATGGGACATGTTGACCATGGTAAAACTTCATTACTAGATGCAATAAGAAAGACAAATGTTACAAAAGGTGAAGCAGGGGGTATAACTCAGCATATAGGGGCTTCAGAAGTAAAAATAAATGGACAGAAAATAGTATTCCTAGATACTCCAGGACACGAAGCTTTCACATCTATGAGAGCAAGAGGTGCTCAGGTTACAGATATAGCAATATTAGTTGTTGCAGCAGATGATGGTATAATGCCACAGACTATAGAAGCAATAAACCATGCAAAAGCAGCAGAAGTACCACTAATAGTAGCTATAAATAAAATAGATAAAGAAGGAGCAAACCCAGATAGAGTAAAACAAGAACTTTCAGAACATGGACTTCTTGTAGAAGACTGGGGTGGAGATGTTATAGCAGTTCCAGTTTCAGCTAAGAAAAATGAAGGTATAGATCATTTATTAGAAATGGTTTTACTAGTTGCAGAAATGGAAGAATTAAAAGCAAATCCAGATAAAAGAGCTGTTGGTACAGTAATAGAAGCTCAGCTTGATAAAGGTAGAGGACCAGTTGCTACAGTACTTGTTCAAGGTGGTACTTTAAGAGTTGGAGATCCAATAGTAGCAGGAGTTGCAAGTGGTAAAGTTAGAGCTATGATAAACTCAAAAGGAAAAAGAGTGAAAGTTGCAGGTCCTTCAACAGCTGTTGAAATACTTGGTCTTTCTGATGTTCCTCAGGGTGGAGACCAATTTGTAGAAGTAACAAGTGATAAAGTAGCTAGAAGTATAGCTGAAAAAAGACAACAGCAACAAAGAGAAGAAATGTTAAAATCAAGTCAGAGATTATCACTTGACGATCTATTCAACCAGATGAATGATGGATTAAAAGAACTTAATATAGTAATAAAAGCAGATGTTCAGGGTTCTGTTCAGGCAGTGAAACAGTCATTAGAAAGATTATCTAATGATGAAGTACAGGTTAAAGCAATACATGGTGGTGTTGGTGCTATAACAGAAACAGATGTACTTCTAGCTGCAGCATCTAATGCTATAATAATAGGATTCAATGTTAGACCAGTATCAGGTGCAGAATCATTAGCTGAAAAAGAAAATGTAGATATGAGAACATATACAATAATATATAAAGCTATAGAAGACATACAGGCTGCTATGTGTGGTATGCTTGATCCAGATATAATAGATGAAGATACAGGTAAAGCAGAAATAAGAGAAACTTATAAAATATCTGGTGTAGGAACAGTTGCTGGATGTTATGTAACAAGTGGTAAAATATATAGAAATTCTAAAGCTAGAATAGTAAGAGATGGTATAATCGTACATGAATGTGAATTAGCTGCTCTTAGAAGATTCAAAGATGATGTAAAAGAAGTTGCAGAAGGATACGAATGCGGTATGAGTTTTGTAAACTATAACGATATAAAAGAAGGCGATATAGTTGAAGCTTATATAACTAAAGAAGTTGAAAGAACATTATAAGAAATGTTAAGATGTTTCTCTTAATTTTAGAGGATTAAACATATTTGAATCGGCTGTAAAATTAAAAATATAATAGGAAAGAGGTCGAAGATATGACATCATATAATAGAACAAGAAGAATATCAGAAGAAATAAAAAAAATAATAGGACAAATGTTAATAAATGGAATAAAAGATCCTAGAATAACATCTATGATAAGTGTAACAGATGTTGATGTTACTAATGATTTAAGATATGCATTTGTATATGTTAGTTTATTAGGTGGAAATGAAGAAGAATCTCTTGCTGGATTAAAAAGTGCAGCAGGCTATATAAGAAGAGAAGTTGGAAGAAAAGTAAAACTTAGATACATTCCAGAAATAGTATTTAAAATAGATGATTCTATAGAAAGAGGAATGTATATGGATAGTCTGATTAAAAAAGTTCAGGAAACTGATGCAGCAAACAGCGAAGAGGTAGAGGAAGATGAAGAATAATTTTATTCAACAAATAGATAATGTGATAAAGTGCATTGAAGAAAACAATGAATTTGTACTAACATCACATGTAAGTCCAGATGGAGATAATATTGGTTCTACATTGGGAATGCATAGATTTTTAAATAGTATCGGTAAAAAAGTATACTATGTTTTAGATGATGAGATTCCATCAAACTTACTATTCCTTAAAGATGATATAGAAAAATTGAATTCATCAGAATTTGACACTAAAAAAGACTATATTCTAATATCTTTAGATTGTGGAGATGAAAAAAGAATTTGTACAAATGATGATATAAAAAAATATGCTAAAAAAAGAATTTGTATAGATCATCATGCTAGTAATGATGCTAGTTTTAGTGAAGTAAATTATATAGATAGTGAAGCATCATCTACATGTGAATTAGTATTTAATCTTATAAGAAGATATAGTGAGTTAAAAACAACAGATTATATAGATGAAAAAATTGCAACAAGACTTTATGCAGGATTGTCAACAGATACTGGAAATTTCCAATATTCATCAACAAGTCCTGAGACATTTGAAATGGCAAAAATTCTTCTTGAGCATGGTGCTAAAAGAGATATGCTAATTCAAAAATTGTATCAAAGTAATTCTTTTAATTACTATAGATTACTTGGAGATGCATTAAATACATTAAAAGTAGAAAAAGCATCAACTGGAAAACTTGTTGCATCAATATCTGTATCTATAGATATGATGAAAAAACATTCTATAGGATTTAATGAAATTGATGGACTAACAACATATACTAGAGATATAGAAAATGTAGAAGTAGGAATACTTCTAAAAGAAAAAAGAAAGGGCGAAATAAAAATAAGCCTACGTTCAAAAAATGATATAGATGTAAGCCAAATTGCTATGCAGTTTGGTGGAGGTGGACATATAAAAGCCGCTGGTTGCACAATCAATGATACTATTGAAAATGCCGAAAAAATTATAAAAGAGCGGGTTTTAAGGGCTTTTTAGGATTAACTATATGGATAAGATAATAAGTATTTTAAAACCTACTGGAATGACATCAAATGATGTTGTTGGAAAAGCTAGAAAAATTTTAAAAATTAAAAAGATAGGACATACTGGAACATTAGATCCAGATGCTGCAGGAGTTCTCCCTATTTGTATAGGGAGAGCTACTAAAGTAAGCGAACTTATTTTAAATAAAGAAAAAGCATATATATGTGAACTAACTCTTGGTGCATCTACAGATACATACGATTCATCTGGCGAAATAGTGTTTAGAGCAAAAGAAGACTTTGAATATAATGAAGAAGTAATAAAAAAAGCATTTGATTCTCAAAGAGGTGATATAGAACAATATCCGCCAAAATACTCTGCTTTAAAAGTAAATGGGAAAAGAATGTGTGATTTAGTCAGAAGTGGTAGAGAAAATGAAATAGTTTTAAAACCTAGAAAAGTAACTATTAAAAAACTTGATATTTTAGATATAAATAAAAATAAAGTTAGATTTTATGTAAAATGTTCTAAAGGTACATATATTAGAAGTATATGTAATGATATAGGAGAAATCTTAGGTTGTGGAGGGCATATGTCATTTTTACTTAGAGTTTCATCAGGTAAATTCAATTTAGAGAATTCAATAACATTAGATGAATTAGAAAAATATGTAGAAGATAGAACTGTAGAAGATTATACTTTTGACATTGATTATACTTTAGATTCATATCCTAAAATAGTATTAAAAGATAATGCTGTTAAATATTATTCTAATGGTGGGATTATAGAATCATATAGATTTAGTGAAAAACACTATACAGAAAAAGATGAATATGTAAGAGTTTATAGTTGCAGTAAATTTATAGGAGTTGGAAAATTACTTAGAGAAAATGGAAAAGTTAGTGTGAAAAGTGATAAAATTTTTTCATAGTCTATATAATGGACTTAGAATAAGTTAAATAAGCATATAATTCTATTAAAATTACTGGAGTATTAGTATGAAAGTTATTAAAGCTATAAAAGATATAGATATTGAATATAAAACAGTTATAACAATAGGAAATTTTGATGGTATACACAGAGGTCATAAAGTTCTTATTGAAAAAACTGTCGATTATGCTAAAGAAAAAGGTATTAAAAGTGCTGTTTTTACATTTTCAAATCATCCAAGTAATTATTTTATTCATCAAAAGGTAAAGAAAATATTAGATGAAAAAGAAAAAGTGAAATTGATAGAAGAATTAGGCGTTGATTATTTAATAGATATTCCATTTGATGAAGATATGACTAAAATATCTGCAAAAGATTTTGTTTTAGATATACTTAAAGAAAAAATCCATGTAGAAAAGATTGTTGTAGGGCATGATTTTGAATTTGCTAAGAATAAAGAGGGAAATGCAAAATCTTTAAAAGAAATGGGATTAATTTATGGATTTGAAGTTGAAATAGTTAAGCCAATAAAAATCAACAATATCAGAGTAAGTAGTACATATATAAGAGAATTAATATCTTCTGGACGTGTAGATGAAATAGCTGATTACTTAGGTAAAAATTATAGTATAGAAGGCGAAATAATACACGGAAAAGCAAATGGATCAAAAATGGGATTTCCCACAGCAAACATTAAATTAAAAGAAGGAATAATCATTCCTCAGAGCGGGATTTATGCAACAAAAGTAATACTAGATGGGAAAATTTATCTTGGTGCTACAAATGTTGGAAAAAATCCTACACTGAATGGAAAAGAGATTTCGATAGAAACAAATATTTTAGATTTTAGTGATAATATTTATGGGAAAATAGTAAAAGTTGAATTTTTAGAAAAGATAAGAGAAGAAAAAAAATTTAACTCACTAGAAGAGTTAAAAAATCAGATAAAAGTTGATACTGATTTTGTAAGAAAAAAATATATAAAATAAATATAAAAATTTAATAAAAAATTTGCAAATATTTAAAAGATGTGTTAATATAATTAAGGTAATTAACCCACACTCAGCAGTTGAATACTCCAATCACTGCTTGGTCAAGGGCGATTAAAAAATATACGGAGGATATACAAATGATAACAAACAAAGCAGAAATAATCAAAGAATTTGGAAGAAAAGAAGGAGATACTGGTTCTCCAGAAGTTCAGATAGCTATATTAACAGCTAGAATAAACGAATTAAATGAACACTTAAAAGTTCATAAAAAAGACCACCACTCAAGAAGAGGTCTATTAAAAATGGTTGGTAAAAGAAGAAACTTACTTTCTTACTTAAAGAAAAACGATCTAGAAGGATACAGAGCGTTAATAGCAAAATTAGGTTTAAGAAAATAATTTGTTTATCAGTAAAAAGCAGGTATATGATTACCTGCTTTTTTCAAATACAAATAAATATAAAATATAAAAAGTAAAAGAAGTGTGCTTTTCTTTTTTAAAGTTTAGTAATAACTAAAGGAGGTATAATATGAATATTCAATTATTATGCGATAGTCTATGTGATATACCGGAAGAAATAATAGAAAAACCTTATTTAGAGATTGTTCCTCTTACGGTAATGTTTGACAATAGAGAATTCAAAGACGGTATCGACATAAGTAAAGAAGAATTTTATGAAAGGGTAAAATCCACAGGAGAAATACCTAAGACTTCTCAAGCGACATATATAGATTTTAAAGAAGTTTTTGATAAGTATACTTCACAAGGCAAAAAAATCATATGTATAACAGGTTCTTCAAAATCATCAGGGACTTTCCAAAGTGCTAGTTTGGCTAAAGATGATTGTAATGAAGGTGATATAAAAGTATTCGATACTTTAAATTTATCATTAGGAAGTGGTCAGTACGTTATAAAGGCATGTGAAATGTTAGAAGAAGGAAAAAGTTATGAAGAAATAATAGATGGACTTGAAACTATGAGAGAAAGTGTAAAACTATTATTTGTTCCATCAACACTTACATATTTACAAAAAAGTGGACGTGTTCCTAGTGCTACAGCTATGATAGGAAATCTTTTACATGTAAAACCATTATTTAATGTTGAAAATGGTGATATAAAAATGTTAGAAAAAATAAGAGGCTCTAAAAGAGTGCCTTCTATAATGGTTGATACATTAATAAAAATGAACAATGGTAATTTAGAAGATAAAATAGTTACTATAGGTTGTGGTTCTAACTATGAAGATGTAAAAGGTCTTGAAGAAGAAGTTAGAAAAAAAATAAAAGCTAGAAAAGTAATGTTTACTAGAGGTGGAGTATGTATTTGTTCACATACTGGACCTGATATAATAGCATTGAGTAGCTCTATTTAAAAAATTTATTTTTATTTCAATTTTAAAAAAATATA
>RCNI01001017.1_pt1 | contig 16036 bp, 5 predicted proteins | sample 2041151 | NCBI WGS metagenome assembly RCNI01 (sample SAMN09708214, study PRJNA481090) | feces metagenome | isolation source: feces | place: Antarctica: Albino Rookery | reverse complement strand
GCATAGATGGAAAGTTTACTAGAGAACCTGTTATCATTTCAGAGCCGGAGGAGAAATTGGAAGGAGAGAATGGAAAGGAAGAATTATCAGAACATTCTCTCCGCCTGGGAAATCTTCGTGTAAAAGCAAAAAACCAATCTTTCGAGAGCGAGAGTTCACAACGGGACAGCCGTAAGAAAAAGCTGGTGCAGGAACATGCCCGTAAGAGAAAACCAGAGGGAGAAAATGCGGTCAATTCAGAAGAGGAAAAAGGAAGGAAACCGCAGGATAACTCTTTAGAAAATATGCGGGAGAAGAAACAAAAGCAGAAGCGAGTGCAAGAAGAAGCAAGACGTTCCCAAAAGAAACTTTCTTTTTTTGATGAGGGAAATGGTATGATCCGTGGTGCAGGGATGGGAATTGCAAAAAAAGGAATTTCTGTAACAGCCAGTATCGTTGAAAACTCTCTGCAAACACAGGAAACAGATGAAAATGCAGCAACAGAAGGGGCAACGCAATCCGGAATATTAAGTGAAAAAGCCTTACGTTATGCTGTGAAAAAATCAAGACGACAGGCACAATATCATAAAGGACGATACAAAGAGGAAGAATCCGTAAAGAATTCTTTGCATTTTGATTCTGTGCAGGGAACTGCAGATGATATAAAAACAGAGAGAGCAGGGAAACAGGCACAGGAGAGAAAAAATCTGTTAAACCGTTTCTGGCAAAAACAGCGTTATAAAAAAGCAAGGCAGGCAGCACAGCAAGGAGAAAAGACAACTGCGGAGGCGGCAAAGACAGCGCAGACTTTTTTAGAAAAAGCAAAGAGTATTGTAACTTCCTTTTTTAAGACACATAAGGGATTTTTTGGAATTGTGATTGCGATTCTTCTATTTGTCCTGATGATAGGTGTGGGAATGTCCAGTTGCAGTGCGATATTTCAAGGGACTGTTTCGACAGTTGTGGGGACAACTTATGCCAGTGATGACGAAGATATTTATGCCGTAGAAGCTGCCTATTCTAAATTAGAAGCAGAGTTGAATCAACAGATTAACAGTATGGAAGCCCGACATGAGGGCTATGAGGAATACCGCTATCAGGTGGACGAGATTTCACACAATCCGTATCACCTGATTTCTTATTTTACAGCCTTATATGGGGATTTTGCTTATGAACAGGTGGCAGGAGAAATAGAAGAAATCTTTCAACAGCAATACCATTTAACGACAGAAGCAACCAAAGAGGTTGTAACAGAAACAAAGAAAGTAAAAGTAGGAGAATCTCTTGGAAAGGTTGTAACCAGTGGATATTGTAACTGTTCTATTTGCTGCGGAAGCTGGTCAGGCGGTCCGACAGCAAGCGGTGTCTATCCAAAAGCAAATCATACCATTGCAGTAGATGCAAATAATCCGTTTGTACCCATTGGAACAAAAGTTGTCATGAATGGTGTGGAGTATACGGTGGAAGATACGGGAGCATTTGCGCGTTACGGAGTTCAGTTTGATGTTTATTATGACAATCATGCGGCGGCTTCTGCACATGGACATCAGACTTGGGAGGCTTTTATTGCAGACAGTAATGGAAAAAATGAGATTGAAGTTACAACAACACAGGAAGTAAACCGTATGGACATTATCCTGACAAATAAAGGCTTGGACGCTGTTCTTCGCAGCCGCATGGACGAAAATGAAGAAAAACGATATGACATTTATAACACCACTTATGGAAATCGGGATTATCTCTTTGATAAGAATACCATTCCAATGGGTGGAGGAAATGGCGGTTTTGGATATGAAATTCCACCGGAGGCTTTGACGGATGAACGCTTTGCCAATATGATACGGGAAGCAGAAAAATATTTGGGTTATCCCTATGTATGGGGCGGTGCATCTCCAAGCACCAGTTTTGATTGTTCCGGATTTGTATCATGGGTAATCAATAATTGTGGCAATGGCTGGAATGTGGGACGACAGACTGCTGACGGGTTACGTTCCTGTTGTGCTTATGTTCCGCCGGAACAGGCAAAGCCGGGAGATTTAATTTTCTTTCAAGGCACGTATGATACGCCGGGAGCAAGCCATGTGGGGATTTATGTAGGTAATCAAGTGATGATCCACTGTGGTGATCCCATTCAGTATGCAAATATCAGTACCCCATACTGGCAGCAACATTTTATGGCATTTGGCAGACTTCCTTAAAAGAGAGATATCTAAAAGTTAAAAAAAGTTGGATGTTTTGTGAAAAAAATGTATAATATTTGTATGAAAAGATGTTTTGAAATAAAATTGGACAATAAATGTTGGTTGGGTAATAAAGAGTGATAAAAAGGAAGGAGTGGTTTAGGATGGAATATAATTATTATTTGCCTGATGATGCTAATCAAGCTGAGAAACATGTTACACAAAACAATTCGGTAGTAATTATTGGAGGAAATGGTGCAGGAAAAAGCAAACTTGGTGAATGGATGGAAAAAGTGAATGAGATGTCCACCCATCGAATTGGTGCTCAGAGGTCGTTAGTTTTTGGACATTATATTCAACAAAGAAGTTATAAGCAGGCAATTAATTTATTAATGTATGGGCAGGAAACAAAACAGGAAACTCATGCTCAACGTTGGGGATACGATGGAGAAAAGTATAATTATACAGCCACATTATTAAATGATTATGAAGATGTGCTATCTGCGTTGATTGCACTAAAGGTACAGGAGCAAGAACAGTATATATCGGAATGCAAAAGGCGAGAAGCAGAAAATCAGCCTCATAATAATGTTCCAGAAATGGTTACAGATATTTTACAACGTATATGGAAATCTGTTTTCCCACAAAGAAATATAAAGTTTGACGATGCAAAAGTCACAGCGGTATATTCTAAAGATGGTGTTCAAAAGGAATATAAAGGACGGGATATGAGTGATGGGGAACGTGTGGCTTTATATTTGATTGCACAAGCACTGTGTGTTCCAGAGAATAAGACAATAATTATAGATGAACCAGAGATTCATTTGCATAGATCAATAATGAACAGGTTATGGTTGGCTATAGAGAAAGAACGCCAAGATTGTTTGTTTATATATATTACTCATGATACACAATTTGCTGCAAATCATGCCCATGCCAATAAGATTTGGGTAAAAGGATATAATGGAGAGCATTGGGATTTGGAAGAAATACGTTGCAGTGATTTGCCGGAAGAGTTATTGCTTAATTTACTTGGAAATAGAAAACCGGTACTGTTTGTAGAGGGAACTGCAGATAGTTATGACACAAGACTTTATACTGAATTGTATAAGAACTATTATATAGTCCCATGTGGTAGTTGTTCGAGGGTAATTGCACAAACAAAGGCAATGAAAGCAAATCCTCAACTTCATCACTTAAAATGCTATGGTATTATTGACAGAGATTACAGAAGTGAATATGAGATCGAAAAATTAAAAAAAGATGGGATCTATACACTTGAGGTTGCAGAAGTGGAAAATCTATTTTTAGTAGAAGAATTATTAGATGTTATAAATACAGTTATGGGTTTTCCAGAAGCTTCAAAAGTATCAAAAATAAAGCAATACATAGTAAAAGATAGGTTTAAACCTCAAATAAATCACCAAATATGTGATGCTGTGATATCAGAAATAAAATATAATTTGTCTACAGCAAATATTACTGGAAAAAAGGATGAAGAGGTAAAACAGTCTCTTGAGGATGCTTATAGTAATATTGTATTTGAAGATATAAAGGAATCTAAAGAGGGGCAGTTTAATGCTGCTTTTGAATCAAATGATTATGCACAAGTTTTAAAGATATTTAATTATAAAACAATGTCAAAAACTATAGGTCACTTTTTTGGCCTCAAAGACGAAGAATATCATGATTTTGTGATTAGGCAGTTGAATGGTTCTTATGCTGATGAAATAAAAAGAGCCATTATTAAATATTTGCCAGGAGAGGTACCTAAAGAAGGATAAAAACATAACTAAAAACTGAATAGTGCCCTATTATTGGATGGGAAATGTAAGGATGCAAAAGCCGTGAAAAGTAGATGCATCCTTTTTTGTGTTCAAAAAGGATTAGGATGATTGCATTGATTTTAATAGTACTAGTATTTCAAATATAATTGTAAAGGAAGAAAAAATGGTGAGATAGTGAATAAGAAGTTACAAAAAGTGTTAGAGGAAATTGAAAAAACAGAAACAAAGATTACACAATGGCAGGAACATTTGAAAATGCTGCTGATCCAGAAGAAGCAGTTGGAAGATACAGAAATTTTAAAGAGTATCCGTTCCATGCACCTTGAGAGTCGGGAGCTTTTGCAGGTTTTGGAAAAACTGCAGAATGGAGAGTTTCAGTTTACCGGGAATAATTACGAGAATCCACGTAAAAGTGATTTTTCAGAAAAAGAGGAAACGAAGGAGGAAATAAATCGTGAACGTGAAATTTAAAAAATGGCTGGCAGCCTGTATCGTAAGTATGGGAATTGTTTGTAGTACCAGTGCGACAGCATTTGCATATACAGGGGAAGGAACACCGCCAGAGCAGGGAACGGAAACGCCTACTCCGATACCGGAGCAGGTACCAGCGCCACAGGAGGGGCAGACTGAAGAAGGAACACCATTTTCTGTTCCAGGGAATGGGCAGATTCTGGACGATAAGAATAATGACAGCACAAAGCAGTTTTTGACAGTTCAGACAAAGAACGGGAATACTTTTTTTCTTGTCTTAGACCGCTCCAGTTCTACGGAAAATGTATATATGCTTTCTATGGTAGATGAAAATGATCTGGCAGAATTTGTTCCAGAAAAGAAGCAGCAGACAGAAACCCCGTCTGTGGTCATTCCGGAAACAGAGAAAAAACCGGAGGCAGAAAAGCCAGAGAAAAAAGCAGATAAGGTAGAAAATCAGACGGGTGCACTGCTTGCAATCGGTTTACTTGCGGCAGGTGGCGCTGGAGCCTATTACTATTTTAAGGTTGCAAAACCGAAAAAGGCAGAAACAGATGCCGAAGATGAAGATTTAGAATTTTATAACGGTCCGTATATCAATGAAGATGAGGATACAGAGGAAGCAGAAGAAACAGAAGAATAGAACAAAACGGGGACAGCTTATGAAAAGGCTGTCCCTTTTGAAAAGGAGAGGAACGGTATGTTTTTAGTATTAGGAGAAAAACCAAGTGTTGCACAGGCACTGGCAGAAGTATTAGGGGCAAAGAAAAGAGAGGACGGTTATCTGGAAGGAGAGGGCTGTGTTGTAAGCTGGTGTCTGGGACATTTGGCAGAGTATGCAGCCCCGGAAGTATATGATGAAAGGTATAAGAAATGGGAGTTTGCAGACCTTCCAATTCTTCCAAAGACATGGGAGTTACGGATTGCCAAAGATAAAAAAGAGCAGTTTGATGTATTAAAAGAATTATTAAACCGAAAAGATTTGGAATATGTCGTAAATGCCTGTGATGCAGGTCGAGAAGGGGAACTGATCTTTAAAAGAGTGTATGATTTATCGAAAAGCAGCCTTCCAGTAAAAAGGTTATGGATCAGTTCTATGGAAGAACAGGCAATTTGTAATGGCTTTTCCAATTTAAAAGATGGAAAAGCGTATGAAAGACTGTGCGAAGCTGCTGTTTGTAGAGCAAAAGCGGACTGGCTTGTTGGTATGAATGCCACTAGAGCATTTACAACTACTTATTATAAGAGAATGGTCGTAGGAAGGGTACAGACGCCCACCCTTGCTATGTTAGTGGAACGTCAGAAGAAGGTGGAAAATTTTGAGAAAGAAGCCTATTATCAGGTGGAACTTCCAGTGCTTGATTTTTTTGTTACATCAGAAAAAATAAAAAAAGAAGAAGAGGCAGATGCACTGGTAACAATGTGCGAAGGAAACCTCATTCACATTTTAAAAGTGGAACGTAAACAGAAAAAAACAAATCCGCCAAAGCTATATGATCTTACTACGCTGCAAAGAGAAGCAAACCGATTTTTTGGATATACGGCACAGGAAACATTGACAGAGCTGCAGAAACTGTATGAAGAAAAATGGGTAACGTATCCCAGAACAGACAGCCAATATATTACAGAAGATATGGGAGAGTCGGTGCTGGAACTTTTGGATATTCTTTCAGATATGCTTCCTTTTTGTAGCGGGGAACTGGTAGGGAGAAATGTAGGGGCAATCATCAATAACCAGAAGGTTTCCGATCATCATGCGCTCCTTCCAACAAAAGAAGCATGGAAACAGGATATAGGGACTTTATCGAAAAAACAGAAGGATATTTTCTATCTGATTGGACAGAGATTAGCACAGGCAGTTTCAGAAGCGGCGGTTTTTGAAGAAACAGAAGTATCGGCAGAATGTGCAGAACACCTTTTTGGAGCAAAAGGAAAGAAAGTGATAGAACCGGGATTCCAAAAAATTTTGAAAGCATTTCAAGAAAATGTGAGAAAAACAGAAGAAACGGGAGAAAAAGAAGAAAAGGTTTCGATTCCGGAAAACATTTCAGATGGAATGGAAATAGCAGGAAGGACACCGGAAAAGAGAAAGCGTTTTACAGCACCGCCAAAACCGTATTCAGAAGATACTCTGCTTTCTGCAATGGAAACAGCCGGAAATCATTCTTTTGATGTGGAAACAGAGAAGAAAGGATTAGGAACTCCTGCAACAAGAGCGGGCATTATTGAGAAATTGATGTCTTCCGGATATGCGGTAAGAAAGGGGAAACAGCTTCTTCCTACGAAAGAAGGAATTGCATTGATTTCTGTATTGCCAGAAGAATTAAAATCAGCGGCTTTAACAGCAGAATGGGAGAATGAATTACTTCGTATGGAGAGAGGGGAGGTTACCAGTGAAACATTTATGGAGGACATTACGGAATTTGTCCAGAAATTGATTACAGGTTGCGGGGAAATTCCAAAAGAGGAACAATACCGTTTTTACGAAAGAGAAAGCATCGGAAAATGTCCGGTATGTGGAAGTCCGGTGTATGAAGGGAAAAAGAATTTTTATTGTTCTTCCCATGATTGTAATTTTGCCCTTTGGAAAGAGAGCCGTTATCTCGTTGGAATGAAAAAGACGTTGGATCAGAAAATGGCAAAGGAACTTTTAGAGCATGGGAAAACCTGTGTGACTGATTTTTATTCCCAGAGGACGGGAAAGAAGTTTACAGCAGATTTATTGCTGGAACTGCAAGGGGATAGGGCAAGTTTTAAAATGGAATTTCCAAAAAGAAAATAGAAAGATGAGGAGGGATTGTTCATGGGAAAACTCTATGAGATTTTGGGACTTGCCCAATATGAAGCTGAAAAAATCAGCAGTTCTCCAAGAGATTGGCTGCATTATCTAGATACTGCATCACAACTGTACCGTTACTCTTTTTCTGATACACTTTTAATTCATGCACAGCGTCCGGGGGTAACTGCCTGTGCAGAGTTGGAAGTTTGGAACCACAAAATGAAACGGTGGGTAAACCGGGGAGCAAAAGGGATTGCTTTAATTGATGATAGATACCCGAAAAAAAGACTACGGTATGTATTTGATGTTTCCGATACGCACAAAGTGCAGGGGGGGAAAACACCGTATTTATGGCAGCTGAAGGAACATCAAAAAGAACAGCTATTGGATTATTTGTCTGAGGTATATGGTCTGGCAGGAGAAGATACCGTTGCCCTTACGGCGGCACTTTGGAAAATTGCACGAGATATGACAGCGGAAAATCTGGAAGAAGCAATGGAAGGTCTGGAATATGAAGTAGAAGGCACTTTTTTAGAAGATTTGGACGAACAGACCATACAGACAGAGTTTCGGGATTTGCTGCAAAACAGTATTTTTTATTCCTTGTCACGCCGCTGCGGTCTTGATCCTATGGACTTTTTGGAAGAAGGAGATTTTACTGCAATTGCAGATTTTCGTTCGATGTCAGTCCTTCCATTTTTAGGAAATGCAACCAATCAAATTGTAGAACCGATTCTTCGGGATATTGGGCGGACAGTATGGAAAATGGACAGGGAAGAACAAAAGAAGAAATCTCAAAAAAGGGTTGAAAATTATTCTCGTGCACATTATAATGAATTTAACACGTTAATGCAAGAAAGCAAAGGAAATGGAGGAAATGAGAATGGAACTGACATACTACCGCAAAGGGGATTACCAGTTTCCGAACCTGACAATGGAAAACGAACCAGTGAACATCGGGAAGTACGGAATGCTTCGGAAAACATTCCTGAAGGAAAACCGAAAGAACTGGTATCAGAGCATGTTGCTGACAGGAAAATTGGAGAAACATCTGATGGAAATCGAGAAAACAGCACAGGAGAGAATGGAAGCTCTGATGAATGGGCTTCTTATTCAATATCCGGCTCCGGACAAGGAGGCAGATCAGATGAAGTGGGTGGCACACATGAACAATCTCCAGCAGATGGCAGAGGAGAGCGTTTTGACGGAATTGGTATACAATTAAGCGAGGAACAAACAGAACAGGATTTCGATGGAGCAGAGGAAGAAATTGCCTCTGCTCTTTCTTTGCCCCAATTACCTCCCGTAGAAAAACAGATTCGTGAAATTGAAGAAAGGCAGGCTGTTCTTTATGCAAAAGAAGTGACAATTCCGGCAGAAGTTGTAGATGAAGTATTGCGCTATGGAGGAAACCGGAAAGGAAGTCATTTAAGGATCATCTATAATTTTATGATTGAGCAGCCAGACGAAGCGTATACAGAATTTGTCCAAAAAGAATATGGAAAAGGTGGTATCGGTTTACAGATTTCAGGAAGGGAGTATGCTGTCTGGTATGATGAATTAGGCATGCAGATTGCAGTGGGACATACGGTACATGATACCGTATTAGATAAAGTATTCTTATCTTGGGAGGAAGCCAGTGAAAGAATACACCAGTTGCTCAGACAAGGGGAGTATGCACCACAGGTTGTCTTAGATGCTGCGAGAGAAAATGCGCTGAAAGAACATGCAGACGCTTTAATCTATATGGAACGGGATATGGCAGAGGGCGTTGCAGAACTGGTATTTGAAGATACAGAAGTATTCCACAATACCTTTCCGACGGTTACAGAAAAGGTCTGTGCATTACTGGAGCAGCCGAGATATTTGGCAGATTTGAATGAGCGATTGGAAGCACTGGCAGAGTATTACCAAGAGGATAAAGAAATCATGCGCTTTCATTTTTACCGTCCGGACAAAGTGTTAGAACAGTTTCAGAAATTTGCAAAAGAGGCAGTTCCTTATCAGGCAAGAGAAGGGTTTGCTTGGGAGGAACATCCTATTTTTATTACACAAGACGAGATTGATGCGTTTTTACTGGGTGGCGGCTCTTATTGTGATGGAAGGCTTAGTACCTATGCTTTTTTTATTCAGGACAAAAGCGAAAGAGAGAAAGCGGATTTTGTAAAGGAAAGTTATGGGATTGGCGGAAGAAGTCATGCCCTTTCCGGTGCAGATTACTCTCATGCGGATTACGATAGCAAAGGATTAAAGCTGGAAAGAGGTTCTTATAGCCACCCGGAGGCTACCGTATTTTTGAAATGGATACAGGTGGCAAAGCGCATTGAGTTTTTGATTGCTCAGGATTTTTATTTAAAAGCGGCAGACTATACAAGAATGCCCTCTTATGAGAGAGAACAACTGGCAAAGCGTATTGTTTCCTTTTATTATCGGCTGCCAGAGGAGATTGAACGCCCGTTTCCAGACAGTTTTTTAGGGGAAGAAGCAAGACGGGAGTTACCGCTTCTGCTGGAGCAGGAAGAAACAGCGGAAGAACTGGTTGAAAAAATGGACGAAGCCCTTGCAGCCTTACCTTTAGAATTTGAGAATTATGAAAACCGTGTAGAAACCCTTGCAATTCTTCATCAGTATATAGAAGGGACATATACGTTGTTTCCGGAGCTACAAAAAGAAATATCTGTTGAGAGTGGAAATCAACAATTATCCCTGTTTGATTTTATGCAGGAAGAGTCATTTGACATGGAAAAATTAGAAGAACCCAACTTCTCACAGCCTGATAACGAAGTTGCCGATACGATAGATGTGATAGATACAGACGGAGAAATTATAACGGCTGTTCCACAAAAACGAAATCAAACAGAAGAAGATACCATTCCACAGCAGAAAAATCATGTAGAAGAAAGGAATAACTTTCGGATTATAGACGATGCGTTGGGAGTTGGAGGTCCAAAAGAAAAGTTTCGTGGAAATATAGAGGCAATTTCTTTATTAAAAAAGCTGGAAGCAGAAAATCGTTTGGCAACACCGGAAGAGCAGGAAATTTTATCCAGATATGTTGGCTGGGGTGGTCTTTCAGCGGTATTTGATGACAGAAAAGAAGAGTGGAGTCAGGAATATCAGGAACTAAAAGGTTTGTTGAGTGAAAGTGAATATAAAGAGGCACGTTCTTCTACGTTAAATGCTTTTTATACACCTCCTACGGTGATCAAAGCCATGTATCAGATTTTAGAAAATATGGGATTATCTACGGGAAATGTACTGGAGCCTTCCTGTGGTGTGGGAAACTTCATGGGACTTATTCCAGAAAATATGCAGGGTATTCAGATGTACGGTGTAGAATTAGATCCGATTTCTGGAAAGATTGCAGGTCAGCTCTATCAAAAGAACCGAATAGAGGTAAAAGGATTTGAAAAAACAGAATATCCGGAAAGTTTTTTTGACTGTGTGATCGGCAATGTACCATTTGGGAATTATCAGGTATCTGATCGAAAATACGATAAATATTCTCTGATGATTCATGATTATTTTATTGTCAAATCTTTAGATTTGATACGTCCCGGCGGTGTGGTAGCAGTGCTTACTTCCAGTGGGACGATGGATAAGGAGAATGAAAAAGTGCGATTGCAGTTTGCAGAGAAAGCAGACTTATTAGGTGCAATCCGCTTGCCGGAAAATGTGTTTCGCAAAAATGCTGGAACAGATGTAGTATCTGACATTTTATTTTTCCAAAAAAGGGATCGGGCAGTGCTGCAGAAGCCTTCTTGGGTGGAAGTGGGAGAAACCGAAGAGGGATATAAAATCAATTCTTATTTTGTAGAACATCCGGAAATGGTGCTGGGAGACTTTGCACTTGAGAGTAATCAGTATGGAAGAATGGAAGTTACGGTAAAACCAAAGAAAGATGTTTCTTTGGAAGAACAGTTAAAAGAGGTTGTGCCTCTCATTCAAGGGCAGATTACAGTCAGAGAATTTGACGAATTGGACTTAAATGAAACAGAAGACTCTATTCTGGCTGATCCTTCTGTGAAGAATTTCAGTTTTGCAAAGGTTGGAGAACAGGTGTATTATCGGGAAAATTCCAGAATGAACCGTATGGATTTACCTGCTGTGACAACAGAACGTGTCTTAGGCATGATAGAGATTCGGGATATTACCAGAAAGTTGATTGACAGCCAGATGGAAGATGCCGGTGAGGAGGAAATCAAGAGTCTTCAAAAGGAATTAAATCAAATTTATGACACTTTTACAGAAAAATATGGACTGCTCAACAGCACTGCAAACCGTCGGGCATTTTCACAGGACAGCAGCTATTGTCTGCTTGCTTCTCTGGAATTTTTAGATGAAGAGGGGAAGTTAAAAAGAAAAGCGGATATTTTTCATAAGCGTACAATCCGAAAAGCGGAACCGATAGAGCGTGTGGATACTGCAAGCGAAGCGCTTGCTTTGTCTTTGGCAGAACGTGCAAAAATAGATTTGTCCTTTATGACAGAACTGACAGGAAAGCTGGAGGCAGAAATTATTGAAGAATTAATCGGAGTTATTTTCCAAAATCCATTGACGGAAAAGTGGGAAACTTCAGATGAATATTTATCGGGGAATGTCCGAATAAAGCTAGAAGTAGCAAAACAATTTGCTGAAAATCAGGATTGCTATCAGGTGAATGTGCAGGCACTTGAAAAAGTGCAGCCAAAAGAATTGGAAGCATCAGAAATTGAAATCCGACTTGGTGCAACGTGGGTGGACGTAGAGTATATCACCGAGTTTATGGGAGAACTATTTCAGACACCAGACTATTATCTTGGAAGCCGGATTGAGGTAAAATATGCCCCGGTAAACGGACAGTGGAATATTTCAGGAAAATCGCTGGATACGTATGGGAATACGAGGGTAACTGCTACTTATGGAACAGCCCGTGCAAATGCCTATCGTTTGCTGGAAGATGCGTTAAATCTGCGAGATACGAAGATTTATGATACTATACAGGACGCTGACGGAGAACACAGGGTATTAAATAAGAAAGAAACCATGCTGGCACAGCAAAAGCAGGATATGATTAAAGAAGCCTTTAAGGAATGGATTTTTCGTGATATAGATCGAAGGGAAGCCTTGTGTAAGAAATATAATGAGATTTTTAACAGTATCCGTCCCAGAGAATATGATGGAAGTCATATTCAATTTGTAGGAATGACACCGGAAATTACCTTGATGCCACATCAGAAAAATGCTGTAGCCCATGTATTGTATGGAGGAAATACATTGCTGGCACACTGTGTAGGGGCTGGAAAGACATTCCAGATGATCGCAGCGGGAATGGAGAGTAAGCGGCTAGGTCTTTCGCAGAAAAATCTCTATGTTGTGCCGAATCATTTGACCGAACAGTGGGGGAGTGACTTTCTCCGGCTTTATCCGGGAGCCAATGTATTGGTAGCAACCAAGAAGGATTTTGAACCGGCGAACCGAAAGAAATTTTGTTCCCGAATTGCTACAGGAAATTATGATGCAATTATCATTGGACACAGCCAGTTTGAGCGTATTCCGCTTTCAAAAGAACGGCAGATGGCAATGATTGAACAGCAGATAGAAGAAATTATGCTGGCAATCAAAGAAGCACAAAGTGATGACAGTCCACGTTATACGATAAAACAGATGGAAAAAACGAGGAAAGGTCTGGAGAAAAGACTGGAAAAACTAAACGATGATACCCGAAAAGATGATGTGGTAACCTTTGAGCAGTTAGGCGTGGATAGGCTGTTTGTAGATGAGAGCCATTTTTACAAAAATTTGTTCCTTTATACAAAAATGAGGAATATTGCAGGGATTGCACAGACTGACGCACAGAAAAGTTCAGATATGTTTATGAAATGCAGATATATGGACGAACTGACGGGAGGAAAGGGTGTTACTTTTGCCACAGGAACTCCCGTTTCCAATAGTATGACGGAACTATATACTATTATGCGGTATTTACAATATGATACTTTGCAAAAGCTGCAGTTGGGACATTTTGATTCTTGGGCAGCAACTTTTGGGGAAACAGTAACAGCAGTAGAACTGTCACCGGAAGGAACGGGCTATCGTGCAAAAACACGGTTTGCCCGTTTTTTCAATCTTCCAGAACTGATTTCTCTTTTTAAAGAAAGTGCAGATATTCAAACAGCAGACATGTTACATTTACCCGTACCGGAAGCAGAATATATCAATGAGGTTTTGAAGCCAAGCGAAGAACAGCAGGAATTAGTAGTAGCGTTTGGAGAACGTGCAGAAATTGTAAGAAGCGGAGGTGTGGACGCTTCCATTGACAACATGTTGAAGGTTACCAACGATGGACGAAAATGTGCTTTGGATCAGAGACTTATCAATGATATGTTACCGGATTATGAAGACAGTAAGATTAACCGTTGTGTGGAAAATACCTTTTCTATTTGGAATGAAACAAAGGAACAGCTTTCTACACAGCTTATTTTTTGCGATTTGTCAACACCGAAAAATGACGGTTCTTTTAATGTATATGATGATATTCGGGAAAAACTGGTAAAAAAGGGGATACCAAAAGAAGAAATTGTGTTTATTCATGAAGCGGGAACGGAAACAAAAAAGGCAGAACTTTTTGCAAAAGTGCGTTCCGGTCAGGTCAGGGTTTTGCTGGGTTCTACCCCCAAATTAGGAGCAGGGACGAACATTCAAGATCGCTTGATTGCCTTGCATCATTTAGATTGCCCCTGGAAGCCTGCAGATTTGGAACAACAGGAGGGAAGAATTTTGCGGCAGGGCAATCAAAATAAAAAAGTTAAGATTTTCCGATATGTGACAGAAAATACATTTGATGCGTATATGTGGCAGATTTTGGAGAATAAACAGAAATTTATTTCCCAGATTATGACAAGCAAATCCCCTGTCCGTGCCTGTGAAGATGTCGATGATACAGCATTGTCGTATGCAGAAATTAAGGCGCTGGCAACAGGAAATCCTTATATCAAGGAAAAAATGGACTTGGATATACAGGTAAGTAAATTGAAATTATTAAAGGCAAACCATACCAGCCAGAAATATAAATTGGAAACAGATATTGCAAAGAATTATCCAATGCAGATTGCAGCACAGAAAGAACGCCTTGCGGGGCTTCGCTCCGATGCAGAAGCCGTCCGTCCTATTTTTGAGAACGAAGATTTTTCCATGATTGTTTCCAATAAAACCTTTACGGATAAAAAAGAAGCAGGAACCGCACTTTTGGCAGCATGTGAAGGATTAAAACCCATTCATACAGAGGGAAAAATAGGAATGTTTCATGACTTTTCTTTATACGCAAAATTTGATGCGTTTAATCAACGGTATATCATGACCATTAAGAGAAAATGCAGTTATCTGATTGAGATGGGAAAGGATATTCTTGGAAATTTACAGCGTATTAGTAATGCGTTAGGTGGAATTGAGAAGAAAATGGAAGAAACAGAGCAAAAATTGGAAACACTGCAGAAGCAGTTGGAAACAGCACAGGAGGAAGCTGAGAAGCCTTTTCCCAAAGAAAAGGAATTGCAGGAGAAGATGGAAAGGCTTGCAGAACTGAACTCCCTTTTGAATATGGATGAAAAGGAAATGCCGCAAGATCAGGAGAAAGAAGTAGATCAGGTGGCAGATTTGCCGAGAAGGTCAGTCAATTATACAGGCAGAGTGTCAGAAGGTCGAAAAGGAAAAATAGAAAAATCTTCTGTGCTTGGCAGATTGAAAACCACACAAAGAAATACGGAAAAAGGCTGGAAAAACAGAAATATGCAGAAGAAAAAGCAGGAACAGCAGTTATAAAGAGAAAGTCCCGTCAGGAAACTGGCGGGGCATTTTTACGATGGAGGATTTGTTTATGGCAGGAAATAGAGAGCAGCAAATGTATGAAATTACGAAGCAGTTGGAAGAGGGTGTAAAAGCGTTATTTACCTCAGAACGGTATACAGAATATTTAAAAACCATGTCAAAATTTTATAATTACAGCTTTAATAATACGGTTTTGATTGCATTGCAAAGACCAGAAGCAACTTTGGTAGCGGGATATTCTGCATGGCAGAAAAATTTTCATCGTCAGGTAAAAAAGGGAGAGAAGGGAATTCAGATTATTGCTCCTTCACAGAGGAAAGAAAAGGAACTGGTAGAAAAATTTGATCCAGAAACAAATGAGCCGATTTTGGGACCGGACGGGCAGCCAGAAACAGAAGTAGTGGAGCATGTCGTTTCTGATTTTCGGGTAGTCCGTGTATTTGATATATCACAAACGTATGGAGAGCCGTTACCGGAACTTGCAATACCGGATTTAACGGGGCAGGTACAAAATTTTCCCTTGTTTTTACAAGCAGTCAAAGAACTAGCCCCTGTTCCTATCCGTTTTGGCGAAACAGAAGGAGAAGCAAAGGGGTATTACAGCAATAAAAAGAAAGAGATTGTTGTGAAAGAAGATATGAGTGAAAGCCAGACGATAAAAACACTCATTCACGAAATTGCCCATGCAAAGCTGCATGACAGGGAAGTATTGGAACAAACAGGAGAGGAAAAAGATCAGAGAACAAAGGAGATAGAGGCAGAAAGCATTGCCTATACGGTGTGTCAATATTTCGGACTGGATACTTCTGACTATTCTTTTCCTTATATTGCGGGGTGGAGTGACAATCTGAAGATGTGGGAATTGAGGACATTCATGGACGCAATACGAAGAACAGCAGGCGAGTTTATCAAGGAACTGGAAGAAAAAATGAAAGAATTGGAAACAGACAGAAGTGAAAGAGATGGTATTCAGAATGAAAAAGAAACAAAAATTGGTATGGATACCGAAGCGGTGGAATTGGAACAGTATGAAG
>RCNI01001016.1_pt1 | contig 16048 bp, 12 predicted proteins | sample 2041151 | NCBI WGS metagenome assembly RCNI01 (sample SAMN09708214, study PRJNA481090) | feces metagenome | isolation source: feces | place: Antarctica: Albino Rookery | reverse complement strand
GTGCAAAAATTAAATCTATTGAAAAATTTTTAGGAGAAGATTACAAGGTAATAGCCTCAACTGGGCATATTAGAGAGCTTAAAAAGAAACCAGGCTATGGTTTTAATAGAGAAACTTTAGAACCTTATTGAGAATTAGTACCTAAATCAAAAAACAAAGATAACCTAGAACAAACAGTAGATGAAATTAAGACACAAGCTAAAAAAGCTGATATTGTTTATCTTGCAACCGACCCTGACCGTGAAGGTGAAGCTATTTCATGACACATTTACGACATCCTAGATGACGCCTCAAAAGCAAAATGTAAACGTATTACATTTAATGAAATTACTAAGAATGCAATTACTAATGCAATAAAAGAACCTCGTGATATTGACATGAATCTAGTAGAATCACAATTTGGCCGTAGATACTTAGACCGTGTGGTTGGATATGATTTAAGTAATCTAGTTAAATCTAAACTAAAAGCTCAAAGTGCTGGTAGAGTTCAATCTGTGGCATTATTATTCATTGTTGAAAGATTTAAAGAAGTTCAAAAGTTTGAACCTAAGTATTGATGAACAATTGAAGCTAAGTTAAAAGCTAAAGATTCTGATGGTATCCCAGTTTATTTAAGAAAGATTGATGATGAATCAATTAAACAGTTTGGTGGTGATAAGGACTCAGAGGGAAAAGATTTCAAATTTTCTAATGAAGAAGATGCCAACAAAATATTAAACAAACTTGGTAAAGATTATAAACTATATGCTATTGATGAACCTAAAATCGAACAAAGTAGATCTTATGTACCGTTTACAACTGACTCATTATTATCAACAGCTTTCAACCAACTTCACTGATCAACACAAAAAATTACTCAGATAGCTAATGAATTATATTCTGGGGTTGATATTGACGGTACTATGACTGCACTAATCTCATATCCAAGAACTGATACTAACAGATTAAATAAAACATTCATTGGCGATTTAAGAGAATATATTAAAAATGAATTTGGTGAAGAATATGTTAATCACAATGTAAAAGAAGCTAATGGTGGAGACTTAGTACAAGGTGCCCACGAAGGGATTAGACCAATTGATATTAATTTAACTCCTGAAAAACTAAAAGGCAGAATTAAAGCTAAGAATGCTAAAGAATCAAATGATGCATGACAACTATATACTTTAATTTGAAACTATACAGTTGCTTCATTTATGAATCCACCTAAATATAAGAGACATATTCTTAGATTTGAAAACAATAATCAAAAGTTTTATACATCATACCTTAGATTATTCTTTAAAGGATACTTTGCTCTTCCTTCTTGAGATAAATCAAAAATGGATAGTAGAATTGATTTAAGTTACTTAAAAGTTGGTGATGTATTACAAGAACAAGATCCTGCTAAAGTAGTAAAACATCAAACAGAACCACCTGCATTATTTAATGAAGGTTCATTAGTTAAAGCTTTAAAAGAAGAAGGTGTGGGTCGTCCTTCAACCTATGGTACGATGATTAAGATTGTTAAGGATAGAGATTATGCTGTTGTTAACAAAAACAAAAAACTAGAACCAACTGAAAAAGGAATTCTATTAATCGATAATCTTGTTAAAGAATGTAGTGAAGTTATTTCTAAAAAATATACTGCTAAGATGGAACAACAACTTGACCAAATTGCAGATGGTAAAGAAGACTGAAAAGAATGATTTAGAGCATTCTATACTAGATTTAAAAAAGTATATGATGATGCAAAACAAAATATGCAAAAGGTTGCTCCAAAAGTCTTTGAAGGTAAAAAGTGTCCTAAGTGTGGTGGAGATTTAATCTACAAGGAAAAAAGAAGCGATAAAACGCAATTCCTTGGTTGTGTTAACTTTAGTAGAGATGGTAATGGATGTTCATACACTGAATCTTTATCAAGCACTAAAGAAAAGCCAAAACCACAAATACTCGAAGAAAAATGTCCTGAATGTAATTCACAATTAATCAAGAGATATAACAAAAGAGGTCAAGAATTCATCGGCTGTACTGGATATACTACTAATGGATGTAAATACATTAGAAGTATTGAAAAAACTAAAGGTAAAGGCAAAAAGTCTAAACCTGAATCTGAAGATAAAGAATAACAATAAGGCATTAGTCTCTTACTAGTCATCTAGTAAGAGATTTTTGTTATTGAATAAAAATAGTGATATATTTGATACTATGGAAGATAAGTTATTAGAAAAGATTAACCATACTGATTTATTTGAATTAACCTCTAGAGAGAACGTTGTAGAACTATTTGAGAATGTGGCGCACGTGAAAGATTTTTGTAGTGATGATCCTGAATTTTGTGAACAAGTTTTAGAAAGAAATGCTAAATACTATACAGATGTAACAGACCTATGCTATTTGTACTGACATGATGAAACAAAATCACATATTGATGGTATTGCTCTTGCAAACATTAATATGAAAGAATGTGAACCAAATGATTTAAAAGGTATTAAAGTAGAAAGTGATAGTGCTAAAGAGTTTTTAAAATATCGGGTAAGGGTTGTTAATGCTTATCAAGAAATGTATAAGAAGCACAATATTGTTAATAATGCTGAATTAGAAATTTTTAGTGTGTTAGAAAAAGGCAAAGGTATTGGTAAAAAATTAATTAATGCTTGAGAGAATGATTTAAAAAAAATAAATATTTATTCATACTTCCTAAGTACTAATGAATTATGTGATCATTCCTTTTATTTGCACAATGGTTTTGTGTTAGTTGATAAGAGAAAAATTAATACTACAGATTTATTCCACCTTAATCGAATTTGTAATAGTGATAAATTTAATAGCGCTGAAAATGATTGTATGCATGCATTAGTTTATAGAAAAGATATTAAGTAGCTCATTGATATCAATTAATTTATATTAAAATTTAATTATTATGAATATCCCAAAATATATTGCTGATTATGCACACTTAATTTGAAATGAAGTAAAGCATGCATCAGTTATAAATAATAAAGTACCATTTAATCCTCCGCAATCATTTCTTAATAAATACAAAGAAAGGTTAGAAGGTAACATCAAATCGTTCCATAAATTATATAAACCTGGTTTATTTAGTGATATAGATCTGATGAAAATATTTGATGTTTATATTAATCGTTTTTTCAACGAAGAACAATTGGAAGAATTTAAAAATATTTTATTGAAAGTTAGAAAGAATAAGAAAAACAAAAAGAATGATTATTATATTTTAACCATCAAAGAATATATGAAATTACATCCTGAATTCGAATTTGAATTAAGCAATGAATTATTGTTCTATATCATTGGCTTGGAGTTATTTGAAAAGGAACCTGCACAAGAATACAAATTTCTTGAATCCCTTCTAGCTGAATTAGATAAAACTATAGATGATAAATCTAAAAACCCTAGTAAGAAGGAATTGTTAAGTGATAGTTATTTAGAGTACACAATAATTAAGGAATATTCAGAATTTGGTCTAACAGTTTATAGTAATAAATTGTTTGACTACATGATTGTAAACTCTAAACAATAGGCTATAATAGAAAGTAAGGAAATATCATGAAAGATAATAAAAATAAAATTATTGATTTATTAAAAGTTGAATGCGCTTTAAAAGGTGAACTTTTAAACATGGTTCTAGATATTCCAGCGTTAAATAAAACTTTAATAGAATCAGATATCGCTCCAACAATTGAAAATTGTATTTTAGAAATTAATAAAATTCACGAAGATGTTGTTAAATTAGAATCTGATTTAGAAAATAATCTTAATGTTAAAACCGCAAGGAATTAACAAAGGTATATTACTATGTATTTCGTTAAAAATTTTAAGCATTTTAATGAACTTATAATTAGTTTAAACAATACTAATAATTGTGCAATCTGATATGATCATATGTTTTCAATTGTTCAATTTAATTTTGTGAGTAAAAAAATTAATCTTGAAAATCGTGAATTAATGTCTAAAGTTAAATTGAGTAAGAACTACTATATAACTTCAAAGTATTTAATAATTGTTAATGATGATTTAGGTTATTCTTTATCGCTTGTAGGGATAGATGTTAATGAGATTGACCCAAATATTATTGCTAACTTTCAATCTAAATTATCTAATCTGGCAACATTTAATGCTGAAGAGATTTGTGAAATTACTGGCTACAACCTTGAACAATTATATAGAACCCTTAATATTGATCCATCATTATCACACCAATATTTTTTAAAAGCAGTAGATTTAATTAGAGTTTATCATGAGCCCCAACCTATTCTAATTCTTAATCAAATTAAAGAAGGCTGTAATGGTGAGTCATTAAATGAAATTAATAACATAATTGATAAGTACAACAATATCATTGAATCGGAAGTAAAATCAAACTATGAAAATAATTTAAATAAAAATCTTTCATCTTATTTTAAAGAAGTTTTCTTAAGAATTATTGAGGATGTTAAAGAAAATAAGTATATTTTGGATGCGATAGATAACTACTTATCATAATTAGCTTATTTTCTAATGCAAGTACCTAATTTGCTTAGTTAATTAATTTAAATAGCTCCTAGAACCTTATATGGTTAAAACCAACCAAAATCAAATAAATGAATAGTTCTCAAGATATTATTAAAAAATAGCCTTAGTTATCATTTATAATTAATATATTAATTATTAGGTTAGAGGAAGAGTATGAATAAGCATAAGATTATTTGGTTAAGTATATTTAGTGCAATTTTTGTTATTGTACAGGGATTAATCATAGGTATGATTCTCGGAATTATATCATTAGCTTCAAATGGTGGAGCCTTATCAACTGGAAGTTTTGGTGGTGACTTAGCTCTTACAATTGTTTGTGCACTATTATTACCTAATATCATCTTAGGTTTAGTTTGTGCTTACTGATATGTAAATCGTAAAGATGATAACCAACAAGATAACAAAAACTCTCAACCAAATTCTTATGAACCTCTTCCTGAACAACCTGCACCACAAAATAATGGTGATGTAAATGAAACAAATCCATATTTACCTAAAGATGACTACTATGCAATTGATGCATATTGAGATATTGATTCCTTTGGCAATGCAAAATTAGATAGTCAAGAAGAAATTGTTCCTAAAAATCTAATTATTCAACCATCTGAAGATGATGGTTCATTTGATGAAGAAGTAAGTCCAGAAGATAAAACACTTGAACAAAAATCACCAGAACAAGTTAGTGGTAATAACGAAATACCTAATCAACCTAAAAAATCATTTTTTGAAAAGTTGATGGCTTTCCCAAATAAGATTGAAGAAAAAATTGAAAGCAATAAACTTAAGAATACTAGCAATGGTAGATTAGATGTAGTTCCAGAACAAATTGTTGAACCACGTAATCCTGTTGTTAAAAATAAAGATAATGATGAATTAGTTAAAGTTAAACCTTTACCAAAACAACCGTTATCTAAGAAGGTAAAATCAATCTTTAAGAAAAATAATTCTGATGAACAACAATTTGATGATAAACGCACTACTTCATTTCAGCCTGACGATGGATCAGATGTAAAACAACAAAAAGATATAGAAACACAACCAATTAATAAACCAACATTTACTCCACTTCAAACAAAATCAATTAAGTTTAAAGTGATAGATGATGATAGTGCTCGAATAAATGCTGAAGAAAGCAAATTAGAAGATATTAAAAAAGAATTATCACTTCACAAAAATAAATTAGAAGAACAAAAACAACAAGAAGAACAAGAAGCATCTAGATTATTAGAATTAGAAACAGCAATCAAAGAAAAAGAAGCTCAACTTGCTGCAATGCTTAAAGAAGAAGAAAAGCAAGCTATTAAAAAACAAAAAGAAGAAGCTAAAGCTAAAACTATTGAACAACAAGTCATTAGTAAAGAAATGAAATATAAAATCAAACAAGATGCTAAAGAATTAAAGCGCCTTGAAAAAGAAGAATTAAAGCAAAAGAAAATACAAGAAAAACAAGCTGCTAAAGCTGCTAAACTTGAAGAAGATAAAAAAGTGCAAGATCTAGCTTATGAAGAAGCATTAAAGCAAAAAGAAGATAGACAAGCTCAAGAAATTATATATAGTTATGAACAAGAAGAAAATTTAAAACAAAAACAAAATAAAGTTGCTAAAAACAAACAAAAAATTGAAGAACTTGAAGAAGCTATTAAACAAAAACAAAAAGATATTGCTAATACCAATGAAAGAATTGAGAAACTAAATGAATCTCAAGAAAATGAACCTTCATATGATTATGTAGAAAGTGAATACCAACCTATTCCTGATAATATTTATGAAGCACAAGAATCATATACTGTAGAAGAAGATAATCTTGCTCCAGAAGATGTTGAAATTGTGCCACAAGAAAATGTTGCACCAGAACAAAAGAAATGAATTTCTCATATTTCTCAGGATGAAATCTATGTGTTTGCACCATTTGATGGTAAAGTATTACCATTAACGGAAGTACCTGATCCTATTTTTAGTCAAGGAATTGCTGGTCAAGGTCTTGCAATTATTCCGAGTTCATATGATGTGAGATCAATTGTTAATTCAGGAACGTTATCTACCATCTATGACTCAAAGAATATTTATACCTTTGATTGTGAGGGAATTGAGATTATGCTTAATATTGGTATTGAATCTTCAAATCTTGGTGATAGCGCATTTTCAATTAAAGCTGAACCAGGAATAAGTGTCGATTTAAAAACTGAAATAGTTTCTATTAAAGAAAAGAAACTTAAAAAAGCTAAATCTAAGATTTCACCAATTGTTGTACCTGAATTACACGGTAGAGAAATCCAATGTGTGGTCTACGAACAACAAGATGTAAAACAAGGTGATTTATTATTTGTTATCAAATAATAAAAGATATATTACTTTTATAAAGAAGCCGGAATTAAATCTGGTTTTTTTACTTCACGTTTAATTGCATTAATTCTTTCTTTAGCAATCTTCTTTTGCACTTCGTGTTTTTCTTTATCTTTTTTTCTTTGTTCTACTTCTTTTTGTGTTTCATCTTTTCTTTGAATTAAATAAACTATTTTAATTATTAATAGAGCAATTAAAACTATTATGATAGCAATTAGTGGCGGACATAAAGAAAGGGTAACATATAGGATGTATTCATTTTGTTTTTCTTTTTTAGTTCTTAATAAATAATTCTTTGATGAATAATTCTTAATAATTCGATCTTGGAATAGTTTAGAACATAGTTCTAATGCTATTGCTGTTCAAGTGATAGCATATGGAGCAATTAATGAGACTCAGATAGCACTTCATGTTGAAGCATTATTATTTTTCATAGAAAAAAATATTCCTATGGTAGTTGCAATTCCAGTTAACAATAAAACTCAAAAACTAATATGAAATCAAAATCACATTAAATATAGTTTTTTATGAACTTGGGCAGCATTACCCATTATGAATTTATCTTTATCTATCTTTTTATTTTCAGACATTTTAACCTACAACACTAAATTAAATATGAGCACTAACCTATTTAATTATCATCACCAGGTCATTGATCAATAATTTCATTAAATCAAGCAACATCTTTTAAATCACTATTTATATATTCACCTAAATCACATAAATAGAATAAGGTTCATATCTTATTTTCAAAAGTTTCTTGATTTTCTTTATAAGCAGCTAGTGATGCTTTCTTATCATCATATTGTCCAATGATAGTATCAACAATAGTTTTATCATTGATGTTTGACACTCTTTTTATTAGTACGTATGGTTTTGTAATTATATTTACCATGATAACCTCACCTTCAATTAATTAAAAACAAAGTTTAAATTTTCAACTTCTTCACCTAGATAATCATTTAAGTCCATAACACAATATTTTGTATATATTGAACCTTCAATTGTTTCTTCATGCTTTTTAAGATTTTTAGTAGCTTTAGTTAAATCATCATATTGAGCAATGATACAACTCTTAAACTTGCCACTATCTTTATGATCTAGGTGGTAAACAATTTTAATAATAGCATATCTTTTTTCAACCCTTGAGATAAATTTATTACTAACTTTAAGTTTATGATCTAATAATATTTTATTTTGATATTGCTCTCTTTCTAGATTAGCGAGATTAACTCCAGAAGTTTCTATAACATAAAAAGTTACAACAATATTATCATCTAAGTAATTAGGATTGTTTCTAAAATCATCTTCTGCTAATTTTAATGAAGTATATTCACGAACAACAGTAGCTGTTGTTTTTCTTTCTATTGGATTAATATTATTTTCAACACGAATTAGTGCGTACTTATTAGTTTGTTTAGCCATATTTAATAATTTTACTCCATAAAGTAATTATCAACAAACTTCTAATTGTTTTTATTGCAGAATAATATCAATGAGGTGGAGATTTTTTACAATATCATCTAATACTTTTATTGGTACTTGATCATTTTGCAAAATCAAATCAAATAAGGGTGATGTATTAGCATTTGTGTTTGATGGGTTATTTCAATCTAAAAATACTAAATCAGGATTAGTTTTTTTAAATTCATTTAAAGTTTTCATATAAATGTTTTGCATGAATCTTAGTCCTGCATAAAAAGAAATATTATATCCAGGCACTTCAAATACTTCTAAAGTTTCATCTCTAGCCTGTTCATAATTTAACGATGAATTAATTCGTAAGAATCTTCTTGCATCACCTAGTGATCACCCTGTTCCTTGTAAAAAACAACAAGAGTTATTAAAATCATACAATTTCCCTGTTTCTTTAAATTTTAATCCTCCTGCATTAATAGAGATGTCAATAAAGATTCTCAGAATTCTTAATAAATAACTATTTAGAAATCCAAAGTATTGTAAGGCATCAAAAAGTTTTTGAGAATTACCGGGTTTAGCATTTGGATTGCTAAAATCTTTATCCACTCAATAAGATCCATTACTAAACTCAATCCTATCCTTAAATTCTGTTACATTAATGTTTTTAGAGCAAAAACCAAATTGTGGCAATTGCATTAAGTTGCTATTTATATCAATTAGTTCATTAGGTTTTCCATACATTCCTAATTGAACTGCCAATCATTCTGCAAATCATGCCCAACCTTCTTTAAAAGCAACACTTATGAAATTAGGACTATCGGTGTTTTTATGTTCATTGAAATAATTACTTTGATATATATGACCAATCACACCTTCATGAGTTGAATTTGTAGTTAAGTTTCATTTAGCTAAACAAGTATATGGGTTTACATTTAAATATAAACCGCCAACATCTTTAGGAGCATAGCATTCACATCCTCTTCCTAATTTATAAAAAGTGGGTGAATAATTCGATAGTCTGATAGTGTAATCAAAACTAGTATCCTTGAAGACAGCGTTATAATGTGGTCCTGATATGCTTTTAAACAATAAATATTCATAGATGTTATGACTTGCACCAATAAAGGCAACTTCTGGTTTTATTGATGTGTACAAATTGTTATTGTAGGATAAATGGGTATCTTCTAATAAATCTAAAGGTGATATACCTAAGCATAAGTATTTGTGAGCTAAATTACCAGCTTTACCCACAATTGTAGTAACATTTGGTTCATCACACATTCTACCAAGAATATCATATAGTTCAATTGAACTTACCCTTGAGTTATTTGAAACAAAATGTTCAATAAATTTATATGGTATTTTATTTTTAATTTCAAGACTATTTAATGGATTCTTTTTAAGTCCACCATGCATTTCATATTTTGACAAAAGTAATGAAGCACCATCAAGAGTTGGGAATTGATAAATTTTTACATCTTTCCCGTGATATCATCTATCAGTTTTTAATCATTTAAAAAATTTTCTAAGTTGAATAATATCTTTATCATTAATCATAGACGCATAGAATTTTTCTTCATTTTTTGGTTCTGAAATTCATTTGTATGAACAACTATCAAGTGTTGGTTCCCATTTAATCCCTTTGGGTGAAAAAATATTCCCAATGAAGTTAATAACATCTTTCATATTATTATGAACCATAATAATAGCACCATAGAGTTCTTTATACATTGCTAAGATATTGCTTATATATCCATCAGTGTAATAATTAAACAAAACCTTATATATTTTTGGACCATAGTGGCAAGGATCATTCATAAATCCAATGCCAATATCCTTTAACTCTAAATCATGCTTATTCAAACCTAAGCCATTAATATATAACATTTGATCTTTACTGAAATATTTAAATGTATTGTTTTCTACATCGAAAAGTGAATTTGAAACAAATAAATTATAAGCTTTATCATTACCACCATATTTTATTTGAGGATAGTAAAACTTTGTCAAAAAGCCAATAAAACAAAGTAAAGTTCTATTAACCCTTTCTTCCTCTATTTGGTTAAGTTGGAAATTGCATATAGGTAATGCTTGAGCTATTTGTACATCATAGTATGTTTCAAGTTTAAATTCATTGACCATGGCAATTAATAAACTTACTAATCTTGTTTTTTGAAGCATACTACCTATGGCACTTTTAACAGCGATTTGAGGTAATGTGATTTGCATTTTTAATCCATCTTCTAAATTCTTTTGGACTTTATTAATAAAATTACAAAGATATGATACTACACCTCGGTTCCCCAATATGTTCGAATGAATGATTGATGATTTTTTCTAGTCATGAGTTAGGTCCACAAAATCCAAGACTTAATGGTTCGTTTAAGTCATTAGATTCATCAGAAATAATTAGATAGTGAATGTTTGATTCTAGAATATCCTTAGTTCTATTTAATTCATAATTAAATGATTCAAGTCATATTCATCCATTTGAATTTAAATTACTGGTATCATAATAATTTATTTGATGTTGATATTGCTCAATTAATTTTAATAATTTTTCTTTTTCTATATCTGTATATTGAAAATATCCTTCACCAATTATGCTATCATATTCATTTCTATATTTTTCAATAAGGTTTTTTACCCTTTTATCACTTAAAAATTCTTTATTAATTGAATAGTTTTGATTATTTGAAAAACAAGATAATGATGAGAGAGTCATAAACCCGCAAGTTGGTACTAAAAAATAGGCCAACCACTTTTTCATAATATTTAGATATCCTAATTTCATTCTCAATCTCCTTTACTCAAATTAAGATTTACTTTCCATATTGGTTTTCGTTATTTGGAATTCAACTATCAAAAAATTCACTAACAAATTTTGTTAGCACATTAATGGGGATAGGACCATTTTTTAAAATTTCATGAAATATTCTTGCTGTATTTCTTTTAGTTGTTCATAATTTATATTCGTCAAAGAAATTATTCTTTGGAAAATTTAATTTGTATTTGACAATAATATACATAAAAAATGTTTGATTTATTATTAAGGCTTTATAAAAACTAGATGATTGACCTGGGCAACACATTAATTTAATAGACTCAAGTCTTGCTTCTTCATAAGTAACTGCTGAATTATCAACTAAAAATTTTCTTACTCTACTTAAAGACCAACCTGTAAATTTTTTAAATAAACCAACACCTCTTATTTCAGGATATAATTCAATATCTGTGAAATAACATCCTGAATGAAGTGCAACTTCTAATATACAAAGAATAGATCTTTTTAAACGTTGATTTATAAGTCCAAAATATTGCATTGCATCAAAAAGTTTTTGTGAATTACCTGGACTAGTTTTGTAAGAAGAGTGATCTCTTTCCACTCAATATGCTCCATTAGCAAACTCATATTTTCTTTTAAATTTTGTTACATTTATATTGTTTGATCTACAACCAAATGATGGTATCTTATCAATATAATAATTTCTAGTTTCTGATGGTGCTTCTATTTTACCAAAAAAAGAAAATTCAACAGCTAATCATTCTGCAAAGGCACGTCATCCTTCATTGAAGGCCACACTACTAAATTTTGGAACAAAGGAGTTTTTATTAGCATATTTCATCTGATAGTTCATTCGATATAGATCACCAGGAACTCCTTCTCTAATTAACATACTGGTAAAAGCTCATTTAGGAATAGCTGAAAAAGGGTTGATATTAACATATAACCCACCATAGCCCTCAAACATATGTTCAGATGAACCATTACCAGGAATAGTTAGATATGGTATAGAGTTAATAATTCTTAAGGTGTAATCATAACCAGTATCATAAAAAGCTTGATTAAAAATTGGTGCAGTTTTGTCTCTGATTAATAATAAATCATGAATCATATGACTTGCAGAAATATAAGCTACCTCTGGTGGAATCTCACATAATATTTCATTGTTGGTTAACATAGCAAATTTTTTCTCAGCCAGTGGAGACATTCCTAGTGTTAAATATTTATAAGCAGTATTTCCTGAAATCCCTCATGTGTCTGTGCAATTAATGGGGTCTTCTTTAACCCCTAGGATTTCACTAATATTAATTGGGGTAATACATTTATCAGTTGGAATATGTTTTTCAACATATTGGTATGGAAGTTTTTTTGGATTATTATTTTTGTTTTTTATTAATGGATTCATCTCTAAGCCACCATTAATTTCATAATCAGATAATAAAAAATCTATGCCATTTAAGGTTGGAAATTGTTTTTTAGTCATATCGAAACCACTAAATCATTTATCAGCATTGACTCAAGCAAAAAAAGCATCAAAGTTGACATTCTGATCAATATCTACTATTGGACTATCATCTATTTTTTTTCTAAATCCACTACTGCAACAATCATCATTTCATCAGATGTTTTTTATCTCAGGTTTTCAAACTTCACCTTTATCAACATAAACTGAGGCTATTTCTAGTATTAAGTTTTTTAAAATATTGTTTTTTATTTTTTTTAAGTTTATTATACCGATAGAAAATAATTCATCTAGAGCAATGTTATTATCATTATTGGCTTTTAGGAGAGCTTGAAAGATGCTAAAACCACTTCAATTGCTATCTTCCATAAAACATATACCAATATCTTTTTTGGTTAAGTCTTGTGTATTCAATCCTAAACCATTTATGTAATAAGTGATGTTATCTTTTTTAAAAGAGTAATTATTATTTTCAACATCAGTTAGTATTGTTGATTTTTCTAATTTAAATTCTCTTGCATTTCCACCATAAACGATGTTTGGATAATATTCTTTAGTTAAGAAAATATAAAAATCAAATAAAAGATAATTTGCTTCATCTTTTAGTTTTTTGCTTACAAATTGAGATTTTATAAATTGTGCATTGTTTTTAACAATAGTTCTATAAGATTCTATTTCAACATCATTTACAATCAAATTAAGTATATTAGCTAGTGGTGTCTTTTGTATTAGATTACCAATATTATATTTCGCACATACTTTTGAAAGTGTTATTTTATTTTTTAAACCTTCTCATAAATTCTTTTTAATTTTTTTTAGAAAAATAATAAATCGCTCAGCAATATCTCCAGTATCAAAATTTTCAATACCATAATTAATCTTATATTCTAATCAACCAGATCAACCATTAAAACCAATTCCTAGACAATTATTACCTTCTTTAAATGAATCACTTGCTATTAAATAATGAGCATTAGATAATATAAATTCTCTGGTTGTTATTAGTTCACTATAAAAACAATCAATTCATAGTTTTCCATTTATTGAAATATCTTGTCCAACAAATGATGTAATTATTCTTAGATTTTCATTAATTAAATCGATTATTTCTTTTTTATCATCACTGGTATATTGAAAAAACTTTTCATCAGTAATTTTATTTCACTTTCTTCTATAAACATTAATAACATTAGAAATTGCTATATCCGTATCAGTAAATGTATACATTTTATCCTCAGGTCAACATGAAGTTGACACAGAAAAGGAAGTTCAACTAAATAAACCTAACAAATAAAATTTTTAAAAATTTTAATATTTTATTAATAACCTTCATTCCCTATCTCCTAAGTTATTTGTGTTTTACTTACAATACTAAAATTATTGAAGTATATATTAATGTTTTTTTCTTTTTAAAAAATAAATAAAAACAAGAGTGAAAATAACAATAGCACCAATTGGAATTAATGCATACAAAGCATTATAATTATTTATTTTTTGTGGCTCAACCTTATTTGGAACATTGTCAATTTTATTAGTAATAGCAAATTGATGTTTAATCGGTTCATAATACTTAGGACATATTGGTGATTCTGTTGCTAAAATGTGTTCAACAATTTTGACATCAGGTTTGCTTTCAAATTCTCTAATTGTCTCTTGTGATTCAAAAATTGAATTTAGTGAATGTGATGCTTTTTTCTTATGACAGTTTTTTGAATAAAGTGGATTAAATAAATTGTCTTTTGATGATAATGATGTTGAAGTGTTTCCTAACTTGAAATAACTATCTCTTGTGCCATCTAATATAACAATTGGTTTTGATATAAAACTATATGTAGAACCCATATAGTAAATTTCTACCTTAATTGTTGAGTTGCTAAATAGTTTATTAGTTGGGATATAACAAACATTATTAATTACATTTCTAATAAATGATTTGTATTTAAAACCATCATAGTAATATCAATTGAATATTGTTACTGCTTCAATGTCATCATAAATACTACAACGAGATACTATTTTTTCATCTTTAAAGAATATTGATGTTTCATTCTCTAAGTATTCAGTACTCAATTTAACATTTTTGATCATGTTTTCAAATTTATGTGTGTTAATATCACTTTTAAATTTAAAACCAAGGATTTTAACTAATAAATTTTGTGGTTGATATTTAATTTCTAAATTATTTGAAACAAAACTTTTTCCAAAAAGTTTATTATATTTAATGACATAATAAACTTCATCATCTTCTATATGGTGTAGCGTACACCAAGTCATTTCTGATGAAATAGGAACTGTAGAAAATTTATTACCATTACTAGAAATAATATTTATGGGATTAGATAAGAATTTTTTAATTTTGCTTATACTATCCTCATAATAATCACCTGCTCCAATATCAAAGGAATAGATATCTTCATACTTCTCGTTATGTTTAAACTTGAGACTGTATCTACTTAATGTTACCTTTGATTTTGATTCAATGAAGCTTGGAATAATTTTATTGTTTTTAATGTAATGATAAATTGATATATTTAAATAAGTTTTACCATCTATATCATTTTCTAAATTTGAAATAAAAATATCATTAACTTCTAATGTTTTTGGTGGATTTAGAAAAAAGGTATTAATGTTTTGTGAAACTAATTGACACAAAGCATTTTGGTAAAAAGAAATTTGGGAATATATATCACCATCTGATAAACAACCAAAAGGTCCTAAATACATAGTGAAATCTATATTGTTATGAGCTGCAGCAGTTTGAATTGTTTCATCTAATCAATTTGGAATGATATGAATATTTCTTTTGTAATGATTAATGTTTTCTATAACATTTTTTGAAGAAGTATAGTAATGAGATTGTTCAATCTCAATCCAACAATAATAAATAGTTTGGTTTATTGATGTAGCTTGAAAGATATCAAAGTTGGTGATTTTAATTTTCGCATTAATTGGTATATTGTATTTTTCTTTTTCAATAAATATATTTTCTATAACAACTCTTTCTAAATCTTTTCGATTAGATTTTGGATCAATATCAATAAATGTTTTTAACTCGATTGTATTTAGTACTGAATAATCATATTCAGTTGCATTATCTTCTAATAATTCATCCAAAAAGTGTAACTTATTTTTATTAGTATCTTTACTTACCTGTTTTTCAATATTATGTTCTTTGTTAATAAAAGAATAATTGTTTAAACAACTAGCTGTAATCATAGATAAACCAAGTAGTGTACATATGGCTATGCCGATTTTATATTTTCTTTTCATTAGGACTCCTTAAGAAGTTAATTATTAATCCGCCCTTATCCTACCTAACATTTAGTTTAACCTCCTTTAGCTTCTATATTAGTTTTAATAATCAATTAATTTAAAATGTCAATATATGAATTAGTTTTAAATTCAAATGTTGTATAATATACATATTATATTAAAGGCTATCATGAACAAAATTCATTTTAGTTGTTTGATTAACACTCTAATATTCACTATTTTTATATTTAATTTTTTCAAGTTAAAAATAA
>RCNI01001015.1_pt1 | contig 16050 bp, 14 predicted proteins | sample 2041151 | NCBI WGS metagenome assembly RCNI01 (sample SAMN09708214, study PRJNA481090) | feces metagenome | isolation source: feces | place: Antarctica: Albino Rookery | reverse complement strand
AAAGACAAGCCCAATTTTGTAAAATTGATGTAAGTTGTTGTATTTGTGCCGAATATAGAGATATTCTCATTTTTTACCGGACAGCAATAATTTGTTATACATGATTTATTGCAGAGTATTTCAGATAAAAATATTTGTGCATTATATGAGTGAAGTGGTATTGGTAGTTAGAAGGTTTTTGTATGTTATTTTGAACCCGGTTGCGAAAAATGGAATAACTTTCTTTAATTCTGTAAAAATAAACGGATTTTTATTTCATCTTTTTTATCTTTGTTCTACAACTCAAAACAAGGATTTATGAAAACATATTTATACTCTTTATTGGCATTGATGAGTGGTTTGACTTCTTGCGCATCGCTGGACGTCTTTACATTCGACCAATTGTCGCCTGCCAAAGTAAATTACCCTGCCGAGGTGCAACGTGTGGCTGTGATCAATGCAGTGCCTGATGCTCCTGCTTCAACGAAAGGGGTCGTGACTATTGGTGAACTTCGTGCTTCAGGCAAACCTGTTGCAGAAATGGTAGCCAATAATTTGGCAGATTCTAAATATTTTAGTGAAGTGATGATATCTGATTCATTGATACGTCCGGTAAATTTGGCCGGCGGATTCTCTGACGCAGAGATTCAGCGTCTGGCAGCCGATATGGGTGTCGATTTGATTATGGCTTTGTGTGATGTGAAAGTACTCACCCAGAGAAAGGAGATGTCTTATCCAGGTATGCCGATGAGCTTACCTGTAGTAAGGATGAAAGTCCGTTCTGAAATGAAACTGTATATTCCAGGTAGGTCATATCCGGTGCAAGTTCTGACTCCTATAGATAGTATTGATTGGGATGTGCAGGCTCTTGTTTCCGATAAGCAGCTTCAAGATGAGGCGATACCTATGACGGCTCACCTTCTAGGGCGGGAACTTGTTCCTTATTGGAAAGAGGCAAACCGTTTGTATTACTCTGGAGGCAGTGTGGAAATGCGCGATGCCAATGTATATATTAAGGAGAACGATTGGGGAGGAGCCTGCCGTGAATGGGAAATGCTTTATCAGAAAAGCAAATCTGGCAAGCAGAAATTCCGTGCGGCCTTTAATTTGGTTTTGGGAAACGAGATGCAAAACAAGCTAGATGAAGCATTGCAGTGGTTGCAGAAAGCGGCTCATGAGACCAAACTGGATACAGAGGAAGCGCAAGCGGTGAAAATTTATAAAGAACAACTTTCTTCGCGAATAAAAGAGCAAATGTTCCTGAACAGCCAAATGAGTCGATTTGGAAACAATTTTTAGTAATCTCTCTTGCAAGAACAATTTTTTTTGTACATTTGAAGTGACTAAAAAATAAGTAGCATGATGAAGATTAGTGAACATTCGCACTCTGCTATTCTGGCAGCTTTGAGAGAAGCCCTTTGCAGATATGTCTCAGGCGAGGAAAATTCTGTAGTGACCGACATTCATTTGTTGCCTAAATCAGGGAGTGGAGAGTTGGTGATATTAGATGATGATGACACCGAATTGGCGCGCACCATTATTGAGGAATGGATAAATTATGAAAGTGATGATTTTTATACTCAGGTGGAGCCGTTGCTTTGCAATATAGTCTCTGTTCTGAAAAAAGACGGACTTTTGGATAAGTTGTGCCTGCTCAAACCTTATTCTTTTGTCTTGGTCGACGAGGAAAAAGAAACAGTGGCAGACTTGTTGCTAGTAGACGATGAGGATACATTGCTACTTAATGGTGAACTTCTGAAAGGACTGGATGAGGAATTAAATACTTTCTTGAAGAATTTATTGGAAAAATAACTCGTAGGGGAGATTTCTGTGGGTTTAAGATAACGGAAGGAGATAGAAAACTGCGTCTGGTCAGCATTTGACTACAAGCAGGTTTCTATGTCCTTTTTTTATGGATTTTATTGTTTGATTGCTTATGACTACGAAAATCGTTTTCCGTAAAAACAATAGTTTGCACTCTGTAAATCCGCGATGGAGAGGGAATCCTACCGCAAATGGTAAGTTTTTCAACCGGCAGCATCGCTGGAAACCGGGAGTGGGGAGTGTGCTTAAATGGAGGTTTTCACCCAATCCGCAGCGAAAGGAAAAGAAGGCTATCAAGTGGAATCCGCATGTACATTTTATTCATTCGTTGGATGAAGTGGTGGGTAATTCATTAATCTGGCTCGGGCATAACTCCTTTTTTATCCAATTGGGAGGTAAGCGCATCATGATAGACCCTGTCTTTGGGAGTATCCCTTTCGTAAAGCGGAGAAGCAGTTTGCCTATGTTGCCGACAATCTTCCGTCATATTGACTATTTGCTCATCAGTCACGACCATTTCGATCATCTTGACAAGCCGAGTGTACTTCAACTATATGCTCAGAATCCAGCTATGAAACTTTTTTGTGGAATTGGTACGGGAGAATTGATTAAGAGTTGGTTGCCGCAGATTACAGTAGTAGAAGCGGCCTGGTACGAACAATGGCATGATGGCAACATTCATCTGACTTTCCTTCCTGCTCAGCATTGGAGCAAACGTGGGGTCAGTGATGGAGGAGAGCGTCTTTGGGGGGCTTTTATGGTTCAGGCCGACGGCATTACTATTTATAATAGTGGAGATACAGGATATGCTCCTCATTTCTCGGAACTTCCGGAAATGTTTCCGCATATCGACTATTGTATGGTAGGGATTGGGGCATATAAGCCACGGTGGTTTATGAAGCCGAATCATATTTCGCCTTATGATGCACTGACAGCTTCCACAGATATGAATGCTAAAGTTACGATACCGATGCATTATGGAACATTTGACCTTTCGGACGAGCCTTTGTTTGATCCGCCTCATGTTTTTCGCACAGAGGCTGATAAACGGAATCTTCCTGTCATTATCCCTGAATTGGGCGAGGTGGTCAAGCTAAAGCATCAACGTTGACCAGTAAAAGAGAAAGCCGTTTCAGTGCCTGTTGAAAGGATATCTGAAACGGCTTTTTCAGTAGGATAGCCTAAAACCTTTATCAGGTAGAGGCGTTTGGATTTTATTTCTTCAGAGCTGCAATGTTTTCTTTCAGGGCTGCAATTTTTGTTTCGGCATCAGCCTGTTTCTTGCGTTCCATTTCAATTACGTTTGCAGGAGCTTTGCTTACGAATTTTTCGTTGCTCAGTTTCTTCAATACGCTCTGCAAGAAACCTTCCTGATATTTTAATTCAGCTTCCATCTTTTTGATTTCTTCCTCTGCATTGATGAGGTTGCCCAATGGCACTGCATATTCAGTAGTACCTACCATAAATGCAGCAGCACCTTCTATCTTGTTTTCTACCGATGAGATAGCAGAAAGGTTACACAGCTTTTCAATGATAGAGTGGAACTCAGCCACAGGGCTTGCACCTACGATGTCAAGGCTGAGAGCTTCTTTCTGTGCAATATTCTTCTGCAGACGGATGGTGCGGATTCCACCGATTACTTCCTTCACAGTTTCAAATTGTGCTATCAGCTGTTCGTTGTGTTCCTGGCTAGCGCACAATGTCTGAGTCATGATGCTTTCACCTTCCTTGCGGTCATAGATGTGTTGCCACAATTCTTCAGTGATGAACGGCATGAATGGATGCAGCAGTTTCAGCAGGGTATCAAAGAAATTCAGCGTCTTTTCATAAGTAGCCTGGTCGATAGGCTGTCCGTATGCAGGTTTAATCATTTCCAGATACCAGCTAGAGAACTCATCCCAGAACAATTTGTAGACTACCATCAGAGCCTCGCTCAAGCGGTACTTGTCAAACAAGTCATTTACTTCTACGATAGTTTTAGCCAGCATCGACTCAAACCATTCGGTAGCCAGTTTTGCATATTCAGGCTGGGCAGCATCTGCCACTTCCCAACCTTTTACCAGACGGAATGCATTCCATATTTTGTTGTTGAAGTTACGTCCCTGTTCGCACAGTGCATCATCAAACAAGATGTCGTTTCCGGCAGGAGCAGCCAGCATCATACCCATACGTACACCGTCGGCACCGAAGCGTTCAATCAGTTCCAATGGATCAGGAGAGTTACCCAGTGATTTAGACATCTTGCGGCCAATCTTGTCGCGTACAATACCAGTGAAATATACATTCTTGAATGGCATTTTGCCGGTATATTCATATCCTGCCATAATCATACGAGCTACCCAGAAGAAGATGATATCCGGGCCAGTTACCAAGTCGGCAGTAGGATAGTAATAGTTGATTTCTTCGTTGTTAGGGTTGTTGATGCCGTCAAACAGCGAGATAGGCCACAGCCAAGAAGAGAACCAAGTATCCAGGCAGTCGTCATCCTGACGCAAGTCTTCCAGTTTCATGTTGGCGTCACCAGTCTTTTCCTGGGCCAGTTTCAGGGCTTCTTCTGCTGTTTCAGCCACTACAAATCCTCCCTGAGGCAAAAAGTAAGCAGGGATACGGTGCCCCCACCATAACTGACGGCTGATACACCAGTCCTTGATGTTGTCCATCCAATGGCGGTAAGTGTTCTTATATTTAGCAGGATAGAACTTCAAGTCATCATTCATAACCGGTGGCAAAGCCATATCAGCAAAATGCTGCATCTTCAAGAACCACTGCATAGACAGTTTCGGTTCGATAGCCACGTTAGTACGTTCAGAGAATCCCACCTTATTAGTGTAAGCTTCTACCTTTTCCAGCAGGTCGGCATCGGCCAAGTCCTTTTCAATCTGGTTGCGGACATCGAAGCGGTCCATCCCTACATACATTCCGGCAGCTTCACTGATAGTACCGTTGTCATTAAAGATGTCGATGCTCTGCAGATTATATTTTTCACCTAGCATATAGTCGTTTACATCGTGTGCCGGAGTTACTTTCAAGCATCCAGTACCAAACTCGATGTCTACATATTCATCTTCGATAACCGGAATCACACGGTTTACTAATGGAACGATGACTTTTTTGCCTTTCAGCCATTCGTTCTTAGGGTCGTTCGGGTTGATACACATAGCAGTATCCCCCATGATCGTTTCCGGACGGGTAGTAGCCACGATAGCATAGCGTCCTTCTGCATCTCCTTCCACCTTGTAGCGCAGGTAATACAGTTTGCTATGTTCTTCCTTATAGATTACTTCTTCATCGCTCAAAGCTGTAAGAGCTTTCGGGTCCCAGTTGACCATGCGGACACCACGATAAATCAATCCTTTGTTGTACAGGTCTACAAATACCTTGATGACACTTTTACTGCGTTCTTCATCCATAGTAAATGCAGTACGGTCCCAGTCGCACGAAGCACCCAGTTTGCGCAGCTGTTTCAAGATGATTCCCCCATGTTCTTCTGTCCATTCCCATGCATGTTTCAAGAACTCTTCGCGGGTTAAGTCGGTTTTCTTGATGCCCTGCTGAGCCAGTTTGTTTACCACTTTGGCTTCTGTTGCAATAGAAGCATGGTCGGTACCCGGTACCCAGCATGCATTCTTGCCCATCATACGGGCGCGACGCACTAGAATATCCTGAATGGTATTGTTAAGCATGTGTCCCATGTGGAGCACTCCAGTCACGTTTGGTGGAGGAATGACGACGGTGTAAGGTTCACGTCCGTCGGGTTTTGAACTGAAAAGTTTGTTGTCCAGCCAATACTGGTACCATTTACCCTCCACGTCAGCGGGGTTGTACTTACTTGCTAATTCCATTTTAATTATGTTTTATTTTAACTAATAATCTTTTAAAAAGTGATATTTGCGCAAAAATACAGAATAAAACTGGAAAACTTGCATGAAAGTGATAGAATAATCTTTCAATTGGAAAAACTTCCATTCTCCTTTAAGTCCGGTAGCCGTAATGTGGATATTATGATAGGTGAGTATTTTGTGATTGGTTGTTTTCAAGTCGGTAGGGGAGTGTCGGTTTGAGTGGCAGATGGATATGTTATTGCTTTTTGAATGTGATTTATCCGATAGAAGAATCATTTTTTTAGAATTTGGATTGCCTTTCTTTCCATAGTAAATTGATTGTTAACATATCTTTAACATAAAGATAACTCTTCATTAGCTATGTCTTAACTGATTTATTTCTATTTTTGCGGTGTCAAGCAATAAAAAAGGATAAATAAATAAAATAATAAGTTAATTGTATGAAAGAGTTTATCAAAACCATGTTTGCCTCCACATTTGGAGTGCTGATTGCAATGGGGTTCCTCTTTTTTGTAGGAATCTTTATGTTGGTGGGAGCCGCATTGAGCGGAAGTTCGGATAGTGAGTACAAGCCAAAGGAAAACACCGTGTTTAAGTTGGAGTTGAAAGGAGGTATTTCCGACCGGGTAGCCAGCAATCCGTTAAAGGAATTGTTGGGAGAGGAATCCGATGGGATGTCGTTGGTGGATGTGGTTAAAGCCATTCGCAATGCCAAGAAGAGTGATAAAATTAAGGGTATTTATCTGGATGCAGGAAGTGTATCTGGTGGTTATGCCAGCTTCGAAGCCATCCGTCGTGAGCTGGAAGATTTTAAAGCCAGTGGAAAGTTCATCGTATCTTATGCCGACATTTATACTCAGGGTGCATACTATCTTGCCAGTGTAGCCGATTCGGTATTTGTCAATCCGCAGGGAGTGGTCAGCATGGTGGGGTTGGCCTCTCAAGGTATCTTCTTCAAAAATCTGGCTGCCAAAGTAGGTGTGGAGCATTACATTTTCAAGGTTGGTACTTATAAAAGTGCGGTGGAACCTTATTTCATGGACAAATTCAGTGATGCCAACCGGGAGCAGCTGACCTCTTTCCTCGGAAGTATATGGGGTAATATGAGGGCAGGTATCTGTGAGGCGCGTCATATTGAGGAAGCAGATTTCGACCGCTTTGTCAACGAGGGAAAGTCGATGGGGGACACTCAGGTTGTGGTAGACTTTAAGTTAGTAGATGCGTTGGCTTATCGTCAGGAGGCTGAAGCCTGTGTGAAACGTATGGCTGGACAGAAGGCTGATGGCAAGATGATTGCTGCCAATGTGAAGAAACTGCTCAATATGGCCGATGATACTAAAGTAAAGAAAGATAAGGTGGCTGTGCTTTATGCCGAAGGTGAAATTGCACAGAAAGAAAACTCTCCGATGGATATGAGTGCTGCATGCATTGATGAGGGACTGGTGAATGATTTGCAGAAACTGGCCAAGGACAAGGATGTGAAGGCTGTGGTGATGCGTGTGAACTCGCCAGGTGGAAGCGCATATATTTCAGAGCAGATATGGAAGGCTGTTGTAGAACTGAAAGCGGTGAAGCCGGTAGTGGTTTCGATGGGGGACTACGCTGCTTCGGGTGGTTATTATATTTCTTGCGCTGCCGATAAGATTGTTGCTGAACATACTACTTTAACAGGTTCTATCGGTGTGTTTGGAGTAGTGAGAAATCTGGCAGGGACTTTTAAATTGCTGGATGTGACTACAGATGTGGTGAAAACAGGAAAATATGCCGACTTGGGCGACATGAGTCGTCCGATGCGTGAAGATGAAAAGGCTTTGATTCAAAGTGGTGTGGAACGTACTTACGACTTGTTCCTGACTCGTTGTGCAGACGGACGTGGATTACCGAAAGATTCCATTGACCATATCGGACAGGGACGTGTATGGACTGGCGACCAGGCATTGCAACGTGGCTTGGTCGATAAGATTGGTGGCATTGATCTGGCTGTTGCCGAAGCTGCTTCTCTAGCCGGGCTGACCGACTATTCGGTGGTGAAGGCGAATGTGGAAAAAGATTTTTTTACCGAATATCTCACCAAGATGCAAGAGGATATGCGCATCTCCATTGTTCGTACAATTATGGGAGAAGATGATTTCCGTATCTATTCTACCATGCAGCAGATGAAATCGGTGTCGGGTATACAGACCCGTATGCCGTTCTTGATTCAGGGGTTGTAAAAGAGTGTTGGCATAGACAAAAAAAGCGGTATCTTCCGGGATATCGCTTTTCTTGTTTCCTCTCGGTGTTTTTTGTGCTGTCTGCGGCTTATGTCGCTGTGTAGAAAGCACATATTTTTTTATCATTATTTTTATCATTGTTCAAATTGATTTATCTTTGCATACAAAATATGCCTGACAGGTAGGATGGTTTCTGAAAACAGGACGATAACCGGCAGGTGCTGCCTATAGTGAAAAGATAATTAGAAACATAAATAAGTAGAATGAAAAATATCCGAAATTTCTGTATCATTGCTCATATCGATCATGGAAAATCTACACTAGCCGACCGTTTGCTGGAGTTTACCCAAACGGTGAAAGTGACCGAAGGACAGATGCTCGACGATATGGACTTGGAGCGTGAACGTGGTATAACCATCAAGAGTCATGCTATCCAGATGGAGTATAACTATAAAGGTGAGAAATATGTGCTGAACCTGATTGATACTCCGGGGCACGTGGACTTTTCTTACGAGGTGTCTCGTTCCATTGCGGCGTGTGAAGGCGCATTGCTGGTGGTGGATGCTTCGCAGGGCGTACAGGCTCAGACTATCTCCAACTTGTATATGGCGTTGGAACACAACCTGGAGATTATTCCGGTGATGAACAAGTGTGATATGGCAAGTGCTATGCCGGACGAGGTGGAAGATGAAATCATCGACCTGCTGGGATGTAAACGTGAAGACATCATCCGTGCTTCCGGAAAGACTGGTCAGGGAGTGGAGGATATCCTTCAGGCGGTAGTGGAACGCATCCCTCATCCAGTAGGTGACGAGAACGCTCCGCTGCAGGCTTTGATTTTCGACTCAGTGTTCAATTCATTCCGCGGCATCATTGCATACTTCAAGGTGGTAAACGGAGTAATCCGCACCGGTGATAAGGTGAAATTTTTCAATACAGGAAAAGAGTATGACGCAGATGAAGTGGGGGTACTGAAACTGGATATGGTGCCTCGCAAGGAATTGCGTACCGGCGATGTAGGATACATCATTTCCGGTATCAAGACTTCAAAGGAGGTGAAGGTGGGCGATACCATTACGCACATTGCCGCACCGTGTGAAAAGGCTATCGAAGGTTTTGAAGAAGTGAAGCCGATGGTCTTTGCCGGTGTCTATCCGATTGAAGCGGAAGACTATGAGAACTTGCGCGCCTCGTTGGAGAAACTGCAGCTTAACGATGCTTCGCTGACTTTCCAGCCGGAGTCTTCTTTGGCTTTGGGATTCGGATTCCGTTGCGGTTTCTTGGGGTTGCTTCACATGGAAATCGTTCAGGAACGTCTGGACCGTGAGTTCGACATGAACGTGATTACCACTGTGCCTAACGTATCTTATATGGTGTACGACAAGCAAGGCGGCGTACAGGAAGTGCATAATCCGGGCGGTATGCCGGACCCGACTCTCATTGACCATATCGAGGAGCCTTACATTGATGCTTCCATTATTACGGCTACTGATTATATCGGTTCTATTATGACATTGTGTCTGGGTAAACGTGGTGAATTGGTTCGTCAGGATTATATTTCAGGCAACCGTGTGGAACTCCATTATAAGATGCCGCTAGGCGAAATTGTAATCGACTTCTATGACAAGCTGAAGAGTATCTCTAAGGGATATGCATCTTTCGACTATCATCAGTCTGGCTTCCGTCCTTCTAAATTGGCGAAACTGGATATTCTGTTGAACGGAGAATCGGTGGACGCCCTTTCTACGTTGACTCACGTAGATAACGCCTACGATTTGGGCCGCCGTATGTGTGAGAAGTTGAAAGAACTGATACCTCGCCAGCAGTTTGAAATTGCTATCCAGGCTGCCATCGGTGCCAAGATTATCGCCCGTGAAACAATCAAGGCAGTACGTAAGGATGTAACTGCAAAATGTTATGGTGGCGACGTGAGCCGTAAGCGTAAGTTGCTTGAAAAGCAGAAGAAGGGTAAGAAGCGTATGAAGCAGATTGGTACTGTAGAGGTGCCGCAAAAGGCATTCTTGGCAGTGTTGAAACTGGATTAAGATTAGTCAATACAAAGCGATATTGCAGACAAAGGCTGTCTCCTTTACGTGGGAGGCAGCCTTTTTTGTTGGCGATTTTTTGACAAATTAAGATATTTGTCCTTAATTTGCAGCATATTTATTAACATATTAGTATTAACATGAATTACACAGACCATCGCTTCAAATTATGGAGTACTGTCGGCTTTTTTATAGCCGAGAGTTTAGGTGCCGGCTTTGTTCAAGCTGAAAGCTCAACCTTACCCTATTGGCAGGATGTTCAAGCTGTATCTGTCAACTGTGAAAAACCGAGAACTGCTTTCATGACTTATGCCAACAAGGAACAGGCTTTGACTGAAAGGTATGAAAACAGTCCTTACTATCAATTGCTCAACGGTAAATGGAAATTCTATTTCACCGAATCTCACCAAACACTTCCCAAAGATATTACATCTCCCAATACAGATGTGAACTGCTGGCACGACATTACCGTTCCGGGAAACTGGGAGGTGCAAGGCTTCGGTACCGCAATCTATACAAATCAGGAATACGAATTCCAACCGCGTGACCCGCAGCCTCCTTTGCTGCCGGCTGATATTCCGGTAGGGGTGTATCGCAGAAATATCACTGTACCGTCAGACTGGAAAGACCGTGACGTCTTCTTGCACATTGCTGGTGCGAAATCGGGATGCTATGTTTATCTGAACGGAAAGGAAGTGGGATATAATGAAGACTCCAAGAATCCGGCTGAGTATCGTATCAACGACTTCCTGAAGGAAGGGGAAAACACGCTGGTGCTGAAAATCTTCAGATGGAGCACTGGGTCTTATCTGGAATGTCAGGACTTCTGGCGTATCAGTGGTATCGAACGTGATGTTTTTGTCTACTCACAGCCAAAGGCTTCCATACAGGATTTCAGAGTCACTTCTACTTTGGACGACTCGTATAAGAATGGTATCTTCCGTTTGAAACTCGATTTGAAAAACAACCGGTCGACCACTTCTTCTTTGAATGTGGAATATGAACTGATTGACGATAAGGGCGTGGTGGTAGCTAAAGAAGATAAAAACGCCACTTTGGAAAAAGGGCGTCACATGAATGCGGTGAACTTCAGCAAGGACCTGAAAGATGTGAAGACTTGGACTTCGGAAGCTCCTAATCTATATCAGTTGGTGATGACTGTAAAAGAAAACGGAAAGGTGACAGAAGTCATTCCGTATCATGTGGGTTTCCGACGCATTGAAATCAAGGAGATAGACCAGAAAGCTGAAAACGGCAAGAACTATACCGTGCTGCTGGTTAACGGACAGCCTATCAAATTGAAAGGGGTGAATATTCATGAGCATGACCCTCTTACCGGACATTATGTAAGTGAGGAACTGATGAAAAAGGATTTTGAATTGATGAAGAAAAACAACATTAATACGGTGCGTCTATGCCATTATCCTCAAGACAGAAGGTTTTATGAACTCTGCGATAAGTACGGGTTGTATGTTTATGATGAGGCGAATATCGAAAGCCACGGCATGCATTATGACTTGAGCAAAGGTCGCTCTCTCGGCAATAATCCGGAATGGCTGAAACCGCATCTCTACCGTACTGAGAATATGTTTGAACGCAACAAAAACTATCCTTCTCTTACTTTTTGGTCGTTGGGTAATGAAGCTGGCAATGGATATAATTTCTATCAGACTTATTTGTGGATGAAAGAAGCAGACAGAGATGTAATGAACCGTCCTGTAAACTATGAACGTGCCCAGTGGGAATGGAACACGGATATGTATGTGCCTCAGTATCCGGGTGCAAAATGGCTGGAGAAAACAGGTAGAATGGGAACCGACCGCCCGGTGGCTCCTTCGGAATATGCTCATGCCATGGGAAACTCTACCGGAAGCCTTTGGGAGCAGTGGACTGCCATCTATAAGTATCCTAACTTGCAGGGTGGATATATTTGGGACTGGGTAGACCAGGGGATTTTGACAAAAGATGAAAACGGCAAGGAATTCTGGGCTTATGGAGGTGACTTTGGCAAGAATATGCCAAATAGCGGAAACTTCTGCTGCAATGGTATTGTCAGCCCTGACCGTACTCCTCATCCTGCCATGAACGAGGTGAAATATGCTCATCAGAATGTGGCTTTCCATGCTGTAGACCTGGAAGACGGTTTGTTTGAAGTGGAAAACAGATTTTATTTTACAAATCTGAAGAACTACCGCATCGGATGGGAGGTGATGGCCAACGGTAAACGAATCAGAAGTGGAAAGACTATCCTCAGTGTGGCTCCGCAGGAGAAGGAAAGTATCAAAGTGAATGTAGCCGGACTGAAGTCTCAGAAGGGTACTGAATATTTCGTCAACTTCAAAGTGACTTCTTTAAAGGATGAGGCATTGGTGCCTGCCGGATTTGAAATTGCACACGAACAGTTCAGACTGCCGGTTGCTGCTGAAAAGATGTCATTCCGGAGCAACGGTCCTGCACTGGCATGTAGCGCAGACAATAATCTGCTGACAGTGAAGTCCAGTCGTGTGAATTTCGTGTTCGACAAGGAGAAAGGGATGGTCACTTCTTATAAAGTGAACGGAACAGAATTCTTTGACAAAGGCTTCGGTATCCAGCCAAACTTCTGGCGTGCTCCAAATGACAATGACTATGGTAATCAGATGCCAAAACGTCTGCAGGTTTGGAAACAGTCGAGCAAGAACTTCAAGGTAGTGGATGCTTCTGTGGAAATGGATGGTAAAGAGGCAGTCTTGAAGGCTACCTATTTGTTGAAGGCAGGTAACTTATATATGGCTTCTTACCGGATTCAGCCGTCGGGAGTGGTCAAGGTGGACTATACTTTCACTTCTACCGATATGGATGCTGCAAAGACTGAATTATCGGAAGCAGCTCAGAGTGCAACCTTCACTCCAGGAAATGAAACGGCACGTAAAAAGAGTTCTAAGTTATCGGTTCCTCGTATTGGTATCCGCTTCCGTCTGCCTGCCGAAATGAACCAGGTGACTTACTTCGGTCGTGGACCAGAAGAAAACTACTGCGACAGAAACAACGGTACGCTGGTAGGTGTATATAGCAGCACTGCCGATGAGATGTACTTCCCTTATGTTCGACCACAGGAAAACGGACATCATACAGATACTCGCTGGCTGACCCTTAAAAAGAAAAATGGCAAGGGGCTGACTGTCTATGCCGATTCTTTAGTAGGGTTTAATACGTTGAGAAATTCAGTGGAAGATTTCGACGGGGAAGAGGCTACACACCGTGATTACCAGTGGAACAACCGAGATGAGGAAGAACTGAAACACGATGTGGAAGCCGCAAGAAACATCATGCCTCGCCACACTCATATCAACGACATCACTCCACAAGATTTTGTAGAGGTATGTGTGGATATGAAGCAGATGGGATTGGGAGGTTATGACAGCTGGGGGGCTCATCCGGAACCTCATCATTTGATTCCTGCCAACCGTGAGTATAAATGGGGATTCACCATTGTACCGATGTAATGTGTCTGGCTGGTTGAAATAAGCCAATTTTTATATAGGGAGAGTCATATCAATTTTTTTTCAAGGGATGATATGGCTCTCTTCTTTATCAGTAAGTTTCAGCAGAAGCGTAATAATCATTTATCTGCGTGATGTCATACATCATTTTATGCCGACATAAACTTGAGTTACAGTCTGCGTTTAATAAACCACAATCACTGTTTATTAAAACGCAACCGTCGTTTAATAAACCACAGATTGTAACTTTAGAATTTGTAGGGATGTTTGGAGGAATAACATTGCTTGTTCTGGATTTATCGGAAGGGAAGTTGTAACTTATACTAGGAATGAAGCTGGCGATTTGCTGTTGTGGTAATGACAATGAGAACCTGGTGGAGAATGTAATCGAGTGAGTCGCCAAAATAAATAGCACAATATTCGCTCGTTACATTAAGTTTTAATATTTTTGTATTAAACTATAAATGGATAAGGCCTGCTGATTACAAGACTAAGGATTTGCTTTCCTATTGTGCCAATAGGGCTCTAGCATCTGTAGGTACGAACTTATTTGTGAAGTACTCATACGTATAAAATTAATTTTGAATAGTTACTTAAACAAATAATTTAAATATTACATAATAAACGAACAACTGGAAATTCTAGCTGACTAAATCAAAAGATAATGATAGAAATTACAAAAGAAACAAATGATAAGGTAAGTAAATATCTTAAAGAATACAAGTGTGTTTACCGTGTTGTATGGGTAGATGATTCTTGTTCATCTGTAACAATAAATGTTATATGATTATGGCAAAAGCGAAACCTTTTATTAAGTGGGTAGGAGGTAAAACTCAACTCATTGACCAACTGGATGCATTGTTGCCTGCTGATTTTGGGAATTGGAATGATGTGACTTACATTGAGCCATTTGTGGGTGGTGGTGCCATGCTTTTCTATATGTTGCAGCGATATCCTAACATCCGTTATGCTGTAATCAATGATGTAAACCCTGATTTAACTAATTGTTATCGTACAGTAAGGGATATGCCTGAAGAGTTGATTGTTTCTTTGATGGAAATACAGGATGAATACAACAAATTACAAACAGAAGAAAAACGAAAAGAGTTTTTTCTTACTGTTCGTGATCGCTATAACGAGAAGAATCTTAATCCGTTAGAAAACACTACAAAGTTTTTCTTCCTTAATCGCACTTGTTTCAATGGGCTTTACCGAGTGAACAAGAAAGGATTGTTTAATGTCCCTTTTGGCAAGTACAAGAATCCACAAATTTGTGATCCTGTAACCATTAGAGAAGACAGCAAACTTCTTCAACGTGTGGAAATTATGACTGGTGACTTTGATATTACATTCAATAAGGCCCAAGGTCATACACTTTTCTATTTTGATCCGCCATATCGTCCTCTCAGCGATACCTCTAGTTTTAATGATTATGCGAAAGAAGTATTTAATGACGATGCTCAAATTCGTTTAAAAGAATATTGCGACCGTATCAATGAGGCAGGATTCTGTTTTATGCTCAGTAATTCAGATTGTAAGGGCAAAAACGAAGAGGATAATTTTTTCGATTTGCTATATGAGGCTTATAATATAGAAAGAGTTTGGGCATCACGTAGCATTAATTCTAACCCAAGGAAGAGGGGTAAGTTGACGGAGATACTTGTGCGCAACTATGTCGCAACAAAGTCAAATTTTAGAGTTAATTATTAACAACTATTGAAGGCTCATTTGGATGCAGCAGAAGATGTTGTTCATTAGTTAATACCGAGTTAGATTATATTTAATATGGCTAAAGATTTTAACAAATTTATGTCTCAACTTCAAGAGACGAATCAGACATTAGATTTCTTCTGTGATTTCGATAAAATTTCTCAGAATGTTGATAATATTAAACTTAGCCTTTGCATGCTGAACAGCCTTATTGTTTCTACAGATATGCGAAAGTCTGTAGAAACAATTTGGACCGAGACAAATCTGCTTTCGATGTTATGGATATACTAATAGCAGTACGAAGTGAAGGTAAGAAAAAGGTTTTAGATAGTTTGGGGAATTGTATTGTTCTAGATTCTCTTTTTAACTCGACTGATGGGGTAATTGAATTTCTTGACAATACTGGATTAACTGATATTTTTCAATCAAAGAAAATCAACGATCTTGTAGATTATGTTTTTGGAATAGAAACGGGGCTAGACACTAATGCTCGTAAGAACAGAGGTGGGCATGTAATGGAAAATATGGTTGCGCGTATTTTCGACCAAAATGATATAAGCTATCGTCAGGAAGTTTATTCTAGCGAATGGCCTGAAATCACAAAAGTCCTTGGTGATGATGAGAAGCGTTTTGATTTTGTTATTGAAACTGTGGCAAAAATCTATCTGATAGAAGTTAATTTTTATAGTAGTGGTGGTAGTAAACTAAATGAGGTTGCACGTTCTTATTCCGATATCGCTCCTAAGATTAATTCCGTTCCTGGTTTTGAATTTGTTTGGATAACAGATGGTATTGGATGGAAAAGTGCGAAGAATAAACTTCAGGAAGCTTATTCTATCATTTCAAGCATATATAATTTAACAAACATGAGTCCACTATAAAAAGAGGCTTTCATTTAAACGTTTAACATTACCACCTGAATTTTCAAATTTCGGTGGTGATAATTATAATAGTT
>RCNI01001014.1_pt1 | contig 16055 bp, 14 predicted proteins | sample 2041151 | NCBI WGS metagenome assembly RCNI01 (sample SAMN09708214, study PRJNA481090) | feces metagenome | isolation source: feces | place: Antarctica: Albino Rookery | reverse complement strand
TCTGTACGCAAAATACGCTCCACACAGCGCCGTCAGCGTGAAAAGAACGCCATTCCCGTTGTGGCTCTGGTGGGTTACACCAACGCCGGTAAGTCTTCGATTTTGAATGCACTGACCGATGCAGACATTCCCGCAAACAACCGTCTGTTTGATACGCTGGACACCACCACCCGCCATCTGCGTTTGGACGCTTCTGAAGAAGTGCTGCTGTCCGACACCGTTGGCTTTATCCGTAAACTGCCTCATCATCTGGTAGAAGCCTTTAAAGCAACGCTGGAAGAGCTGAAGTATGCCGATGTACTGCTGCATGTTATTGATATTTCCAATCCTGACTGGATGAGTCAGGCCAAGATTGTCGATCAGCTGATTGAGGAATTGGGTGCACAGAACACCCCCTGTGTCCGTGTGTTCAATAAGTGTGACGCATACATGGGCATTCTTCCCCACGGTGAAGATTTGGTTTGTGTTTCCGCTCGTACCGGCGAAGGTTTGGATAAGCTGAAAGCCAAGATTGCCGATATTCTGAACGCAGGCAAATACCATGCGATTTTCCGCATTCCGTATAGCCGTGGCGATTTGGTTGACCTGCTGCAGCGAGAAGCTGCCGTATTGCAGCTGGAATATGCTGAAGACTGCACCGTAATGGAAGCCGTAGTAAAGCCTGAAATTTGGGGCAAGGTCAAGGCGTTCTCCAATATTCCCGAACCGGAAAAGGAGGCATGGGAATGACCGAATACTACATTCCCGCAGATGCCGGCGAAGCTGAATTCGTAGAAAAGCGTTCTACATTTATCGGTCATGTTCGTATGGTGGAAACAGAAGAAGAAGCAAAAGACTTCGTTGCTGCCATCAAGAAAGAGCATTACGATGCACGCCACAACTGCTGGTGCTACGCCATTAAAGACGGCCCCACACGATACAGCGACGACGGTGAGCCCCAGGGTACCGCAGGCGTACCGATGTTGGAAGTATTCCAAAAACAGGGCATCACAAACTTTGTTTGTGTCGTCACGAGATACTTTGGCGGTATCCTGCTCGGTGCCGGCGGACTGCTTCGTGCGTACACAAAAGGCGCAAAAGATGCACTTGATGCCGCCGGTGTTGCCGTTGTTCGTCGCTGGGTAGAAGTTTCCATTCCCTGCTCCTACTCTCTGTTTGAGCGATTGAAGCTGGAAACCGAAGCCGCCAGCGGCATAATCACCGACATTGAATATGCCAGTGATGTGACCATCAAAGCCCTGCTGCCCGAAGAAAGTGCGCAGGAATTTTCCGACCATATATTCGATATGACCTCCGGTACAGTCACCACAGAAGTTATTGGTGAAGCATTCCGACCGGTAAAAATTAGATAAATAAAAATTATCTAAAAATAAAGGGTTTTCCACAGAAAGACAGTATAAGGTAATGTGATTGTTTTTTTCGATAGGAGGCGATTTCATGCTACCCCGCGAAAAGCGACAAGAACTGGAAGAATACCTCATCGGTCCCGATGGGGTAAAAAGCATTGATAGCCGTGGTCGAATCCGCGAAGAGCCTGAGTGCGATATACGCACCTGCTTTCAGCGTGATGTAGACCGCGTAACCCATTGCAAAGCCTTCCGCCGTCTAAAGCATAAAACACAGGTGTTTTTGCTCCCGGAAGGCGACCACTATCGCACACGACTGACCCACACCCTTGAAGTTTCCCGTACTGCACGCACCATTTCCCGTGCCTTGCAGTTAAACGAAGACCTCACCGAAGCCATCGCCTTGGGCCATGACTTAGGGCATACTCCATTTGGCCACGCAGGTGAGCGAGCATTAAACGATTTGTTTGCTCCCGGCTTTCGCCACTATGAGCAGAGCCTTCGTGTGGTTGACCGACTGGAAAAGAATGGTCAGGGTCTGAATCTGTGCTATGAAACCCGTATGGGTATCCTCAACCACACTCACGGTACCCCTGATGACACCATGGAAGCCACTTGTGTGCGCTTGAGTGACCGTATTGCCTACATGAACCACGATTTGGACGATGCCATGCGAGCCGGTATTGTACTGGCAAAAGATGTGCCCGCTGAAGTGCAGCGCATCATTGGTACGCAAAACAGTCAGCGCATCAACTCCATCATCACCGACCTCATCGCCCACTCCGGAAACGGTGTCATTTGCATGAGCAAGCCCATGCAAAGTGCCGTCCGTGTGTTCCATGAGTTCATGTACGATGCCGTGTACCACAACCAAAAAGCAAAAGGCGAAGAACACAAGGTTGTAGGCATTGTTGAAGGCATTTGGAATTACTATTGCCAGCATCCCGACCACCTTCCCGAAGATTACCACACGATTTGGCACGAGGAAGGCTTGGAACGAGCCGTATGCGACTATATTTCCGGCATGACCGATGGGTACTGCATGGAAGTATACTCCAAGCTCTTTATTCCTGCTGCGTGGTCGGTGAAATAATCGCAAATATAGCCCATTAGGAGGTGAAGCCGTGGCTATCCCGGAGAGCTTCCTGCAGGAAGTCAGTGACCGCAACGATATTGTGGACGTCGTGTCCGGATATGTGCGGCTCAACAAAAAAAGTGGCTCGAACCTATTCGGTTTGTGTCCGTTCCATAGTGAGAAAACCCCCTCCTTCTCCGTGTCGTCGGATAAACAGATTTACCACTGTTTCGGCTGCGGTAAAGGTGGCGGCGTCATTAACTTCATTATGGAAATCGAAAACCTCACCTTTCCGGAAGCGGTTGAGTTTCTGGCAAAGCGTGTAGGTATGCAGGTTCCCGAAGAAAATCGAAATGACCCCGAATCTCGGCGGCGTGAGCAGCTGCTAAAGCTCAATAAGGACGCAGCCAAGTTCTTTTATAAACAGTTCCTGTCCCCCACGGGACAGATTGCGCAGGACTATGCTTTGCGCAGAGAACTTACTCCCGCAACCGTGAAAAAGTTTGGTCTCGGCTATGCCCCGGACACATGGGACAGCCTAGCCAATGCCATGCGATCGTTGGGGTACTCCGAAGGTCTGATGCTGCAAGCCGGACTTGTCCGCAAAGGCAAGCGTGGCGGTGTCTATGATACCTTCCGTAACCGTCTCATGTTCCCGGTTTTCGATGTACGCGGTAATGTCATCGGATTTTCTGGCCGCATTTTAGGGGACGGCGAACCAAAATACATGAACAGCCCGGAAACCCCGGTGTTCAATAAAAGCAAAAACCTCTTTGGCTTGAATTTAGCCAAAAAGACAAAACTCGGCTACATCATTCTTTGCGAAGGCAATGTGGACGTTGTAGCTATGCATCAGGCAGGCTTTGACAACGCCGTAGCATCACTGGGTACCTCGCTCACTCCCGAGCAAGCCCGACTGCTCAGCCGCTACGTCAACGAAGTCGTCATCGCCTACGACGGAGATAATGCCGGTCAAAAGGCCACAGCCCGTGCCATCAGCATTCTGGAAAAGCTGGATGTCCGTGTCCGTGTGCTGACCATGACAGGCGCAAAAGACCCCGACGAGTACATCAAAAAATTCGGTGCAGACGGCTTTCGCAATCTGCTGGAGAAATCCGAAGACCATGCCGACTACTCCCTGCGTAAGATCTATGATAAGTATGACCTTAGCGTTGCGGAAAATAAGCTGAATTTTCTGAAAGAAGCGGAAGAATTTGTTGCCACCTTCTCCGGTAAAGCGGAGCGAGAAGTCTATGCCATGCGCATTGCCGATATGGTGGGTGTATCCGCTCAGGCTGTTCGGGAAGATGTGGAGCATCTGCGCCGACGAAACAGCAGCAAAAACCGACGGCAAGTGGAGAAGCAGGAAATTAGTCTGGCAGGCAAATCCCCCATAAAATCCATCCGCTACGAAAATACCCGTTCGGCTATGGCAGAAGAAGGTATTATCCGCCTGCTGTATCTGGACAGTCAGCTGTTTGACACCATTACCCCGCCGAGTCCGGATCACTTTTCCGTCCCGGAGCTTGGAAATATCTACAAAGCCATTCTGGAGCTCGGCAAAACGGAAGATATTTCCGTGGCCAAATTATCGGGTATGCTGACCCCCGATGAAATAAGTCTTCTGACCGTAATACTGCAGAAGCCTGAAGTTATCGCTAAAGGACAGAAAGCTCTGTCCGATTACATAGAGATCATGGAAAGCGAACGCCAAGATGATAGTTCTTTGGACTTAGCCAGCTTGGCGGAAACCATGCGAAAGAAAAAAGCTTACACCGACAGCCTATAACCAAATTTGACGCCAATAGGCATGAATAGGACAAATTGGGATATAGTATGCCAAGGAAAGCACAAAATAATCATACAGAGAAAGTTGGAGAAACTGTGTCTGAAGTTGTAGAAATGATTGATGAAACCCAGGAAGCAGCCGCAAGCGCAAAGCGTAGCCGCAAGAAGAAAGCCGACGAAGTCGCTGCTCCCGTTATTAGCAAAGAAGAACGCCTGAACCAGCTGATTGAAAAGGGCAAGCGTACCCATAAGCTGTCCGCAAAGGAAGTCGGCGATGTTCTGGAAGACCTGAACTTGGATTCTGACGATATGGACAAGTTCTATGAAAAACTGGAAAACAACAACATCGAGCTGGCCGGTGAAAACATTCTGGTTCCTCTGGAAGACCTGTCCCCCGATGCAGATGAACTGGAAAGCATTGAAGAAATTACCGAAGAAGACATTGCAAACACCGAAGCAATGGTCGATACCTTCTCCACAGACGACCCTGTTCGTATGTACCTGAAGGAAATCGGTAAGATTCCCCTGCTGACTCCCGACGAAGAAACCAAGCTCGCTATGGAAATGGCAGAAGGCAGCGAAGAAGCTAAGCGCCGTATGGCAGAAGCTAACCTGCGTCTGGTTGTTTCCATTGCAAAGCGCTATGTAGGCCGTGGCCTGCTGTTCCTGGATCTGATTCAGGAAGGTAACCTGGGTCTGATTAAGGCTGTTGAAAAGTTCGACTATACGAAGGGCTACAAGTTCTCTACCTATGCTACCTGGTGGATTCGTCAGGCAATCACCCGTGCGATTGCTGACCAGGCTCGTACCATTCGTATCCCCGTACACATGGTAGAAACCATCAACAAGGTTATCCGTGTTTCTCGTCAGCTGTTGCAGGAGCTGGGTCATGAACCCACCCCCGAAGAAATTGCTAAGGAAATGGATATGCCCGTAGAAAAGGTTCGTGACATTCTGAAGATTGCTCAGGAACCCGTTTCTCTGGAAACACCTATCGGTGAAGAAGAAGACTCCCACTTGGGCGACTTCATTCCCGATGAAGACGCATCCGAACCTTCTGAAGCTGCAAGCTTCTCTCTGCTGCGTGAACAGCTCATGGATGTACTGGACACCCTGACCCCCAGAGAAAAGAAAGTTCTGGAACTGCGTTTCGGTCTGGCTGATGGCCGTACCCGCACTCTGGAAGAAGTTGGTAAGGAATTCAACGTTACCCGTGAACGTATCCGTCAGATTGAAGCTAAGGCTCTGCGTAAGCTGCGTCACCCCAGCCGCAGCAAGAAGCTGAAAGACTTCTTGAGCTAATTCGTATCATAAAACAACATGAAGGAGCGTATGGTTTTTAAAAAACCATACGCTCCTTTTTTCTCGCTGAAAATGCAAACAGGAAATCATATAGTAAGGCTACAAAAGTGCCAATTAACGCATGTAAAAGCTTCCTTACGTGACATTTCACCCCATTAGGTGGAGAATTTCCCGTTCTAAGCGTAAAACCACAACGCTGAAACGCAAAAAGGCACGAACAACCTGTTCGTGCCTTTTTAATTCAGTATTACAATACCAATTCATTACGAATACGGTATTTTCCCTTACTTGCTCTTAATATAGGGCTTGCCGTTTGCGGAAGGTACATGAGACTTACCAACAAACAGAATCAGAACGATAACCGTGACCACATAAGGAATCATGGAAATCAGGTGAGAGTCGATGATATTGGATGTACCAATAACAACCTTCAGACCGGTGCAGAAGCCGAACAGCAAGCAGCCCAGCATAGCGCCCTGGGGCTTGAACTTACCGAAGATAACTGCTGCGATTGCGATAAAGCCCTGACCTACGATAGAAATAGGACGGAACTGGTTGGTAATTGCCATAGTTACGCAAGCACCGCCCAAGCCGGAGAAGAAGCCGGAGATGCATACACAAATGAAACGAGTACGGAGAACATTGATACCCAGAGTTTCACAAGCGTGAGGATGCTCACCGCAAGCACGCATACGCAGGCCAAAACGTGTTTTGTAGAACACAAACCAAACAACAATAACCGCAATGAATACCAAATAGGTCGTTGCGTAGTTAGTAAAGACATTCTTCATGAATGCGCCGCCTACAGTGCTTGTATCAAAAGTACCCTTAAACAGCAGAGGAATCTTAGCGTCGGTAGGCAGTGGGATAGAGTCGGTAGAACCGAACAAAGTACGCGCCAACATGATGGACACACCAGGAGCCAGCATATTGATTGCGGTACCGGAAATAGTCTGGTCTGCGCCTAGCTTAACGGTAGCGATAGCATGGAGGAATGCAAAGAATGCACCTGCAAGACCACCACAGAGGAAGCCCAACCAAGGGTTACCCGTGAAATAAGCAATAACGTTACCACCAAATGCGCCTGCAACCATCATACCTTCAATACCGATGTTAATAACACCGGATACTTCAGAGAAGCAAGAACCAAGAGAGGCAAATATCAGAGGGGTTGCAAACAGGAGCGTTGCGTAAAGAATTACGCCAAAGTCATTGATAAACTGTTCCATAGCTTACTTTCCCTTCTTTTCTTCAGTGTGAATTTCTTCATCTGCCACAACAGCAGCCGTTTTAGGTGCTCTCTTCAGCTTCTTAATATTTCCAAAGATGCTGGAAATTGCGATGAAGAATACAACCGTACCAACAATAATATTAACGACCTGAGTAGGAGCACCTACCAGAGTCAGCTTGCCGCCACCATAAGTCAGTGCGCCATAGAACAGACCGGCAATAAACACACCAAAGGGCTGAGAAACACCAATCAGTGCAACAACGATACCGGCAAAGCCAAAGCCTTCCTGACCAGCGAATACGCTGATTCGACCAGCCATGCCCATAACATGCAGTGCGCCACCCATACCTGCCAGTGCGCCGGAAATACCCAGTGCAGTAAGGATAGAACGGTTAACATTGATACCTGCATATTCAGCAGCGTGCTTATTGAAACCAACAGCCTTCAGCTCATAGCCCAAGGTAGTCTTTTCAATGATGAACCAAATCAGCACGGTAAACACAATGGCAACCAGAATGCCCCAGTTTGCCGTAGGCGCAAGATCCAGGTTCTTAATCATTTGTTCAGGCAGCTGAATGCTTGCCGCATCAGAAATATTTCTGGTAACTTCCATACCGCTTTCATTCTGAATAGCGGGGAAACCTGCAATATAGTTGGACAGGTAGAAAGCAATCCAGTTAAACATAATCATGGAAAGAACTTCGTTGATGCCCCACTTGGTTTTCAGGAAACCAACCAAAATGCCCCACAGTGCACCTGCAATCATTGCTGCTGCAAAACACATAGGAATCAGAATAATGCTGGGCAGATTTCCAAACAGAATGCCTAAGCTACAAGCAGCCATAGCACCGACAACAAACTGACCTTCAGCACCGATATTAAATACACCGGTCTTAAAGGAGAACGCAACGGACAAACCCGTCAGAATATACGGCGTTGCGTAAACAACGCAGTAGGACATATTCTTCAAGTTGCTGAATACGCTGCTAAACAGTTTTCCGTAAGCGGCAGAAACGGAAACATTCATAATCGCCATAAAAAAGGCGCCAACGACAAAACCAAGAATAATCGAAAGAATGGTGTGAATAAATTTACTGTCCGCAATTACATCAAGCAGAGATTTTTTCTTATCCATTTTGCTTACCTCCTGCCATGAGCAGACCCAACTTATTTTCATCTGCCTGCTTACCGTTTACGCGGTCAACGATTTTGCCGGCATAAATTACATCAATCTCATCGGACAAACTCATAATTTCATCTAGTTCAAAGCTGACAAGCAGTACAGCCTTGCCCTTGTTGCGCTGCTCAACAATGTACTTATGTACATATTCGATTGCGCCAACGTCCAGACCACGAGTGGGGTTAACCGCAATAAGCAGATCCTTGTCGTTTTCCACTTCACGCGCAATGATAACCTTCTGCTGGTTACCACCGGACAGTGTACCTGCTGGGCGTTCTTCACTGCCATGAGGACGGATATCGTACTTTTCAATGCATTCAGAAGCAAACTTGTGCACCGCTTCACGGTTCAGCAAGCCGCCCTTCTTTGCAAATCTGGGTTCTTTGTAATTCTGCAGAACCAAGTTATCTTCCACAGAAAACTCCAGTACCAGACCATGCTTCTGACGGTCAGCAGGAATACTGGAAACGCCATTAACAAAGCCAATACGGGGGGACTTATTGTAAATATCTACGCCATTGATGGTAATTTTACCTTCTGTTGCTTTACGCAGACCAGTAATAATTTCAACCAATTCAGTCTGACCGTTACCGTCAATACCTGCAATACCAACAATCTGACCCTTACGAACCTTAAGGTCAAGACCCTTCAGGATTTCAACGCCACGGTAGTCCACGCCATGCAGATTCTCAACATCCAGAACTACATCGCCGGCTTCCTGTTCAGGCTTGTCTACGGTAAAGGTAACCTGACGGCCAACCATCATTGCAGCCAAGTCATCTTCACTTACCGATTCTACATCCACAGTATCAATATACTCGCCCTGACGGATGATGGTACAGTAGTCAGCAGCAGCCTTAATTTCTTTCAGCTTATGCGTAATGAGAATAATACTCTTTCCGTCAACGGTCAGGTTGTGCATAATCTCAATCAGCTCGTGAATTTCTTGAGGGGTAAGGCTTGCGGTAGGTTCGTCGAGAATCAAAACATCTGCACCACGGTACAGCGCCTTCAAAATTTCAACGCGCTGCTGCATACCAACAGAAATATCTTCAATCTTTGCGTCAGGATCAATCGACAATCCATAGCGTTCAGAAATTTCAACTACATTTTTGCGTGCAGTAGCCATATCGAGCACTACGCCCTTCTTAGGCTCCAGACCCAAGACAATATTTTCCGTAACGGTAAACGGCTGAATCAGCATAAAGTGCTGATGCACCATGCCGATACCGGCAACAATTGCATCTCTGGGGTCGTTCATTTCAATCTTTTTCCCGTTGATGATAATATCACCCGAGGTAGGCTTAAACAGACCGTACAACTGGTTCATCAGTGTAGACTTACCTGCGCCATTTTCGCCCAGGATTGCATGAATTTCGCCTTTATGTACTTTTAGCTGAATGCCGTTATTTGCAGTAAAATCCCCAAACTTTTTGACGATGTTACGCATTTCTACTACTGTGGTGCTCATGTCCACATGTTCTTTAGACACTTTCGTCCCTCCTTGTTTTCTAGCTCGAACCTACAGCCATGATTCGAACCACTAGCTCAGCGATACCTATTGCCGTCAATCTTTCCTCAATTGTGGAAAGTTAGTCGCAACAGGCATCCGAGTACCTTAAATAATCACAACATCTTTTAATCCATAATCGGCTGCAATAGCTGCTAAGCCTTGCAGGGTGTCTACCGACGGACTTTGCAGATGTCGATACTGTTCCCTCACTCCCATGGATCGGTAACAAATAATTTTATATCGAGTGTCCAGACTTCCTGTTTTCTGAAGCAGGGCACTGACATTACGAACAGTTTCCTCACAGTTGAACAACTCCGGAACAACTACTGTGCGCACCTCTGTGAGCTTTCGGTTCTCCGCAAGCCAATTTAGGTTTTCCAGCACAGTATCGTTCGGCTGCCCCGTCAGAGCTATATGCTCATCACGGTTCCAAGCTTTCACATCCAGCATCACACCGTCGGTAACGCTCATCAGCTGTTCATCTTGAGAAAATAGGTAGCTTCCATTAGAATCCAGCAGGGTATTCAGCCCCTTCTCTCGTGCCAAACCCAATAACTCTACCAAAAAGTTTCTCCAACGGGTACATTCACCGCCAGAAACGGTAAGCCCGCGGATAAATGGCATATTCTTTGCCACTTCGTTCATCACCTGTTGTGCCGTCATGGTACGCGTGCGAGCCGATGCCCCATGCGGACAATGCTTAAAGCACTCATCACACAACACACACTTTGTGATGTCGTATACCACTTTTCCGTCAATCATCTGCAAAGCGCCTGGCTTGCAGTATTCCACGCACACACCACAATGAATGCAGGTGCCAATGGTTTCGGGATTATGGCAATATTTGCAATTAAACCCACAGCCTTGCAGAAATACCGCAGTGCGGTTACCCGGTCCGTCTACGCTGCTGAAGGGAATAATTTTATTAACAATTGCAGTTTCCATTATCGAACGCGTCTGCTGAGAATCTTGCAGTTCTTGGAAGCACCCAGACCCAGACCGGTGGTATTCTGACGGACACTGCTGCCCGCATTGAGCTTTTCCATTTCGCTGCGCTTAACCAGATAACCGGTTACACGGATAACATCGCTATCACTGCCATGGAAGGACAGATAGCGAATGTCCATCTGCATTGCACCACGGATAATATCCAGTACAAACTGAGGATTCTTATGAACCGTCATGTCCACAGGGAAAATGTCACCTGTGCCAGAGGGGAAATACTTGTGGAACAGGTTAATGTTCTTCAGGTGATCAATCAGTTCATCGGGTTCCTCGCCGATAGGAATACGAGTGCCGGGAGAGCAATTCTGGTCAGAGTCAATACCTACCTGTGCGTGCAGCAGGAAGTGACCACCAGTTGCTTCACAGTAAGGGTTAAAGTGGTTGTTGTTGAAGTCGTTAATCTGCTCCATAATCTCAACGCCCAGCTGATCAGCTTCTGCGCTATGACCGAAGCGGCCTTCTTTGCCTTCTTTTTCCATCAAAAGATTTACGCATTCAGCAAGACCAACCATGCCGAACATAGCGCTGAACTTATCTCTCTGGACAAAGCCTTCCTTCACCAGGAAGCTATTTTCGAACCAGCCGCTTTCTTCTACCAAGAAGCGAATTCTCTCGTCCATATAACGAGCCATAACATCGCATACCCAAGGAAGCACTTCGTTCTTAAAGTGTGCAATATTGTCTGCACGCTTTGCAATGTTGCTGAGAATCAGACGGCACAGTGTGTAGGAACCACCGCGCTTATACAGGCCATTGTAGCAGCTTGCGATGCAGTAATCGTCACCCAGTTCGCTGCGGAACATGCGGTCATTAGCAAAGCTAGGCTTTGCGGTCTTCAATGCGCACTTGATGCCTGCCAGCAGGAACTCGTCCGGAGTATCTTCGGACACACGCATCGTAATATTCGGAACAGCATCTTCCAATTCGGCTTCTACTTCCATCAGCAAGTAGCCCAATCGGCTAGCCTTGGGGCCGATATCGGCATGGCAGAAGGAGTCCAGAATGGTACGGTCAACCATAGTCAGCCACAAACGCAGACTTTTCTTCACGGTTTCGTCGTCCAAGTCTTTAATATAGGGATCCAGCAACTCGTCCAAATCGCCAATATACACGGGGTAATTGGTGATACTGGGAATGTTGTGGAACATAATCATCAGATTGGTCAGTGCCTCACCAAAGTCCTTTGCTGGGCCAAGACCTAAAAATTCACTGCCTTCACGCAGGAACTTGGGAAAATCAATGCAAATATATCTAGGCCGATAGGGTGCTTCACCTTCAAACAAATTGCAGATGCAGCGTGTATCAATATCGCAGCGCATCAGTTCATCTAAGCCTTCCGGCTCATCTAAAACCGTCAAAAAGTCTTCTGCATTGCGAGACAAATAGGTGACTTTTTGTTCATGACTTGTAGTAGGGTCAGTGAGAGTTCTATAAACCTCTTTGCGTTTTTCTTCAATCATTTCAGGTGTTAGTACTCGTTTCATGGCATACCCTCCCAGATTAAATATAGTTTCCTATATTGTATCATGATTTTGCCCTTACTGCCACTATTTTTTTCTTCCATTTGACAAAATTGCTCTTTTTTTGCATGGTAAAATTTTAAGCGCAAATCGAAAATTCACCAGCAAATTCCAGTAAATTGGGCCAACCATACTCGCTGACCACCATGGTAAAGGCATTTCCGTTATCTAAACCGGGTAAAAGAAAACACCCCCTGTGCTAACAGCAAATATACTGTGTAACACAGGGGGTGCAATTTAGTTTAGATGTGTTTTACAACCACTAACGAATTACTTCAGAGTGAATTCGGGGCAGTCCTTACGATCGGTGGGAACCTTGATGGAACCATCCAGCAGACCAGCCTTAGCCTTTTCAACTGCAGCCTTAACTTCGTCGGTCAGCAGATCCTGAGTAGGAGCGATGTCAACACCACCGTTGTGGATGTCGTAAGTCTTAACGCCACCGGAGAAGGTGCCGTCCTTAACTGCCTTGGAGATATCCTGAGCAGCAATGTCAACGCGCTTCATAGCGGAAGTGATAACGGTGTCGGGAGCCAGTACGGACTGGTCGGAGTCAACGCCGATAGCGTAGATGCCGTTGTCCTTGCAAGCACTGATAACGCCAGCGCCTACGCCGCCTGCAGCGTGGTATACAACGTCAGCGCCTTCGGTAACGAACTTGTTAACAGCGGTCTGACCCAGAGATGCATCGCCGAAAGAGTTTGCATTGTACTGCAGAACCTTTGCGTCGGGGTTAGCTGCCAGAACACCGGAAACGAAGCCAATGCCAAACAGGTTCATGTTGGGAGCAACAACGCCCTGAACGTAACCAACAACGTTGGACTTGGTCATCATACCAGCAACCATACCTACCAGGTAGGAAGACTGTTCCTGAGCAAACATCAGGCAAGCTACGTTGTCCAGATCAGCATTGCTGTCGTCATCAATGATAGCGAACTTCTGATCGGGGTAAGCTTCAGCAGCTTCACGAGTAGCGCCAGCCAGCTTAAAGCCAACGCACAGAATCAGGTCGGTGCCGTCATCAACGAAAGTCTGGATGTTGGTCTTGTAGTCAGCGTCAGTTGCGCTGGGCAGGTACTTAACTTCGAAAGTCTTATCTTCCTTAGCCAGAGCCTGCAGGCCTTCCCAAGTGGACTGGTTAAAGGACTGGTCGTTAACGCCGCCAGTATCGGTAACCATGCCGATCTTGATCGTCTTTGCAGAGGGCTTATTTTCTTCGGTATCCTTGTTGCCGCAAGCTACCAGAGAAAGACCCATAACCAGAGCAAGACCCAGAGAAAGAATCTTCTTCATGTTCATGTTTTTATCCTCCTAAAATTTAGTGTGCGATGTTCGCACATCTGGTTTCATTATAAAGCACAATTCACAGAAATGCAACTGTACTTTATCTTATTGACAAATATTTTGAATGTATTGCACAATTTTTATTGGATGGATTACAAGGAAAAGGCACTAATTTTCGGTTATTTTTCCATCAATACTGCCGTATCCAGCGCAATTTCAATCATTTGCAGCAAAGCCGTTTGACGCTGCTCACTGGTCAGTTTTGGTTCCGGCATGGTGATATGATCCGAGATTGTACACAGGCACAATGCATTCTTCCCTGCTCTTGCTGCGTTCATATATAGACCTGCAGCTTCCATATCAACTGCCAATACGCCCATATTTTCCCAGGGTTCCATAGGATCAGCTTCTCCATAGAAATTATCCGAGGACAAAATATTGCCAACATGCAATTCAACGCCCTTCGCTTTTGCCGCATCTTCAGCTGCACGCAGCAATTTGTAGCTCGCAATTGGTGCGTAAGTGCCGTTAATGCCGAACTGATGTACAAAATTAGAGTCGGTGCACGCACCCATGCCAGCGACTACATCCATAATGTGCAGATTTTTGTCCAGTGCGCCTGCAGAGCCAATGCGAATAATGTTATCTACGTCGTAGAAATTGTAAAGTTCATAGCTGTAAATGCCAATGGAGGGAATCCCCATACCACTGGCCTGCACCGATACCGGAACACCCTTCCAAGTGCCGGTATAACCCTGCACACCACGGACATTGTTTACTAATACAGCATTTTCCAATAGATTTTCCGCAATAAATTTTGCACGCAGAGGATCACCCGGCATAAGTACCGTTTTCGCAAATTCGCCCTCCTTGGCAGCAATATGCGGTGTAGGAATATGAGAATTTTCGGACATAGTTCGTCTCTCCTTTTTAGAATCTAACTTTTTTATAAAAATGATACAATCAATTGGTAGGAAAGTCAAATTGCATCTTACGACAAAATATGATAGTATAACTAGTTGAGAGATTTTACAGGAGGTCAATTAGTATGGACCCTATTTTGACAATTGGCATTGCTGGTGGTACCGGTTCTGGCAAGACTACCATTACCAGACGCATTATGGAGCGTTTCGGCAGTGATGTTTCCGTCATTTATCATGATAATTACTATAAAGCACATGACAATATGACTTATGAAGAGCGTTGCCAGCTCAACTATGACCACCCAGATGCATTTGACACGGATCTGATGATTGAACACCTACAACAGCTCAAAAAAGGTATGCCGATCGAATGCCCTGTGTACGACTACACCATACACAATAGAAGTGATAAAACCATTACCGTAAAACCGGCTAAGGTAATTATTGTTGAAGGTATTCTGATTCTGGCAGATAAGCGACTGTGCGATGAAATGGACATTCGCGTATATGTGGACACCGATGCCGATGTGCGTATTCTCCGCCGCATTGTGCGAGATGTCGAGCAGCGAGGTCGTTCCCTCCAGTCCGTAATCGACCAGTATCTGACCACGGTAAAGCCCATGCACGAGGCTTTTGTAGAACCCAGTAAGAAAAATGCGCATGTCATCGTTCCAGAAGGCGGTCAAAATCAGGTCGCTTTGGATATGGTTATGGGCCGCATTCTTCACCACTTGCAGAAGTAATTGCAGATAGGAAAATTATATGGCAAAACTTTACTTTAAGTATGGAGCTATGGGCTCCTCTAAGTCCGCTCAGGCTCTGATTACCAAGTTCAATTACGAAGAACTAGGCATGAATGTTTGGCTGATTAAACCGAGCACCGATGACCGCGATGGCGCAAATATCATTCGCAGCCGTATCGGTCTGGAAGCCGTTGCACAGGTGATTACACCTGAACAAAGCATCATCGAAGCCTACAAAGAGGCTGGCGCACACGATGTCATTATCTCTGACGAGTCTCAATTCTTTACCCCTCAGCAAATTGATGAACTGCGTGCACTGGTCGATGATGAAGATGTCCCTGTTTTGTGCTTTGGTTTGCGTACTGACTTTTTGACCCACTTCTTCCCCGGCGCACAGCGTCTGATGGAACTTGCAGACTCTCTGACGGAGATTAAAACTGTCTGCGCTTGTGGCCGAAAAGCCACCGTCAATGCACGCATTGATGCTAATGGCAATATCATTACGCACGGCAGTCAGGTCATGCTCGGTGGCAACGACTCATATGTTGCCATGTGCCATAAATGTTATAAAAATAAGATTGCTGCACAAAGTGGTTACAGTGCCACTTTGTTTGATTGATGAAAACTCCCCTCAGAACGAATGTTTCTGGGGGGAGTTTTTCACATTTCCACATGGTTTAGTTGGAGAAAAATAAAAGTTTTCCACAATTGATTAGAAATTGTGGCATAAATGCGTAAACGGCGTACTTTCATACGCCGTTATTGTTATTTTACCGAAAAGTTTTGCACATTTGCACCACAACATGGGTAATCGATACTGTGCAGCATATTCTTTAGTAGCAATTTTCTGTATCTTAGCAATGTCATGCAATAAATGAATCGTAATCGAATCAGTAATCTCGTAATCGCCCCAGTCTAAACTTTTGCACACAGTATACCTTCTGAGCAGGAAAAACCGCATACACAACACAAGGCTACTTCCCTTGTTACTAATCACTAATCCAAGAAGTGTTAGAATCATTCTCCACTTTCCTATCGCCTACTAAAAACACACTTCACATTTCTGCAATAAAAAATCCCCCGACAAATGTCGAGGGATTGTAATTTTGCGGAATTAACCCTGAGGCTTGATGATGTGTCTGGGG
>RCNI01001039.1_pt1 | contig 16061 bp, 9 predicted proteins | sample 2041151 | NCBI WGS metagenome assembly RCNI01 (sample SAMN09708214, study PRJNA481090) | feces metagenome | isolation source: feces | place: Antarctica: Albino Rookery | reverse complement strand
ATTCTCAATCTGGATGAGCATACGGTGACCGCCGACGGAGAGCGGATTACCCTGACCTTCAAGGAATATGAGCTGCTGAGAATCTTTCTTCTGAATCCCGGAATTGCCTTTACCAGAGATCAGCTCTTTGAGGAGGTCTGGGGCTCCGGGTATATCGGGGAATCCAGAACCGTGGATATGCACATCCGCACTCTGCGCCAGAAGCTGGGAAACTATGGCGATCTGATAAAAGGTGTGGGCTATCGGCTGGAGGTGGAGCGGTGAAGCAGAAAATTTTCCGATCCACCATTCTGGTGGCCATTGCGGTGCTCTGCGCCAGCTTTCTCATTATTATGAGCTGCCTGTACACCTATTTTGAGGGCATTGAAAAGGCCCAGCTTCGGGATGAACTGAACCTTGCTGCTGCGGGAACCCAGAGCAGCGGCCTTGACTATCTCAATAATCTGGAGAGCAGTGCCTACCGGCTGACCTGGATTTCCCAGACGGGAGAGGTGCTTTTCGACAGCAAAGCAGACGAGGAGACCATGGAAAACCACGGCAGCCGCCGGGAAATCCGGGATGCATTTCAGAAGGGGGAGGGCTCCGACAGCCGGTATTCCTCCACCATTATGGAAAAAACCCATTATTTTGCCCGGAAGCTGGAGGACGGCACAGTGCTGCGGATTTCTGTCAGCCGGGCTTCTGCCGGATTGCTGCTCATCGGCATGGTGCAGCCGGTGGGAATTGTGCTGATTCTTGCGGCGATCCTGTCTGTCATTCTCTCAGGTCAGGCGGCAAAGCGAATCACAAAGCCTTTAAACGAGCTGAATCTGGACAGCCCCCTGGACAATGACGCCTATGAGGAGCTGACCCCTCTGCTCCAGAGAATTCATTCCCAGCACCAGAAAATCGACACCTATCTCCGGGAACTGGATCGGAGAAAGCGGGAGTTTGACCAGGTGACCGGGAATATGAAGGAGGGCCTGGTGCTTCTCAGCAGCAAGGGAACGGTGCTCTCCATCAATCCGGCGGCCCAGGCTGTTTTCGGTACAGATCAAAACAGTGAGGGAAAGGACTTCCTTACGGTGGAACGCAGTGTTGAGGTCAGCCAGGCTCTGGAAAAGTGCGGGCAGGAGGGACACAGCGAAATCCGCAGACAGAGACCTGAGGGAGAATTCCAGTTTGATTTCAGCCGGATTGACTGTGAAGGAAAGACGGTTGGCACGGTTCTTCTGGTGTTTGACGTGACCCAGAGAGCACAGCTGGAGCGTACCCGGAGAGAGTTTACCGCCAATGTGTCCCATGAGCTGAAAACGCCTTTGCAGCTGATTATGGGCAGTGCAGAGCTGATTGAGGCCGGAATGGTTTCTCAGGAGGAGCTGCCCGGCTTTGTGGGGAAGATCCGCAGTGAATCTGCCCGGCTGGTGACCCTTATTGATGACATCATCCATCTTTCCCAGATGGATGACGAGACCGGAATTCCCATGGAGCCGGTGGATCTTCTGGATATTGCCAATCAGGCGGTGGAGGCTGTCCGTGACAGTGCGGATGCCAAGAATGTGGAAATCCGTCTTACCGGAGAGCCTGCGGTGATAGAGGGAAATTCCGGCCTGCTCTTTGAGCTTGCCTATAACCTCTGCGACAATGCGGTGAAATATAACCGGGAGGGTGGAAAGGTTTTCGTTTCCGTGTCCCGGTCAGGAGACTCTGCGGTGATTCAGGTAAAGGATACAGGCATCGGCATTCCGGGGGAGCATCTGCCCAGAATTTTCGAGCGGTTTTATCGGGTGGATAAGAGCCACTCCAAGCAGTCCGGGGGAACCGGTCTGGGCCTTTCCATTGTAAAGCACGCAGCTGCCTGCCACCAGGGAAAGGTAGACATCAAGAGCCGTCCCCAGCAGGGGACGGAAATCACCGTGACCTTTCCTGCTGGAAGCTGATAAAAATATGGTGAAAAGGTCTGTTCCATAACAGAATCTGAAAACTACTTAGATAATAACACCGCCGAAATCGGGGGACTTCCCTGATTTCGGCGGTGTTTCTTAATTATTACAGATAGTTATTCCCTTAAAAATTGAATTATGAGATGGAGCTTTTTCCTGGGAGGCAGAATCAGGTCGGATCAGCAGAGGTGTGATGTTTCGGAAAAATCCAACGGAGGGAAAGGAAGGAGCAGAGCAGAGAATAGAGGCCTGCTCCCAGAAACAGCAGAAAAAAGCTCAGAGTGGATGCGTGTACAGGGGTGGCCAGCAGAAGCATTCCCACGATAAAAAGAGGAACGACCAGAAGCAGAAGAGTGCAGGGAAGATGGCCCAAAGTAAGAACAAGTGCATTTCGCAGGGTGCCCAGCACGGTGTTTTCAAACCGGCAGATCAGTTGAAAGCTGTAGACTGTCATGGAAAAAACCAGACACAGCACAATGGGAACCACAACCCGCATGGATCTGAGAATTCCACCGGCATTGGAGAGGAGAACCCAGTCCCCTATGAGAAAGAGAAGACAGGGCAGCAGCAGAAGCCAGAGGCATGTGGCCTGGCGGAAGCACTGAAACCAGGTCCTGAAATAGGTGCCGGCGATGCTGCCGGGGTCATCGGATACGATCTGCTGTGTCACCCGGTGGAGGGCCGCCATACTGGCACCGATAGTAAAAACCGGAAGGGAGGTCACCAGAAACAGAAAATTCACTGTGACCAGGTCAAAAGTGCGGGAGAGCAGGGAAAAGAGTCTGCCGTTGGGGTTGAATAGATCCATAGGGAAAAGCTCCTTCGGAAAGTAATAGATATGCTTTGCATCTGTCGGATCATTATAGAGAGAACAGAAAGAAAATGCAACGCCCCACGGTTGTGAAAAAGACCTGATTTGGCAGAAAGTCGGAATACTATCATTGATTGGTCTGTTTACAACATACGAAAGACAGGTATGTTGTGCTAGAATTGGGGATGTTAAGCAAAGAATGACCATGTTGAGGAGAAAGTCTATGAAATCAATGACAGAAAAGAATACATATCTGCTTCAGAACGGAAATACAACTGCCCGGTTTCTGGAGTCTGGCGATATTTATGCACTGCAGGAAAAGAATATCCTTATCAATCAGTTTCTGGGAAACCCCAGAGACGGCGGTGAAGGAAGACTGTATCTGAAGCTCTGGCGCTCCGGAAGCTGCAGAACCTTTGAACTCACAGGCATCCGTTCCGAAAGCAGCTTCGGTATCACGGCTGACACTGCCCAGTTCTGGGGAAAGGCGGAAGATGTTTCCTATGAGGTGCGTTTTTCTATTCCTGCTCCGGGCCTCCTTCTGTGGGAAGTGATTCTGGAGGGAGAAGAGGGAGAGGCAGAACTGATCTTCGGTCAGGATCTGGCCCTTTCCACTGTAGGGGGAACCCTGACCAATGAGCTGTATGTCAGCCAGTATCTGGGCTATGAGGTCTTTGAAACGGAGAGCGGCACTGTGCTCTGCGCAAGACAGAATATGTCTCAGGAGGGCAGATTCCCCTTCCTGCAGCTAGGCTGTGTGAATACCCGGGCGGTGAAGTTCTCTACCGATGCCATGCAGTTTTTCGGAAAATCCTACAGGGACACCAATGTGCCCAAGACTGAGCAGGAGGATCTGGAAAACCGGAGATATCAGTATGAGATGTCCTATGCGGCTCTTCAGACCGAAAGAATTCCTCTCATGGGCCGGGTAAGAGTCGGCTTCTATGCCCTGGTACAGGAGAACCACCCTCAGGTGATTCAGGGAGTTGAGGATACTTCTTCTGTGCAAAAGGCATGGGAGAAGATGGCTTCCTGCACCCAGAAGGCGGTGCCTATGCCTCGTCCCCGGGCGGCAGAGAACATGGGCGAGGTATACAGCTCTCCCGAGGCAGACCTGCAGCTGCTGGATCGGCTGTATCCCAGCAGAAAAATGGAGGAATACCACCAGGGCAGACTGATTTCCTTTTTTGCTGGAGAACACACCCATGTGGTCCTGAAGGAAAAGGAACTGCTGGTGGAGCGGCCCCATGCCCACATTATTATGACCAACCCCAGCTCTGAGGAGATTGACAACGAGATCCTGGCTTCTACCAACTATATGTTCGGCGTGTTCCAGTCCCAGCTAGTGGTAGGCAATACCTCGATGCACAAAATGCTCTCTGTTTCTAGAGGTATGCTCAATCTCTTTAAGAGCTCCGGCCAGAGAATTTATGTGCTTTTGGATGGAAAATACCGGCTGCTGACTTTGCCCGCCATTTATGAGATGGGACTGAACTACAGCCGCTGGTACTACCGGATCGGTGAGGATGTGCTGGAAATCACTGCCTCCTGTCTCTATGGCAGACCGGATTCCAGACTGGAAATTCGCTCTCTCAACGGTCGAAAATACCGCCTGCTGATTTCCAGCCAGTGCGTGATGGGAGAGCAGGAGGACTTTCAGAATATCTGCACCCGGATTACGGAGGACGGCTTTGTCCTGACGGCAGAGGAAGGTTCTCTCCCGGCAAAGACTTATCCCGACCTTCATTTTGAAGTCTATCTGGAGGGCGGCGCCTGGGAGATTCACCAGGATGATATTTTCTATCAGGATGGCCGCTGCCGGGACAGAAATCTGCTGGTGGTTGCCACGGAAGAGACAGACAGCTTCTGTTTCCATACCTGCGGAAGACTCAGTCGGGAGAAAAAGAACAGCCCCGTCCTTTCTTTCCGGGAAAACTGCGATGCCTATGATCTGTGCTATCGGAATTTCCTGGGGGGAATCCGACTGGAAATGCCAGAGGAGAATCCTCAGATTGAAAAGCTTCAGGAAATGCTGTGGTGGTACGCTCACGATGCTCTGATTCACTATATTTCCCCCCACGGTGTGGAGCAGCCCGGCGGTGCAGCCTGGGGCACCCGGGACGTATGCCAGGGCCCTGTTGAGTTCCTTATGAGCACTGGCCATATGGGCCTTGTAAGAAAGTTGATTCTGAGAGTATTTACCCATCAGTTTATGGAATCTGGCGAATGGCCTCAGTGGTTCATGTTCGATGGATACGATAACATTATGCAGTTTGATTGCCACGGTGACGTGGTGTTCTGGCCCCTCAAAATGGTTGGAGACTACTTGACCCGTACCGGAGATTATAGTATTTTGGACTGCAAACTTTCCTACCACAGTCAGAAAGACGGTGTTGTCACAGAGCAGGAGGAAACCCTCCTTGCCCACCTGGAGCGGGCCTATGATAGTATCCGCAGACGGTTTGTAGGGAATACGCATCTTATCACCTATGCAGGCGGCGACTGGGACGATACCCTGCAGCCTGCCAGTGAGGAACTCAAAAAATCCCTTATCAGTACCTGGACAGTGGCCCTTGCCTACCAGGTTCTGAGCAATCTTTCTCAGGTGCTGCCGGAGTCCGATTTTCGGAAGGAACTGGAAGAGGCAGTCCTGGAAATCGGTGAGGATTTCCGCCGCTATGGAATTGCCCACGGCATTATTCCTGGCTTCCTGAAAACCGAGGAGAAAGGGCGGTTTTCTTATCTGCTCCATCCTGAGGATCGGGAGACTGGCATTCAGTACCGTCTTCTGCCCATGACCAGAAGTATTCTGGCTGGCCTGGTTTCTAAGGAGCAGGCAGAGAAGAATATGGAGCTGATCCAGGAAAATCTTCTGTGTCCCGACGGCGTCCGGCTGATGAACCGTCCGGCCACCTATTCCGGCGGCAATCCCAAGGTGTTCCGCCGGGCGGACCAGGCTGCCAATGTAGGCAGAGAGATCGGCCTTATGTATACCCATGCCCATATCCGCTACATGGAAGCTCTGGCTGTCATGGGACAGGCGGAGGAGGCTTGGCACAGTTTGGAGGTTATTAACCCCATTGCCATGGAAAAAGTGGTTCCCAATGCTGTTCTTCGCCAGTGCAACTGCTACTACAGCAGCTCCGATGCGGATTTCCCCGACCGCTATGCCTTCCAGGAGCAGTCCGAGAAGATGTACCGGGGAGAGGTGGCTGTCCGCGGCGGTTGGAGAGTGTATTCCAGCGGCTCCGGTATTTGCATCAACCAGATTATCACTGCCCTCATCGGCCTGAGACAGGAAAAGGGGACGGTGATCCTGAACCCGGTGATTCCTGCAAGCCTGGATGGGCTGACAGTTACGGTCATGCTGGAGGGCAGAGAGACCCGTTTCACCTTCCATGTGAAGGAGCAGAAGATCCGTCAGGTGCTGAAAAACGGAAGCCCCATTCAGACGGAAATGCTGGGAGGCATTTACCGGGAGGGCGGCTGCATCCTTGGAAGTGTTTCCCAGGTCGCCGGAAACCGATATGACATTCTCTTCTGAGATTGTCACAAAACTGATAATACTCGGTCAGAATAATTATAGAGAAATTTTCAGGAAACAAATACAATATGTATATGCTGAACAGCAAACAGAAAGACTGAACAGGAAAGGAAAACGTAACAATGAAAAAACTGCTTGCACTGATTCTTGCAGTTGTCATGGTGATGTCCATGGCAGCCTGCGGAAAAACCGGCGAATCCGCCGCTCAGGAGGGCGAAGCCCCCTACACTGTGACCCTGGTGCTGAACGGTTCCCAGCAAAAGGACGAGGAGCGGATCGAGGCCAAGATCAACGAGATCCTGGTACCTGCCCTCAACGCCAAGCTGGACATCGTGATGCTGCCCTGGGCCAGCGCAAACCAGCAGCTGCAGCTGATGCTCTCCGGTGACGAGAAGATCGATGTCTTCTACACCAATGCACCTACCGCAGTCAAGTATATGCGTTCCGGCCAGATCATGGACATGAGCGAGCTGGTGGAAAAGTACGGCACCAACCTCAAGAACGTCTTCGGTGAGGATGTCCTCAAGACCAACACTGTGGACGGCTTCCTCTACGGCGTTCCCAACCAGATCGAGCGGGGCAACATTCCCTCCATCTTCATGCGTAAGGATCTGGTCGAGAAGTACGACATCGATGTCTCTCAGATCAAGGAGCCCAAGGATCTGGAAAAGGTGTTTGAGATTGTCAAGGCTGGTGAGCCCGACATGACCATGCTCTTCTCCAGCAACAGCGCTGATACCCCCATCGAGCGTATGTTCCCCGGCGATGACCTGTCCGACAACAACTTCATCGGCGCCCTCATGAATCAGGAAGAGGACACCACCATTGAGAACTTCTATGCTACCGACTGGTACATGGAATCCACCAAGATGCTCTACGACTGGTACAAGAAGGGCTACATCAGCAAGGACGCCGGCATCGAGACCGAGAACTGGAGAACTGTTCTGAAGGCAGGCAACCTGTTCTCCGTGTTCTTTGCTTACCATCCCGGCACTCCCGTTGAGTTTGAAAGCTCCACCGGTTATGAATTTGAGATCGTTAAGTTCAGAGACTACCCCATCAAGAACTGCAAGACCTACTCCGGCATTGTCTTCTCCATTGCTCAGAACAGCGAGAACCCCGAGAAGACCATGCAGGTTCTGGACTACATCTACGGCAGTCCCGAGGTGATGAACCTGCTCAACTGGGGTGAAGAGGGCGTTGACTATGTGATGGAGGATGCTGAGGCCGGTATCATCAACTTCCCTGAGGGTGTGACCATCGACAATGTGGGATACAGCCTGAATCTGGGCTGGCAGCTGCCCAACCAGTTTATCGGACACAAGTGGTCCGGCAGCGACCCCATGCTATGGGAAAACATGAATGAGTTTAACGACAGCGCCAAGGAGTCCAAGGCTATGGGCTTCATCTTCAATGACGCAAATGTTCAGAACGAGGTCGCAGCACTTACCAATGTGATTGCACAGTATCGCGGTTCTCTCAACAGCGGTTCTGTGGACCCCGAGGTCTATATCCCCAAGTTCCTGGAGGAACTGGAGAAGGCCGGCATCGACAAGGTGATTGCTGAAAAGCAGAGCCAGTTCGATGAGTGGCTGAAAGCAAACTAATTGATAGCTGAGCCCACCGGAAACTCTCAGGAATTTACGGTGGGCTCTTTTTCGAGAATTCAGGAGGATTCAAGATCATGCCCAAAACAAAATCCACAGCCCTGCGGCAGCACGCAGCGCTTTATCTCATGCTGCTGCCTGGTGTGCTGTATCTTTTCATCAACAACTACATTCCTATGGGTGGAATGATCGTGGCCTTCAAGCGGCTGAACTTTGCCAAGGGAATTCTGGCAAGTCCTTTCTGCGGCCTGGAAAACTTCAAGTTTCTGTTTTCCTCCAGTCAGGCGGCGCTGATTACCCGGAATACCATCCTTTATAATGTAGCATTTATTATAGTGAATATGGTAGTCGGCATTGCCGTTGCCATTATGATTACAAAGATCACCAATCTCAGAATGAGAAAGCTCTACCAAAGCGCCATTCTGCTGCCGTTCCTGATGTCCATGGTCATTCTGAGCTACATCGTCTATGCACTGCTCAGCACTGAAAACGGAATGGTGAACAATACCATTCTCAAATGGCTGCATCTGGAACCCATTTCCTGGTATCAGCAGCCTAAATACTGGCCTGCCATTCTGATTATTGCCAACTGCTGGAAGGGTGTGGGCTACGGATGCCTCATCTATATTGCGGCCATTCTGGGTATCGACCCCTCTTTCTATGAGGCAGCCCGGTTGGACGGTGCTACCAAATGGCAGGAGATCACCCAGATCACCATTCCATGCATTCTGCCTACCATTATCACCCTGACTCTGCTCAGCATCGGACGCATTTTCTATTCTGACTTCGGACTTTTCTACCAGGTTCCTATGAACTCCGGTGTGCTTCTGCCCACTACCAATGTCATTGATACCTATGTTTATCGGGCGCTTGTGGAGCAGGGTAACATCAGTATGTCCTCTGCAGCGGGTGTGTATCAGTCCCTGGTGGGCTTCGCAGTGGTTATGCTGAGTAACTGGGCCGTAAAGCGGAAAAACAGTGAAAATGCTCTGTTCTGATCCGAAAATATAGAAGAAAGGAGCGCATTATCTTTTTTAGGGGATAATGCAAACAATTATGATTGGTTCCCGTTCTGAGAGAAGAGCGCAGATTATTCTGAATGTTCTTCTGATGATTATGGTGGTTGTGATCATCCTGCCCTTTGCGCTGGTGTTCATCTCCTCCATTACCGATGAAAATACTCTTATCCGCAACGGATACTCTCTGTTCCCCGAGAAGCTGAGCACATTTGCCTATGAGTATATTATGAAGCACAGCGACAAGATTTTCAGAGCCTATGGTGTGACGGTCTTTGTCACCTTTATCGGTACTGCGGCCAATGTGCTCATGTCTGCCCTGATGGCTTATCCTCTTTCCATAAGGACTCTGCCTATGCGCAGACAGCTCACCTTTTACGTATTCTTCACCATGCTGTTTAACGGCGGCCTGGTGCCGACTTATCTGATGTATGTGAAGTTTTTCCACATCAAAAATACAATCTGGGCGCTGATTATTCCGGGACTGCTGCTCAGCGCCAACAATGTGCTGATTATCAGAACCTACTTTAATACCAGCATTCCCGATGCTCTCTATGAGGCTGCAAAGCTGGACGGCGCATCCCATCTGACCATTTTCAGCAAGCTGGTTCTGCCGCTGGGCAAGCCTATTCTGGTGACCACCGGCCTGTTTTCCGGTCTTGCATATTGGAATGACTGGACAAATGGTTTATACTATCTCTCAGGAAATGCAGGTCAGAAGCTCTACAGCATCCAGAACCTGCTGAATCAGATGATTTCGGATATCCAGTATCTTTCCAGCGGAAAGGCTGTGGGAAATATCGGTGCAGAAATCTCCAAGATGCCGACGATTTCCATCCGTATGGCCATTGCTTTTATTGCCATGGTGCCTCTGTTTATCATCTATCCGTTCCTTCAGAGATATTTCTCTGAGGGTATTACCCTTGGTGCGGTGAAAGGCTGATTTGATTGACGAAAAGAAATTCTCAAAGTAATCTGGGAGTCCGGCTCCGGCGGTTTAACGGTCTGCTGATTCCCACCGTGCTGCTGCTTTATCTTCTTCTCAGCGGTGTGATTGTCACCAGTGTCCGTCAGCAGGTGCTGGCGGACGTGAGCAGAATGTCCAGGCTTTATATTGACGAGATGGACAACGACCTGTTTCGGGTCAGCCGCAGAATCCTCTTGTGTACCATGGATGATTACTCTGAGGATTCTTTTTTCAGAAAATATGTCAGCATCTTGAGAAATCCGGGAAGCTCGGAGCTCTCTGTGAATAATACCATTCAGAGGCTTCAGGAGGATATGTGGCAGTACACCTGGGAATACGGCCAGGAGTATCACTTTTTTATCTATTTTAACGGTCAGCAGGGATTCCACCTTCTCGATTTGGACGGAACTAGTGTCCAGGAACAGAAGGCCATTACGGTTCTGCGGGAGACTCTGGACAACAAGGAAACATTTACTTACTCCATTAAACAGAAGTGGGAGCCCTTTTCTGCCAACGGGGAGAGCTATATCTATAAGGCAGCCCACCGGGACGGTGTCTATGTAGGTGCCTTTGTAAATGTCCGGGATCTGCTGAGCCCCTTCAGAAAGCTGGTTGACGGTACAGACAGCTACGTGCAGCTTACCTCTGGCGGCGATGAGATCATCGGACGGATCATGGACGGAAACAGATTTGAAACCACCCGGGCTCCCCATGCTGCCGGGGAGATCAGAATCTCCCAGCCTATGAAAAGAGCCCCCTTTTCTGTAGAAATCTGTCTTTCAGGACAGAAGGTGGCGGCTATTCTCATGTCTGTGCTGGCGGCTATTGTCGTCCTTGGCATGATCCTTCTGGGAAGTGTTATCCTTTCCTACGACTATCTCAGAAGAAAAGTGGTCGGACCTGTTCAGAGATTTGCAAAGCAGGTGATGACCTATGATAAGGAGGCTGAGGGCCTCGGCCCCATAGACAGTCACCAGATTCTGGAGCTGGAACAGATGGACGGTCAGTTCCGGAAAATGATGAACCAGATCCGGAAGCTGAAGATCAGCCTTTATGAACAGGAGCTTCAGAAAAGTGAGGTGGAGATGGACTATCTGCGGCTGCAGGTAAAACCCCATTTCTATCTCAACTGTCTGAATTTCATTCACATCATGCTGGAAAACGGCCAGCTGGACAGCGCAAAAAAGATGACGGCACTGACCTCTGAGTACCTGCGGTATATTTTCGGAAGCGGCTTTAAAAAGGTGAAAATTGCCAGGGAGCTGCAGCAGTGTGAAAATTATCTGGAGGTTCTGAAGCTCCGGTACGAAACAGGCCTGGAGTATTATGTGGAGATCAATGAGGAAGTGGAAAACTGTACTATTTTCCCATTCCTGATTCAGAATTTTGTGGAGAACTCCGCAAAACATGGAATTATTCGGGATCAGGAAAACCTGATTTCCGTGACGGTCTATCCCGAAGATCGGAAAGAGGGCCTTTATGTCAATATCTATATTTCCGATACGGGCAAGGGATTTCCTCAGGAAATTCTGGATAAGCTGGAAAAAGGGGAAGAGCTGGCCGACGGAGAGGGACACCATATCGGCATTGATAACTGCCTGAAACGGTTCCGTTATCTCTATGGGGACAGAGGAGAAATTCATTTTCTCAACAGTCCTCTGGGCGGCGCAGTGGTGGATATCCATATCCCTGCTGATGAAACACTATAGAATCTGCTGGCAAGGAGAAGTGCATGAATGTTTTACTGATTGATGACGAAGCCTACATTCTGAAAAGTATTCAGGAGAAGGTCTGCTGGGATCATCTTCCTGTTCAGGAAATCTACACGGCCAACTCCGTGGAGGAGGCCAAACGGATACTCACTGTACTTCCGGTGCAAATTGTGGTTTCCGATATTGTGATGCCCGGAGGCACCGGACTGGAATTTGCGGACTGGGTGAGAAAGACCCACAGGGATGTGCAGATTATTTTCCTTACCAGCTATGCGGAGTTTGACTTTATCAAACGGGCCATGGAGCTGGAGGGCGTGGACTATCTGTTAAAGCCTATGGATTATGAGAAGCTGGAGGCATCCATCAGCAAGGCTATTGAACGGTGCCGACATCAGCAGCAGTTTGAGGTCTATAAAAGCGAAAGCCAGAAATGGAATCGCAGCAAGCGGGTTCTCCATGAAAACTTTCTGAAAAAGCTGCTGATGAACAGGGATATCAGAAGCCTGGAGGAAATTGAGGCATCCATTCGGAAAAAGCATCTGGACTACACCCGAGAAGACCGGTTCCTGCCGCTGCTTATTTCTGTTACCCAGAAGAATTCGGAAAAGCCATGGGATGCCCAGCTTGTGGGTTTTGTGCTGAGAAATACCCTGGAGGAAATCCTGTCTCCTTTGGGGTTTACTATGGAGGCTGTCTTTCAGGATCAGGGGTATTTTGTGATTCTCAGGAAAAATCCCGGAAGTGAGGCAACTCTGAACCAAGCCTCCCAGGCCCTGGAAAACTATATGGACACTCTGCGCAGTCTGCTGGAGGCGGATCTGTGGTGTGGCTTCGGTTCTGGTGCCGATCTGCAGAATCTGAGAAACGATGGGTGCCGGCTGAGAGATATGTGGGAAAATACCATTTCCGTCCAGAACTGTGTCCTGATTCTGGATACCTATATGCATCGGGAAGTCCACTATCAGCCCCCTGATTTTGCCCTCTGGAAGAATCTGCTGGCAGAGCGGAAGGCAGATGAACTTATCAGTCTGATCTATCAGTATCTTTCTGGTCTGGAAAACAATCGGGTCATCAGTCATCTGGTGCTGAAGCAGTTCAGAATGGACATGATTCAGATGGTCTATAGCTTCCTCAGCGAGCAGGAAATTATTGCCCATCAGCTTTTTTCCAGTGCAGACAGCGAAGAAAAGTTCAAAAATTCGGTGAACAGTGTCGCCCAGATGCGCATCTATACAAGGCATCTGATTCAGAAGGGCATCGAGTATACAGAGTATGCCAACCAGACCATTTCCGTGGTGGAAGAGGTAAAAAAGTACATTGACATTCACTACAAGGAGGATATTCGCCGCAGCACTCTGGCCAGTCTGGTCTATCTGAATGAGGACTATCTTTCCAGAATTTTTAAGAAGAAAACCGGGGTTTCTATCAGTACCTATCTGATCCAGCGGCGCATTGAGGTGGCCCAGGATCTGCTGGTGAGAAGCAATCTCCCCATCAATACTGTGTCCCTTTATGTGGGATACAGCAATTTTTCCTATTTTACAAAGATATTCCGGGAGAGCACTGGGTGCTCCCCGCTGGAATACCGCAGAAAAATGAAACAAGAGACAAATTGAGAAAATATGAGACAAAAAGAACTAATGAATCTGCTTTCTCAGATGAGTGAGGCAGAAAAAATCAATCAGCTGCTCCAGGTGTCCGGCAATTTTTACCTGGAAGATACGATACTCACAGGCCCTCTCCAGGAAAAGGGGTTTACGGAAGAATCCATTTCCCTGGCAGGCTCCGTGATTGGTGTCAGCGACCCTGCAAAGATCATGGAGATTCAGAAGGCGTACATGGAAAAGCATCCCCACCATATTCCTCTGCTGTTCATGTGTGATGTGATTAACGGAATGCACACCGTTTTCCCCATTCCACTGGCCCAGGGAGCAGCCTTTGACCCGGAGCTGTCCAGAGCTTGCGCAGAGGCATCTGCCAGAGAAGCTTCTGCCAGCGGTATTCATGTGACCTTTTCTCCTATGGTGGATCTGGTCCGGGATTCCCGGTGGGGACGGGTTATGGAGTCCACCGGAGAAGACAAGTACCTTAATGGCCTCTATGCCAAGGCCATGGTGGAGGGCTATCAGGGGGAAAATCTCTCTGATGAAAACCGAATGGCTGCCTGTGTCAAGCACTTTGCAGGCTACGGTGCAGCAGAAGCAGGCCGGGACTACAACACCGTAGAGCTTACGGAACAGACCTTCCGGGATTCCTATTTACCCGGCTATCAGGCTGGTATTGATGCGGGAAGTGCCCTGGTTATGACCTCCTTCAATACGGTAAATGGTGTTCCCGCCACGGGAAACCGCTGGCTGATGCAGCAGGTACTTCGAGAGGAAATGGGCTTTGACGGAGTCCTGATTTCTGACTGGACGGCCATTGAAGAGCTGATTGCCCACGGCTACTGCGAAAACCGTCGGGAGGCGGCAAGAAGAGCCATGGAAGCCGGAGTGGACATCGACATGATGAGCGGTATCTATGCAACGGAGCTGCCCGGACTCCTTTCTGACGGAACAGTGACCCGGGAACAGCTGGACCAGGCGGTGCTGAGAGTCCTGACTCTCAAAAACAAGCTGGGTCTGTTTGAAAATCCCTATAAGGATGCAGATGTGCTGAAGGCAAAGCAGACTGCTCTCTGCCAGGCCCACCGGGATCTTGCCAGAAAAGCGGCTGCGGAAACCTGCGTGCTGCTTAAAAATGAAGGGGTTCTGCCTCTGAGCCAAAGCCGGGAAATTGCCTGGATTGGGCCCTATGTGAAGGAAAAGAACCTTTCCGGAGCTTGGTCCATGTTTGGCAATTCCCAGGATACGGTGTCCCTGGAAGAGGCTGCCCGGGAGGTGTTCCCCGGGGACAGCTATGTGGAGGGCTGCCCTGTCCTGGAAAATTCCGATGAACTGATCGGAGTCCCTGGTGTGAAGGCGTGGAGCTGCCTGAAGCTTCAGCAGGAGCAGGAGGCGGCACTGGAAGCTGCCCGCGAGGCAGACGTGGTGGTCATGGCTCTGGGAGAGCACCGGTACCAGTCCGGAGAGGCTGCCTGCCGGACCAGAATTCAGCTTCCCCAGGTGCAGTTGGAGCTGCTTCGGAAGGTTGCGGCTCTGGGAAAACCGGTGGTGACACTGATCTTTGGAGGAAGACCTCTGGAGTTGGGAGAGGTATCAGAACTCTCTGATGCGGTGATGCAGGTCTGGCTGCCTGGTACGGAAGGTGGACACGGCATTGTGGATCTTCTCTGCGGCATCCGGGAGCCTGTGGGCAGACTGCCTATGAGCTTCCCCAGAAATGTGGGACAGCTGCCCCTCCATTACGATGCTTTCACCACAGGAAGACCCCAGTTTTCCAAAGAGGGAGAGATCAAATACTATTCCCAGTATCTGGACTGTCCCAATGAGGCGCTCTATCCCTTTGGCTTTGGTCTTGGCTATACGGAGTTTACTTATGAGCCTGTCCGGCTCAGCTGTGATACCATGAAAAAGGGGGAGACCATCACAGCATCTGTGCAGATTAGAAACACGGGCAGACAGCGGGGAACCGAGGTGGTTCAGCTGTACATTCAGGACCTGTTCGGCAGCTCTGTCAGACCCCAGAGAGAGCTGAAGGGTTTCCAGAGGGTGACTTTGAATCCCGGACAGGAGCAGACCGTCTCCTTCCAAATTGAGGAGACCATGCTCAGATTCTACACAGAGCGGAAATGCTATGAAAGCGAACCTGGCAGCTTCCGGGTATGGATCGGCAGCAGCAGTGCAGAAAAGAATCATGCCTGCTTCCGTCTGACAGAGAAATAAGACATACGCCCCGGTAGAGAATACCTTCTCTGCCGGGGCGTGCATATTGAGTGGAATGAAAATAAAAACGGTATGGTTTACAATTCTCAGGGCGGCTGACAGCAAAGGCAGTGAACCGGGGAAGGCTTCCCAGGCGCAAGACGCACCTTGACACCCCTGTGTCCCGGTGATATGATAGCCTCATATTTAAAGGAAAGGGGCAGAGATTCATGTATCCGGATTATGGATTTCAGAAGGTGAGAAGAAGCTTTGCCCTGTATGCATGATTTAAAAGTTCATCCCCATGTGCATATACAAGGCGCAGGCTTCGGCCTGCGCCGTTTTATTATTTGAGCCAAGATGGAAAAAAGATTTTTGAAGAAAAGAGGGGCGTTATGGAGAAAGTTCTGATTCGTCCGGCTGAGGCTGCCGATTACGGCAGCGTGGAAGCCATTATGAAAGAGGTGCAGCAGCTGCACATTGACTGGCGGCCCGACATTTATAAAGCCGCAGATCCGGTCTATTCCCGGGAACACTTTGAAAATCTCATTTCCCGGAAGCAGCTTCTTGTAGCCCAGGAGGATGGGAAAGTGGTAGGAATTCTGACCTTCCTCTACCGCCATGTGGAGTCTGACAAGCAGGTTACCAGAGATGTGCTGTTTGTGGATGATCTGGCCGT
>RCNI01001013.1_pt1 | contig 16061 bp, 17 predicted proteins | sample 2041151 | NCBI WGS metagenome assembly RCNI01 (sample SAMN09708214, study PRJNA481090) | feces metagenome | isolation source: feces | place: Antarctica: Albino Rookery | reverse complement strand
AGTAATTTATCCGCTTAACAGGCAAGAAATGAGGAATGACTATGCTAAAATACAGCCTGAAAAGAATTGGGTACATGCTGATAGTATTGATACTGCTCTCCTTTATTATGTTCATGATTTACAGCCTTGTTCCCTCCAACAGAGCCTATCAGGACGCTAAAGCGCAGGTACAGGCAATGAAAAACACAATTCCAAAAGGACAAATGGAAGAATATTTTGATAAGCTATATCTTGAATATCAGCGCAAATACGGTACTGATACAGACAATCAGCTTGTAAGATATCTTCGCTGGGTAGGCGTTGCCCCTCTGTATGACGGCTCATATAACGGCCTATTACAGGGCAATCTGGGCTGGTCTTATGACAAACAGAAGCCTGTTCTTGAGGTGGTAGGTCCTCCTATGAAGAACACCATCAAGATCAATATTTTCGCCACTATTCTTGCCCTCGGAATTACCATTCCCTTAGGTATTCACTGTGCAGTTAAGAGAGGCTCGGGTTTTGATCAGGGCGTTCAGGTGCTGACCATTGTGGGTTACAGCTTGCCGACTTTCCTTATAGCTATACTATTCATATGGCTGTTTAGCTCAAAGCTGCATATCTTTCCGCCAAGCGGTATGCAGACGCCGGGTTCAAACTATGTGGGTATGAAGAGATTCTGGGATCAGCTCTATTATCTGGCTCTTCCCCTTATCACCATGACCTTCTGCTCACTGGGCGGTATGACAAGATACGTCCGTGCATCTATGATCGAAGCTCTTTCTCTGGACTGCATCAAGACTGCCAGAGCCAAGGGTCTCCGCGAGAGAGCAGTTATCTACTCCCACGCATGGCGTAACGCTCTTATCCCCATCGTAACTCTGGTTGTCGGCTGGTTCCTCGGTATCTTCGCCGGTTCTCTGGTTATTGAGGATATGTTTGCTTTAAACGGTATGGGCAGACTTATGATTCAGTCTCTTCGTTCCGCTGACTATGACGTTGTTCTGCTGATGCAGATGTTCTATGTTGCAGTTTCACTTATAGGTAACCTAATAATAGATATTATCTACGGTCTGGTTGACCCCAGAGTCCGCGTTTCAAAGTAAGGAGGAGAGGAAAATGAGCAAAAACTTTAAAAAGTCCTCTAAAGACTTCTTGAAAAAAGCAGGCTCCGCTGTTGGCAAAGCAGGTAAAACTGTCGGCAGCTGGGTTGGCCGTCTGTGGAGAGGCGGAAGCAACTCTCTGGCAGATGAAATGTCTGCTACCGGTGCTGACGCCGCAAAGGCTGCCGACGTTGAAGAAATCGTCAGCCCCGGCAGACAGATTTTAAATAACTTCCTTGAAAAGAAACTGGCAGTTGGTGCTCTTATCCTGCTGGCTGTCATGTTTATCACCATGTTTATCGGCCCTCTTATGATGCCGAAATACAGAGATGCTTACACTGAGGTTACTCAGAAGAGCATCCCTCCCACAATGTCCATGATGTCCGTCCCCAGAGAACTCCGGGGCGACATTAAGATGATAGACGGCTTCGGCTCATTCACCGTCGGCCTTTCAAACGCCGGTAAGGTCTATGTCTGGGGCTCCACCAAAATCGGTACAACCGGTATTGACGTTGCTGATATTCCTCAGGAAGTTCAGGATGCAAATATCGTAATGGTTGCCGCAGGTATTGACCACATTGTTGCCATTGCCGACACCGGTAAGGTTTACTGCTGGGGCAGCAACAAGCTGGGTCAGTTCGGTACTGAAAAGGAAGCTCGCGAGAGAGGCGAGGATATTAACCCCAATATCGCCTACGAGCCTGAAATTCTCAGCACTTCCGGAATCGACGTGAGCCGTATTAAAAAGCTCACATGCGGATATCAGACCTCTGCCATTATCCTTGATGACGGCACTCTGTACCTTTGGGGTAATAAGAACGCATACACCAATATGGACCTGTTCCTTGCAGCAGGCAATATGTACGATCTGGACTTCACTCTTAACTATATCGTCGGTATCAACGGTAAGAGACACACTATCTACACCGGTTCCCGCGGACTTTACGACGTGGTAAGACCTAATCTTGACCAGAGAACCGAGTCCATTAAGGACTTCATCGGCAAGCGCAAGATTGAACGTATAGTGGCAACTTCCACTTCTCTTGCACTTATGCTTAATGACGGTTCTGTCTGCTTCGCAGGTGACTTCCCCAGCGGCGTTATCCCCGCACCTAATCTTCCCGCTGATGAACACTTTGTTGATATAGTGGGCGGCTCCTACCATTACAGCGGTATCACCGATAAGGGCAATGTTTACTCATGGGGTGCTGATAACCTTAACCAGTGCAATGCACCTAAGAAGATTAAGAATGTAGACAGACTCTATTCCGGCGCATTCCAGACCTACGCTGTCCGTGAGGACGGTAAGCTTCTGGATAAATGGGGCCTTAAAGGCTACCTCTTCGGCACTGATATCCACGGCGCCGATATATTCCAGCGTATCATCAACGGCGGACGTATGACCATGACCATTGGTGCTGTCTCCGTTATTATCTCCACCATCATCGGTATTATTATCGGTTGTATCGCCGGTTACTTCGGCGGAAAGGTGGATATTATCCTCATGCGTGTGGCCGAAATATTCAGAGCCATACCTTTCCTGCCTTTCGCAATGATACTTTCCGCTGTCATGGGCAGAATGACTCTCTCTGAGACAATGCGAATATTTATCATAATGTGTATACTTGGTGTCCTTTCATGGCCCGGTCTCGCGGTTCTGGTCAGAGGACAGGTTCTGGTTGCCCGTGAAAGCGAGTATGTAACTGCCGCTAAAGCTATGGGCGTTAAGGAAAAGACCATTGCCTTCAAGCACATTCTCCCCAACGTAATGAGCGTTATCCTTGTTACTCTGATGCTGGACTTCGGTACCTGTATGCTTACTGAGTCCTCCCTGAGCTATCTGGGCTTCGGTGTTGCATACCCACGTCCTACTTGGGGTAATATGCTCAACGGCGCCAATAACGCTACTATTATCAATACCTACTGGTGGCAGTGGCTCTTTACCGGCATTTTCCTCGCAGTCACCACAATTTGCATTAACATCGTGGGTGACGCACTCCGTGATGTTATGGACCCCAAGTCCAGCGTGGAAAAGTAAGGAGGGAAAGACATGCCGCTGTTGGAAATTAAAAACCTTAAAACATTCTTTAAAACCAAAAAGGGCATAGTCAAGGCAGTTAACGACGTGTCCTACTCCCTTGAGGAAGGAAAGACCATTGGTATAGTCGGCGAATCCGGTTCCGGTAAGTCCGTCTCTGCCATGAGCATTCTCCGTCTGCTGGACGATAACGGATACATTGAATCCGGCTCCATTAAGTTTGAGGGCCGTGAGCTTACAGACCTTCCTATGGATGAGATGTATGCTATCCGAGGCAATGCGATATCTGTTATATTCCAGGAGCCTATGACCTCCCTGAACCCTGTTTTCACTGTTGAGCGTCAGCTGAGCGAGCCATTTATGATACATCAGGGTATGAAGAAAAAGGAAGCAAAGAAAAATGCTCTCCGTATGCTTTATGATGTACAGATTCCTAACCCTGAGGCTGTCATGAAGCAGTATCCCCACCAGCTCTCCGGCGGTATGCGCCAGAGAGTAATGATAGCAATGGCTCTGGCCTGCCGGCCTAAAATCCTGATTGCCGACGAGCCTACCACTGCTCTTGACGTCACTATTCAGGCACAGATTCTGCGCCTTATGAATGACCTTCAGAAAGAGAAGGGAACATCCATTATCTTTATCACCCATGACCTGGGCGTTATAAATGAGATGGCTGACGATGTTGCAGTTATGTACTGCGGACAGGTTGTTGAAAAAGCTACCGCCCGCACAATCTTCAGCAACTGTAAAATGAGCCACCCCTACACCGAGGGCCTGATGTTCTCCATTCCCCGTATTGAAAATGTGGGCAGCAGGATTGAGCCTATCCCAGGCGTTGTTCCCCATCCTCTGAACTTGCCTAAGGGCTGCAAGTTTGCACCCCGCTGCAAGTACTGCACTCAGAAGTGCATTGATGAAGAACCCGAACTGAAAGATGTTGGCGACGGACAGCTTATCCGTTGCTTCTATCCCGAGAAGGAGGTGAGACAGAGTGCCGAGCACAAAAAAATTACTGTCAATAACTAATCTCAAAAAGTATTTTCCGGTTGCAAAGAGCTCTGTCTTCCAGAAAGAACAGCTTTATGTCCGTGCCAATGAGGATATATCCCTTGATATTTACGAGGGCGAAACTCTGGGTATAGTCGGCGAAAGCGGCTGCGGTAAATCTACCCTCGGCCGTACTCTGCTCCAGCTTTATCCCCAGACTGCCGGTATTACCATGTATTACGGCACCACTCTTGCGGATTTCCCCTGCGACTATGTACCTGAGACGCTCAAGGACCTTGATAAGTATAAGCAGAAGCTTAAAAAGGCTACCGAAAAGGCTGAGGAACTGGAGAAAAAGGTTGAGGAGGCCGGCGGTGAAGAGCAGGCCGACTTCTACCTGCTTCAGGATAAGAACCTTGCCTGCTCCGAGCAGCAGACCATTCTGCATCATATCGTCAAAATCATGGGCGGCTTCTTCGCCGTTGATGAGGGCGACAGGGGCAGAGACCTGATGCTGAAAGTCCATGAGGCAAATGTCAAGCGTGTTACCGCTTTCAACAAGCTGAGAAATGTGCGTATTGAAAGAGATCATCTCTACTCCATTACCGAGGACAAGCACATGGACAGAGTCCTCGAAAAGCGCAAGAAAGCCGACGAGGAAGTTGCTGAGCTTGAAAAGGACTACGCAGAGGAAGAAAAGATTGTTGCTGATCTTAATGCAGAGCTGACTTCTCTCAGAGAGAGCTATGCTTCAAACGAGGAATTCCAGAAGTACGAGGCCATGAGAGACGACGGCATCGACCTGTCACGCCTTAAGTACAATGAGATGCGTTATCTGCGCCGTGACCTTCAGATTATCTTCCAGGACCCCTATTCCTCCCTTAACCCCCGCTTTACAATAGGCCAGATCATTGAAGAAGGTCTGCTTACTCATAACATGTACAGACACGGCTCACCTCAGATGCGTGAGCACATAGTCAACACCATGGTCAAGTGCGGTCTTCAGGAGTACATGCTCCACCGTTACCCCCACCAGTTCTCCGGCGGTCAGCGCCAGAGAGTTGCTATCGCCCGTGCTCTGGCAGTTAATCCTAAATTTATCGTCTGCGACGAGTGCGTTTCCGCACTGGACGTGTCCATTCAGTCTCAGATTATAAACCTTTTGCAGGAACTCAAGGAGAAGGAACACCTGACTTACATGTTCATCTCCCATGACCTTTCTGTTGTCCGTTACATTTCCGATCGTATTTGTGTTATGTATCTGGGTAACGTTGTGGAGCTTGCAGACGCTGCAACTATTTTCGATGACCCCAGACACCCCTACACAGTCGCTCTTCTCAGCTCCATTCCTACAACGGATCTGGACCCCTCCTCCAAGGAGCGCATTATTCTTGAAGGTAACATTCCTTCACCTATAAAGCCCCCCTCCGGATGCAAATTCCACACCCGCTGCTACATGGCATGTGAAAAGTGCAAGAGAGTTCCTCCCGAGCTTCGCGAAGTTGAGCCTGGCCACTTCCTCGCCTGCCACTTCCCCGAGAGAAAGATTGACGAAAACGGCAAATACCTTTTTGAACTTCCCAAGATGGAGCGGAAGTCTGAGAGAGGCTGAGAAATATGAGATTTCCCTTTTCCAATAAATTCCCACGCATCAGCAAGGAAGAAGAGGAGAAGCGTGTAAAGGAACTCAGAGAAGCTAAAGTCAGCAACTCCGAGAAGTTTACCATGATATGGACTGCCTATCTGTGGATATTTCTCCCCAGTGTTATAATCCTATTGGTAATCGTGTTTCTGGCTATGTGGCTGTTCGGCCTTTTGTAAAAAATATATTTTTTTAATCCCCCGGATTATCCGGGGGATTTTTTGCTTTTTGGTGGAAAATGTCGTTATAGATAAGCTGCACAAGCCTAATAAAGATTTTTACTGAAAAGCGCAGAGCCTTGAAGCAAATTATATACGAAAGAGCAAAAATGCCGCATTGAGACAAAAATTCAGGAATTCAGCGCTTTGCTCCGTTGCAATTTACTGTATAAAATTAACAAAAGATTTATGCCGCCTTAATGGAGAATTGCTTTATCTAACGAAAATTAACACTCTGTTCATTTCCTTGTTAAAATCCTGCTATGATTAAATTAGAATGTTAATAAAATAAAGGTTTTATCAATTTACATGAGAAAAGTAATTCCGCGCTGTATAATTACCTTATTTGTAATGATAAAACTTTGGGAAGACATGAGGCGTAGTAAAGATGAACTCAAAAACCCTGCTCTACATTTTAAAAAGAATCGGTCTTGCAGTGCTCACAGTCTGGGAGGTTATTACAGTCACCTTTTTTGTAATGCACTCCATACCCGGCGGCCCCTTCATGGGTGAGAAAGCAGTCACTCCTGCAACACAGGCAGCACTGGAGGCTAAATTCGGTCTGGATAAACCTAAACTCCAGCAGTATCTTACCTACCTTGAGGAAGTGACCCTGCACCACGACTTCGGCCCGTCACTTAAACAGCACGGTCGAACTGTTATTGCAATCATTTCCAATGGTATGAAGACCTCTGCAAAGCTCGGCCTTACTGCCGCGGTTGCCGCTCTTATAGTTGGCATAGTGCTTGGGGCTTTTGCAGCTCTTATGCGAAACCGTATCCCCGATAAAATAATCATGGTTGTTACAACAGCATTTGTTTCCATGCCGTCGTTTATAATGGGGTCGCTGCTATTGGTCTTGTTCGCGATTAAGCTTGCGGTGCTGCCGGCAAACGGTGCCACGGCAAAAGGACTTATTCTTCCGATTGTGACTCTGGCACTTTACCCCATGGCCTATATAACCAGACTTACCCGTTCCTCCATGCTGGATGTTTTAGGTCAGGATTACATCAGAACCGCAAAGGCCAAGGGTGTTTCAAAGAGAAAGAGCATTTTCGGTCACGCTCTTAAAAACTCCCTTATCCCCGTTATCACATACTTCGGCCCCAATGCTTGCCTACATAGTTACAGGTTCTCTGGTTGTGGAGCAGCTTTTCGCAGTTCCCGGCATAGGCAGAGCCTTTGTAAACAGCATTACAGGCTGTGATTATCCCCTCATAATGGGCTGCACAATTGTTCTTGCCTGCCTCATAGTGGTTATGAATCTGGTGAGCGACATACTTTATAAAGTTGTAGATCCCAGAATTAACCTTGAATAAGGAGGCAGACACAATGACAAAAAACCTTTCAGCCTCCATGCTGACCTTGATGATTTCATACCCGCTACCGAGGAAGAAAAGGAATACATGGTGCAGATGCGCCCCTCATCCACTTTCTTTAAGGACGGCGTAAAAAGACTTAAAAAAACAAGGTAGCAACAGTAAGCATTATTATTGTTCTCATTACCCTTTCGGCAATGATAATCCCCATTTTCTGGCCCTACACCTACGACTCCATGCTGGGTGTCCGGCCCGGCAACCCGGTTGATGCTTCCTACAACAATCTGGCTCCCTTTGAATACGGCAGGACAGAGCTTAAAATGCTGGAAAACGGTGAAAAGGTGTTCCCCCCACATTTTCGGCACCGACTCCTCCGGCAGAGACTACTTTATAAGAGTGAGCTACGGCACAAGAATTTCTCTGGCAGTTGGTTTCTTCGCCAGTATTATAGTTCTGATAATCGGTATGACTATCGGTTCTATCGCCGGTTACTGCGGCGGCAAGGTTGACCTTGTGATAATGCGAATAGTTGATGTTATCTACTCCCTGCCTGACGTGCTGATGGTTATTCTGCTGTCAACGGTGTTGAAAGTTTCGTTGACTCCGGTAATTGAAGGTACGGTATTTGCAAAGATAGCCTCCAACATCATAAGCCTGTTTATTGTTTTCGGCCTTCTCTACTGGATTTCAATGTCAAGACTTATAAGAGGACAGATCCTTTCCCTTCGCGAACAGGAATACGTGCTTGCATCAAGAGCAGCCGGCGCAAAGGGCGGCTGGATCATAAAGAAGCATCTGCTTCCCAACTGCATAAGCGTTGTTATCATTTCCACCGCCTTGCAGATACCCAGTGCAATATTCACCGAGAGCTACCTTTCATTCCTCGGCCTTGGTGTTAATGCTCCGATGCCGTCCCACGGTTCTCTGGCATCTGAGGCACTGAACGGTCTCAGCTCCTATCCCTTCCGACTGGTCATTCCTGCAATCATCATCTCCCTTATAGTCCTTTCCCTGAAGCTATTCGGTGATGGACTGAGAGACGCCTTTGACCTCAAGCTCAGAAACTGAGAAAGGAGCGGAAATAATGCAGTTATTAGAAGTTAAAAACTTACATACATCATTTTTCACCCCGGCAGGCGAGGTTAAGGCAGTAAACGGCGTGTCCTTCAACCTTGACCACGGCAAGGTGCTGGGCATAGTGGGAGAGAGCGGCTCCGGTAAATCCGTCACCGCCTACTCCGTAATGCAGATACTTGAAAGCACAGGAAAAATCGTCTCCGGCTCCATTAAGTTTGACGGTCAGGAGCTGGTAGGCGCCGGCGAAAAAGTGATGAAAAACATAAGGGGCAACAGAATATCAATCATATTCCAGAACTCCATGACCTCTCTCAATCCTACCTACACCATAGGCCACCAGCTTATGGAGGCTATTGTTCTCCACACCGGAAGAAATAAGAAAGAGGCTAAAGAGAGAGCAATAGAGATGCTGAGACTTGTAAACGTGAACGAACCGGAAAAGCGTATGAAGCAGTATCCTTACGAGTTTTCCGGCGGCATGAGACAGAGAGTTATGATAGCCATGGCTCTTGGTGTACTTAACGTATGTATCGCTTCCGAACCAGAGACCATCGACCCCACCCTCAACTCCGCAGTTGACGGCTACGCAGAGATGTGGGAAACCAAGGCTACCGGCGAGAAGGATGAAAACGGCAGCGACGTTCTTGAGTTCGTTAACCCCGACGCTAAGCTGAAGGTTACCGCAGTTGACGACAAGACTCTGGAAGTTGTTCTTGCTAACCCCGTGGCATACTGGAACGGGCTGCTTGCATTCCCCACATACTTCCCCCCGTATGCGAGGATGTAGTTTCCAACGAAGCATGGGCTACCGAGGCTGCCACTACGTCTGCAACGGCCCCTACAAGATGGCAAAGTGGGATCACGACAGCCTTATCACTCTTGAAAAGAACCCCGACTTTGTTGATACCGACAGCATCACCATGAATACCCTTAACTTCTATCTGTCCAACGACGCTAACAATATGCTCACCAACTTCAAGAACGGCGATTGGCAGCTTATTGATGACGTTCCCACCAACAAGATTGCAAACCTGAAGACCGAATATCCCGACGAGTTTGTAGTTGCCGGTCAGATCGGTACCTACTATGTCTGCTGGAATATCAACGAGGAAATTCTTCCTGCTGACTGCGGACTTACAGGCGCTGAGGCTGCAAAGGCTGAAATCCGCAGAGCAATCGGCCTGCTCTTTGACCGTAATTATGTTGTTGAAGAAATAGGTCAGGCAGGTCAGGCTCCTGCTTCCTCCTTCGTTGCAATGGGTATGACCAACCCCGACGGTACTCAGTTCTATGAGACTTCCGGCGACAGTAAGGATTACGTCGGGTACTACGATGTTTCCGTTGATGCATTTGAGGATAACTTCAATCAGGCTGTTGAGACCCTTAAGAAGTACTACGACTTCGACGAGGCTACCATGCAGTTTAAAAACTTCCCCACTCTTACCTACCTCTACAACACCTCCGAAGGCCACAAAGCTATTGGTGAGTACCTCCAGAGTGCTCTGGCAGGTGCAGGCATCACCATGAACCTTGAAAATCAGGAGTGGAACACCTTCCTGAATACCCGTAAGCAGGGCCATTACTCCGTTGCCCGTAACGGCTGGGTCGCAGACTACAACGATCCTATCTGTTTCCTTGATATGTGGGTTACCAACTCAGGTAACAACGATATTCCGTACGGCAAGGGCGCACACGAGGGTGCAGCTATCTACAACCTTGACCTCACTGAGCTTGGCTATGATATCAAGGTAAAAAACGGCACATGGGCTGACACCTACGATGTCCTCATCGCTGAAATCAAGGCCTGCACCGATAACGAGGTTCGTTACCAGCTTATGCACATGGCTGAGGATATGCAGATGGATACCGGCTGCATTGTTCCTCTCTACTTCTACACCGACATTTACATGCTGGACGACAGCGTTCAGGGCTTCTACTCCAACCCACTGGGCTACAAGTACTTCATGTACTGTACTGTTGCCTGAGCAAAAACTTAAATAATAAAAAAGTCCCTATTGACTAATAGGGGCGGTAATGTTAATATACCATCGTATGCGCCCGCGCACTCAGCTTTGGGGCCATGCCGCTTTTGCGGTATCCTTTCCGCCCAATGCTTAGCCGCAGGGTATAGTATAAATAAGAAAGGGGTATAATTCCAATGATTACCAAAGAAATGAAGACCAAAGTTATCGCCGACAACATGACTCACGAGGGTGACACCGGTTCTCCCGAGGTTCAGATTGCAATCCTCAGCGAGCGTATCCTTGAGCTGACCGCTCACCTCAAGCAGCACCCCAATGACGACCACAGCCGTCTGGGCATGTACAAGATGGTCGGTAAGCGCCGCAGACTTCTTGACTACCTTGCTAAGAAGGACATCGAGCGTTACCGCGCAATCATCGCAAAGCTGAACATCAGAAAGTAATCTGTTCAGTATCTGAAGGTAATGAAGGCTTTTTTCGGGAGGATAATTTAATATTATCCTCCCGATTTTTAAGCCGCACTCACGGGCTTTCGGTATATTAGTATTTGAAGGAGCGCCTTAGAAACGGGCTTTGCTTCAAGTGCTAAGATGCTGAAAACCCGAATAATACAAAGGAGTTTTAGCATGATAATTACCAAGAAGCAGTTCCCCAATTATAAAAAGTACGAAATCATGTATGAAGGCCGCCCTCTGAGCATGGAAGTGGGCAAAATGGCTGAGCTCTGCAACGCCGCAGTTCTGGTAAAGTACGGCGAGACCACCGTTTTAGTCACCTGCACCGCATCCGCAAGACCCAAGGACGGTATAGATTATTTCCCTCTCGCTGTTGACTTCAACGAGAAGCTTTACGCAGTAGGCCGCATCCCCGGTTCCTTTATGCGCCGCGAGGGTAAGCCCAGCCTGCCCGCAGTTCTGGCTTCCAGACTGATCGACAGACCTATGCGCCCTCTGTTCCCCTCCGATCTGAGAAACGACGTTGTTATCGCATGTGAGGTTCTCTCTGCTGACAGAGACTGCTCCCCCGAAATCACCGCTATGATCGGTGCTTCTGCTGCTGTTTCCATTTCCGATGTTCCCTTCAACGGTCCTATCGCAGGTATCGTTCTGGGCTGGGATGGTGAGAAGTATCTCTTCAACCCCACCGAGGAAGAGCGCAAGAACAACCGCATGATCACCACCATTGCCGCTACCCACAAGAAGATTGTTATGATCGAGTCTGAGGCAGATCAGGTTCCCGATGATGTTATGTACGAGGGTATCGTTCAGGCTCACGAGCACCTGCAGCCCGTCCTTGACCTTATCGACAAGATGGTCGAGGAGATCGGCAAGCCCAAGTTTGAGTACGAGCACGCTTCTTTCGATGAGGAGCTGTTCCAGACTCTGGTTGACAATGAATTCGAGGGCATGGAGTACTGCATGGACACCGACGACAAGAACGTTCGTGAGGCCCGTGTAAACGAGTGGATCACCAAGGTTCAGGAGAAGTACGAGGAAGAGCACCCCGACCTCATGAACTACATGGATGAGATTCTCTACAAGCTTCAGAAGATGGTCGTCAAGAAGTGGCTTCTTGCCGGCAAGCGTGTTGACGGCAGACAGATGAACGAAATCCGTCCTCTGGCTACAGAAGTCGGCATTATTCCTAAAGTTCATGGTTCTGCTCTCTTCACCAGAGGTCAGACTCAGGTTCTTTCTATTGCAACACTCGCTACTCTCAGCGATTCTCAGAAGCTGGATACTATCTGGGAAGAGGATGAGAAGCGTTTCATGCACCACTACAACATGCCCGCCTACTCTACCGGCGAGGCAAGAGCCAGCCGCTCCACCGGCCGCCGCGAGTACGGCCACGGCGCTCTCGTTGAGAAAGCTCTTGAAGCTGTTATCCCCGATGTTGAAGATTTCCCCTACGCTATCCGCATAGTTTCCGAGGTTCTTTCCTCCAACGGATCCACCTCTCAGGGCTCTATCTGCGGCACTACCATGGCTCTCATGGACGCAGGTGTTCCTCTTAAAGCTCCTGTTGCAGGTATTTCCTGCGGTCTTATTCAGGACGGCGACGACTTCACCACCTTCATTGATATTCAGGGTGTTGAGGACTTCCACGGCGAGATGGACTTCAAGGTAGCAGGTACCAAGGCCGGTATCACCGCTATCCAGATGGATCTGAAGAACGACGGTCTGAAGCACGAGATCATCAAGGAGGCTTTTGCTATCACCAAGGAAGCACGTTTCCAGATCCTCGATGCTATTATGCTCAAGGCTTTGCCTGAGCCCCGCAAGGAGCTTGCAAAGTCCGCTCCCAAGATGATCCAGATAAAGATCAACCCCGATAAGATCAGAGAAGTTATCGGCTCCGGCGGTAAGGTTATCCAGAAAATCACCGCTGACACCGGCTGCAAGATCGATATTAACGATGACGGTTCTATCTTCATCGCTTCTACCGACATTGACGCCTGCCGTGCTGCCCGCAAGACCATTGAGGACATCGTATTCGAGCCTGAAGTAGGCGCTCTCTACTACGGCGAGGTTAAGAGAGTTATCTCCAACCTGGGCGCATTTGTTGAGCTGGCTCCCGGCAAGGACGCTATGTGCCACATCAAGGATCTTGAGTTCAAGCGCACCGAGAAGGTCGAGGACGTTCTGAATGTAGGCGACCACACTTGGGTCAAGTTCACCGGTGTTGACGACAGAGGCCGCTGGAACATCTCCAGAAAAGACGCTCTTCGCGAGCGCGGCGAAGCCTGATTTAATAACAATAATAAAAATGAACGGATTAAATCCGTTCATTTTTTATGGAATTCTATTATGACACGACCTGATTTTGAGGAAATTAAAACTTTTGAGGACTTTTCAAAATTTTACTGGTATGCTGATGAGCTGAAATGTATTTGCCGTGAACTCGGTATTGCTCACGACGGTACAAAAACTGAGCTCACCGAAAACATAAGAGAATACTTTAAAGGCAATATAATTAAACCGGTTAAAAGAGTGCAGGAAGCCGACAGAGAGCCTGCGCCGGATTGTCCTCTTTTAGACTGCGGATTTAGCTTTAACGGAAAATTCAGAGTCTATTTTTCTGCGCTTACAGGTGTTGAAAACTTTAAGTTTAACGCCGATATGGCAGAGGCCTGGCGGCGGGTAAAGCGGGAAAATGACCGGAAATTTACCGTGAGTGATATGCTCAATGTGTATTACGGCAAATCCCGCTACGGAAAATATGATAATTCAGCCTGCCAGTGGAATAAATTTTATAAGGATTTTTGCACCGATCCTTTAAATAAAGATGTTAAGAATAAAATGAAAACGGCGGCAGAATTGTGGAAAAAAGTTCGAAATTCCGAAGAAGAAAAGATATATATACCTGAAATAAAAAAATGACGCTTTAAGCGTCATTTTTTAATGTTCAGACTTTTTAGCTTTGGCAAGTCTCCAGTTTTCGTTAGGCTCCCAGCCGGGGAGGGGAAGACGCTGCATTGCACCGAAAATTTTGGATTTCATGTCCGGATACTGGAGGCTCATGGTTTTAAGCATTGCTTTAAACTCAGCCCGCTTTGAGGTCGTATCCATGGGGCAGGTGTTGCGGACAATGGGAATGTTCAGCTTTTTGCATACGTTTGTGATTTTCTGCTCGCCGGCGTAAATGAGCGGGCGAATCTGGGTAACACCTGAACGGTCAAGATAGGTCACGGGGCGGAAGCAGTTGAGCCTGCCTTCAAGCAGCAGGGACATCATGAAGGTTTCCACAGCGTCATCAAAATGATGACCCAGAGCAAGCTTTTTTATGCCCTTTTCGCGAATAAAATCGTTCAGCGCACCTTTACGCATTTTGGCGCAGAGGGAGCAGGGATTGCCCTCCTTACGGATGTCAAAAACTATCTCCTTAATGTCGGTTTTAAGGCAGGTATAGGGCACGTCTATCTCGCGGCAAAGCTGAGAAATAGGCTCAAAATCCATATCTTCAAAGCCTAAATTTACACTGACAGCCTCCAAGGAGAACTTTTTCGGATAAAAACGGCGCAGGTGATTTAATGCCAAAAGCAGCACGGTACTGTCCTTTCCGCCGGAAAGACCGACAGCAATTACATCCCCGTCCTCTATCATATTGTAGTCGTCAACGGCACGGCGGACGGTGCCTGTGAATTCGTTCAAAATTTTGTCCATAGGAAACCTCAAAAATTTTTGTAAAATGGATTTAAGGAATAGAGAGAATTAAAGAGCTTTAGTAAGCTTTAGGGAGATTTAAAAACGAGGATTAAAATCCTTGTTGACACAACTCTTTTTTTGTGGTATAAAATTAGAGCGCGTTTGGGGATATTGTATCAACATGCGCCTTAATTGTCAAAACATTTAATTCTATATGGAGGAGAGATCCCTATGTCTACTACTATGGTAACCAAGGAGACCGTCGAGCGTAAATGGTACGTCATCGATGCAGCAGGCAAGCCCCTGGGCAAGACCGCTGCTGCCGCCGCCGACCTTCTTCGCGGCAAACTTAAAACTGATTATACTCCCAACGTTGACTGCGGTGATTACGTTATCGTTATCAACGCTAAGGAAGCTGTTCTGACCGGCAAGAAGCTGGAGCAGAAGTACTACCGCACTCACTCCGGTTACCCCGGTGGCCTGAAAGAGACCCAGTACAAGCGCCTCATGGCTACCAAGCCTGAGCTGGCTGTCAAGGTCGCTGTTCGCGGCATGCTTCAGAAGAACACCATCGCACAGTGGCAGCTCAGCCGCCTGAAGGTTTTCGCAGGCTCCGAGCACAACCACGCTGCACAGAAGCCCGAAGTTTGGGAAGTCTAAGGAGGTAAAGAATAATGGCAACTTATAAGTGCAAAAAGCCCTATATGTACGGTACCGGACGCAGAAAGTCCTCCGTGGCCCGCGTTCACCTCATTCCTAACGGAACCGGCGCTATCACCATCAACGGCCGTGACATCGACGAGTACTTCGGTCTCGATACCCTGAAGCTCATCGTCCGTCAGCCTCTGGTCTGCACCAACACCCTGGGCAAGGTTGACATCGAAGCTACCGTTACCGGCGGCGGTGTTTCCGGTCAGGCAGGTGCTATCCGCCACGGTATAGCACGCGCTCTGCTGCTTGTTGATGACAGCTACCGGGCTGCTCTCAAGTCCGCAGGCTTCCTGACTCGTGACCCCAGAATGAAAGAGCGTAAAAAGTACGGCCTCAAGGCTGCACGTCGCGCTCCTCAGTTCTCCAAGAGATAATTTATTATCGCTTACAACAATACGGAAGTCTTTACGGCTTCCGTATTTTTTTACCCTGAGGAGCGTCATCGGAACACAGCTCCTGCGGTTGCGGAAAATAGCCCTTATCTCAAACACAGGCGCAGTATTCACAATCCGCATGCAAGAAATAAAGTTGAAAAAATCCGAGGACTTCCTTTTAAGAAGTTCCCAGATTTAAGCTTTAATAAGACTTCATCCTTATATAGCAGACAAGTTATCTGATAATATATTGTTAAAGAGAAAATATAGCTTCAGGCTTTAAACCCGATAAAAAGATTTAGCTGTTCTGTAAAATCAATAATCAGAATATCGTTATGAACTGCATAATCAAATTTAGCCTGTTCTGCAAATTCTTTTACTGTGTCCATGTCCTTTACACTAGATAGTGTATACACGAGTAATGTGATATAATAGGAACATCAGGAGAGAAAGAGGTGATCCTATGAGCAACGAACAGCAACGGCA
>RCNI01001012.1_pt1 | contig 16066 bp, 16 predicted proteins | sample 2041151 | NCBI WGS metagenome assembly RCNI01 (sample SAMN09708214, study PRJNA481090) | feces metagenome | isolation source: feces | place: Antarctica: Albino Rookery | reverse complement strand
AAGGTCCGTGCTTGTGAAAGTGCGGACCTTTGTTATAAAAAAGAGGGGGCATCAATTTGTATTAACATACATTTTGACACACCCTCTTTCTTATATCATCTTTTCCCCCGTTTCCTCCCTTGCCCCGGCAGGCTCTTCGTCCGTACCTTCCCCGCCCTTCCCCCGAAGCGATTCGGGTGAGCTTCGGGCCAGCTTCGGGGGAAGAACGGGGAAAAGTGGGAGGGGTGTAAGAGGCGGAATGGCGAGCATTCGGACCTCTCTACGGGAAAGAACTTTCCGAATCACCTTTTCCCCGCCGTCTTTTCACTGAAGACAAAAGTAAAAGGCAGCAACGACGAAGCCTTGACCACGACACTCTCCCTCTTTCCTATCATGATGACATCGAAGTCCTTCCCATAGCGGGTAAGCACCTCTGCCATCACCTGACGGCATGCCCCGCAAGGCGCGATAATCTCTTCACGGGGCTCGCCTTTGTAACAGGCAGCCAAAGCGATGGCCTTCACTCCGACTTCAGGGAACTGCGCCCCGGCATAGAATAAAGCCGTACGCTCCGCACACAAACCGCTCGGATAAGCGGCATTCTCCTGATTGCTGCCGGTCACCACCTCCCCGTTCTCCAACAGCACCGCCGCACCGACAGAAAAGTCCGAATATACACTATAGGCTGTTTGAGAAGCCTTCATTGCCTTTTTACCCAACTCCCCGTACCCTTCCGGCAACCCATTGCTACAAACAAAATAATCTATTTTCAGTTCTCTTTTATCCATCACTATTTTTTTTTATTTTTACACCCCTAAGATAAAAGAAGAAGCAAAAACAGAAAAATAAAATATGAAAAATTACATTTTTATCACAAAAGTATTAATAACCAGCGTATTACTGTTTGTATTCACCTTCTCTTCCGCAGAAACGAGAAAGGAATTCATCCGTAAATACAAACATATAGCCATCAGCGAAATGGAACGGACCGGCATTCCTGCCAGTATCACGCTGGCACAGGGCATCCTGGAATCGGGATGCGGAGAGTCGGAACTGGCCGTAAATGCCAACAACCACTTCGGCATCAAATGCCATGACTGGACAGGCGAGACCTACACCATGGACGACGATACAAGAAACGAATGTTTCCGCAAATACAAGACTCCGGAGCAATCGTGGATCGACCACAGCGAATTCCTCATGTCGCGCCCCCGCTATGCCGGATTATTCAAATTGAAGACTACCGACTACAAGGCATGGGCAAAAGGGTTGAAGGCCGCCGGATATGCCACCAACCCCAAGTATGCCGATCTGCTGATCAAAATCATTGAAGAGGAAGGGCTCCACAAATACGACCGTCTTATCAAACATCCGAAAGGCGGCCCGGCCAATACGAACGACCCGTCCATCAGCCTTGACGAATTTGCAGAAAGCGTAGACCTCCAACCGCAAGCCACCGCCCCTGCCAACTACCGCAACCGCGAAGAGATGCGCAACGGCATCATCTGCATAGAGGCCAAGGAAGGGGATTCCTACCAGCGGATTGCCGACTATTACGGAATCAAACTGAAAAAACTGCTGCAATACAACGACAAGAAAGATTCGGAACTCCGCCCCGGACAGCTCGTGTTCCTCAAACGCAAAAAGACATCTGCGGCACGCGGATATGAATTCCACCGTGTAAAAGCAGGCGACAACCTGTATGACATTTCACAGCAATACGGCGTACGCCTCAAAAACATCTGCCGCAACAACTACGTTTCGGAAGACACACAGCTGACAGAAGGCGAAAAGATATATTTGCGCAAAAAAGCACCCTTACTTTAAACTGACATGGAAAAGAATCACACATTCGTCAAAAAGAACGCAATTTTCGGCGGCCTGCTGGGAGTAAGCCTGATACTGGTTTCAGTCCTTTTCCATATATCAGGGAAGAATCTCGTATTCAACCCTCAGCTGAACAATGTCATCATGCTGCTTTCCATCACCTGTGCATTCATCGGAATCCGCAAATACAGGGAAGAAGAGCTGCAGGGATTCATCAGCTATGCCCTGACTTTGGGAGGCTTCCTGTACATCATCTCCATCGGCACATTCATCTATGGCATCTATATCTACTTCCTTTTCCGCTTCACTCCGGAACTGCAGCAGAATTACCTCGCCATACTGGACACCATGCTCGATGAAATGTATAAAGGCACCCCGATACTGAACAGCGCGAAAGATATGATGGAGCATCTGGTGACGCCTTTCTTTATTTCTGCAATGGAAACATTCAATAAAATATTAACCGGACTGATATTCTCCCTGCTACCCGCCCTCATCCTGCGACGAAGAGCAAGCAGGAATGAATAACGGCCGACTCATAACGAACCAACTCTAAAATCATAACATTCAATGGATATTTCAATAGTCATCCCTTTATTCAATGAAGACGAATCGCTACCCGAACTTATTGCATGGATAGAACGGGTGGTCAATGCACATCACTTCAGCTATGAAATCATTCTCGTTGATGACGGCAGCAAGGACCACTCCTGGGGAATCATTGAAAAAAACGCTGAGCGTAACGAACATATTCATGGTATCAAATTCCGCCGCAACTACGGCAAATCGGCAGCCCTGCATTGCGGCTTCCAGGCGGCGGAAGGAGATGTAGTCATTTCAATGGACGCAGACATGCAAGACAGTCCGGATGAAATCCCGGCTCTCTACGACATGATCATGAAAGAGGACTACGATATGGTATCCGGATGGAAGAAGAAACGCTACGACCCGCTATCCAAAACAATCCCCACCAAACTGTTCAATGCGACGGCCCGGAAATTTTCAGGCATCAAACTGCATGACTTCAACTGCGGACTGAAGGCATATAAAAACAAGGTGGTGAAAAACATTGAAGTGTATGGCGAAATGCACCGTTACATCCCCATCCTCGCCAAACAGGCCGGTTTCACCCGCATTGGGGAAAAAGCGGTACAACACCGCGCACGCCAATACGGCGTCACCAAATTCGGAGGACTCAACCGGTTCATCAACGGTATGCTTGACCTACTTTCCATCACTTTCATCACCCGTTTCTCAAAGAAACCGATGCACCTTTTCGGTACCTTGGGGACCTTTCTCTTTATCATCGGTTTCTTTTCGGCAGCCTGGATAGGGATAGAGAAACTCATCTGCCTGTCGCATGGCATTGCAGCACATTTGGTGACGGACAATCCCTATTTCTACATCTCGCTGGTATGTATGCTGCTCGGAACGCAGCTGTTCCTGGCAGGATTCGTTGCAGAACTTATCTCACGTTCGTCTTCCGAACGGAATGTCTACCTGATAGAAAAAAAGCTGTAAAAACAGGAAATGCACAAAAAGTGAGGAAATATTCCTCACTTTTTCTTTTCAATTCCACACAATTCCACAACTTTTCCACACCCTCCAAACGTGCCAAAACAATCAACAAAACTACAAATCAACACATTGACAAATCAATCACATTTCCCGAAGTTTGCTGGCACATTTTTTTCTATATGGATAAGTACACAAAAAACTCAAAGCTTCGGGCTATCACATACACTCTACTTCTCATTCCCTATGAAAGCCCTATCAGCCTCCCGATACGACAAGGGAGGCTTTCTTCTTTTTAAAAAATCCATTATTTTTGCCCTTCCCCAGACAATGGCCACGTAAACCGCCACACAAGAACAAACGACAGCAACGACAATCCATTGGAACGCAAAATCGTACATATTGACATGGACGCTTTCTATGCCTCCGTCGAGCAGCGCGACCACCCCGAATACCGCGGGAAAGCGCTGGCCGTAGGACGTGCCGAAGAGCGGGGTGTAGTCGCCACCGCCAGCTATGAGGCCCGACGCTACGGGGTGCACTCGGCCATGTCCTCCACGAAAGCGCTCAAACTATGCCCGAACCTCATATTTGTCCCCGGACGCAGGGAACACTACAAGGCCATTTCCGCCGAAATACATGCCATATTCCACGAATATACGGACCTCATAGAACCGCTGGCACTGGATGAGGCATTCCTTGATGTGACAAAAAACAAGAAGGGCATCCCTTTTGCCGTGGATATTGCACGGGCCATCAAACAGGAGATACGCGAAAAACTGAATCTGGTGGCTTCGGCCGGAGTATCATACAACAAGTTCCTTGCAAAAATCGCATCCGACTACCGCAAGCCGGACGGCCTGTATGTCATCCATCCCGACAAGGCTGCGGATTTCATCGCACACCTGCCCATCGAATCCTTCTGGGGCATAGGGAAAGTCACGGCCCAGCGCATGCACTCACTGGGCGTACACAACGGCGCCCAACTGAAATCCTGCTCGCTGGAGTTCCTTCTCCGCAATTTCGGGAAGGCCGGCCAACAATATTACAACTTCTCGCGCGGCATCGACCTCCGGGAAGTGGAGCCGGTCCATATCCGCAAATCCGTAGGCTGTGAAAACACGTTCGACAAAGACCTGACCAATCATACGGCCCTGATCATCGAGCTTTGGCATATTGCGGACGAGTTGATACGCCGCATCAACAAGACCCGTTTCCACGGACATACCCTGACCCTGAAAATAAAATACAATGATTTCACACAAATCACACGCAGCATCAGTGTAGACCACCAGCTGAAAACAATGCAGGAGATTCTGCCGCTGGCCAAGCAATTGCTGCACGACCTGCAACTGAGAGACTACAGAATCCGGCTGATGGGGCTGACCGTCTCCAATCCTCTCCCCTCCTCTCCGCACACACCCGTACAGCTGACGCTGGATTTCTGATTACGCGTTATCGATCGCCTCGATATATTCATGCAGGGCACGGTAGAAGGCATGCCTTGTGAGAGTGGCCACATCCCCCAATATCACCAATTTCATCCGGGCCCGGGTAATCGCCACATTCATACGCCTCAAGTCGCGCAGGAAACCGATTTGCCCGCGCTCATTGGCACGCACCAGACTGATGAATATGACATCGCACTCCTGCCCCTGGAAACCATCTACGGTATGGATGGTGACAAGGCGGCAATATGGTCTGAAGAAAGGGTCCCTTTTCATCAGGCGGCGCAAATACTGCACCTGTGCCCGATAAGGGGATATCACCCCGAAGTCGATATGCTCGTCAAAAATACGGTCACGCCCGATACGCTCCATATAAAGCCGCAACTGATGCAACAACAATTCCGCCTCTCCGGTGTTCATCCGGCCGACACCATCCGTCACGCTCTTTTCGGTGAAATCGAAATCGGCCGTATCGATCCAGGTGATGGCCGTATCATAATCCAGGATGCCCCGATAGCGAACTTCCGGAGCTGCCTGCAAAGCATTGTGGTAAAACCAGCCGGAAGAGAACCGCATGATATCCTCATGCATCCGATACTGGATTTTCAAAAGCGAAACGACCTCCGGCTTGGAATCCACGACCTTCTCCAGCAAGGTCCGGCCCAGCCCCCCACGCATGGCCTCCATACATTTTATGGTTGGCGGCAACTGACAATGGTCGCCGGCAAGCACCACCCGGTCGGCTTTTCTGATGGCTATCCAGCACGCGGCCTCTATTGCCTGGGCCGCCTCATCGATGAAGAGCGACGAAAAACGCTTCCTCTCCAAGACACGATTCTCGGTACCCACCAACGTACAGGCCACGACACGCACTTCATCAAACAGCTGGGAATCTATCCGGATCTCCAGTTCGGCAGCACGTGTCCTCAGTTTAGAGAGATAATTGCACACCGCATCCTTGTCGGAACGGCTTCCCTTGCGCAAACGGGCCACCCCTTCACGGATAGCCTTGCGGACATTCCACAATTCCGGATAATCCGGATGGGCTTCGAAACGCCGCTCATAAGTGAAATTCAACATCTTGTCGTTCACCCGTGTGGGATTGCCCACACGCAGCACATTGATCCCACGGTCCACCAGCTTTTCGGCAATCCAATCCACGGCCGTGTTGCTCTGGGCACATACCAGCACCTGATTTTCCCGATGCAGCGTTTCAAATATCGCCTCCACCAGCGTGGTTGTCTTTCCCGTACCGGGAGGGCCGTGCACCACCGCCACTTCACGGGCCGCCAACACACGATTGACCGCCTCCTCCTGAGATGTATTCAGCCAGGGGAAGCGCACTTTCGGCAGCTCACGGAACGTGGCAGGCCGGTTTCCCAACAACACTTCGCGCAAATAGGCGGTACGGTCGTCCTTGGCCTCCATCACCCCGCGCAAAGCGGCAAACATCGTCTTATATGAGGTATCATCAAAATAAAGCTGCACCCCGAGCACCGAAGCGGTCAAGCCGTTCAATACATATTCGCCAGGCACCTCCACAACCATCCGATTGTCCTGGACATAACTGATGACTGCCTGAAAATTGAAATAATGCAAACTGCCGTCTGCCGACATCTTGAAAAAACAGACAGGCTTGCCGTACTCAAAAAGATGGTCAATCTCTTCGTTCCCCTTGCGGCAGATATCTATCGTAAACTGGTTCAATGAATTATAACGGCTTCCTTCAAGACTTACAGGATACCAGCACACCCCTTGCTCCACTTTCCGGAAAATTCCGGCATCACGGGTATTCTGCTGATACATTTCCTTTTCATACTCATATTCCTTTTGCAACAACTGCAACTGGTTCTGTATATCCACCAAAGAAGAAAGTCTTTTTCCCGACATAGAAACATAATTTAAGTGCAGGCAAAAATAGCGAATATTCCAATAATCATTTATATATTTATAATCATGCAAGAATTTCCTCCCCATATCGCACGGTATGGCATAAAGCCATATCCCATAAGAGATTCAGCCTCCCAATATCAAATAAAACATAAATTGCCACCCATAAATTTAAACCATTTTTTAACACATCATTCTCCTGCTTTCAGAAAATTTAATGCTATATTCGCGGCACTAAATCAATAGGGGTGCGTACAGTTAAAGCAGTCATATTATCCATCTTTATATGTGTGCTCATATCAGAGAGTTGCCAGGCCATTCCTTCTGTAAAAGCTGAAGAAATAAACATGGCGAACGCTGAATATTTGAGCAATGACTCGCCGTATTTTTTCAATTCCCTGCTTTCCCTGCTGCTATTCAATGCAGGCGACCTGTCTTTTGACGAATCACATTCGCATCTTGACAAAAAAAGCCTGCTGCTTCTATTCATTCTACTGAAATATACGGCCATACATGCGCCGGAATATGCAGGAGAGTTCCTTCAGGAAAACTATACGACAGACTCCGGCCCCAAAGAATCCACCTGTTATATATATAGGTTGCACAAGATTGTCATTTAAACGACATCTTCTTTCCCTCCAGCCCCGTGTCGGTTAGAGACACACTACTATTTGACAAATATTAATAGATTAATATACGTATCGTTATGAATCTAACCTTAATGATTGTCGTAATTCTTACGGCTATTGCATTGGTAGGCGTTGCCCTTGGGCTCGCCCGACTTATTTCCCCACGTTCTTTCAACCGTCAGAAAGGGGAAGCTTACGAGTGTGGAATTCCTACCCGCGGACATTCGTGGATGCAGTTCAAAGCAGGCTACTACCTGTTTGCCATCCTGTTCCTGATGTTTGATGTGGAAGCGGTGTTCCTGTTTCCCTGGGCAGTGACAGTTCAGGATGTAGGAATCGACGGATTGCTGAATATCCTTTTCTTCATGGTAATCCTGATTTTAGGATTGGCCTATGCCTGGAAAAAGGGAGCGTTGGAATGGAAGTAAAAGAATGTGCGAATATTTAAGAGTGATATGAAAAAGCCTCAAATAAAATCAATGAAGTACGAGGACTTCAAAGACAATGAGTATCTTGAACAGTTGCGGGCCAACGGCACGGACGTCATCGTAGGATGTCTGGACGACCTCATCAACTGGGGGCGCTCGAATTCTGTATGGCCTCTTACCTTTGCTACGAGCTGTTGCGGTATTGAATTTATGTCAGTAGGTGCCGCCCGTTATGACTTTGCCCGTTTCGGGTTTGAAGTTGCACGAGCCAGTCCCCGGCAGGCTGATGTCATCATCGTGGCAGGGACCATCGTTCACAAAATGGCGCCGGTATTGAAACGTCTATACGACCAGATGGCCGAGCCCAAATATGTGATTGCCATGGGTGGATGTGCCATTTCCGGAGGTCCTTTCAAAAACTCCTATCATGTTGTAAAAGGAGTAAACCAGATTTTACCTGTTGATGTGTATGTTCCCGGCTGTCCGCCCCGTCCGGAGTCTTTGCTGTACGGCATGATGCAGCTGCAAAGAAAAATCAAAATGGAGAAATTCCTTGGCGGAGTCAACAAACAGGAGAACAAACCAAACATTAATGAGTATTAAGAGATGAAAGACAAAATATTGAAAATAGCTCCCGATGCCACCTTTCAAGAAGGCCAGACCCTGACCGTAGTTCTCCCGAAGGAGACATTACACGACACGGCATTGCGTCTGCGCGACGACAAGGACCTGCAATTCGATTTTCTGGTGTGCATGACAGGAATGGACTGGGGGGAGACACTGGGAATGATGTATCGCCTGCGCTCTACAAAACTGGGACATGAAATCAACATACGCGTAGAAATCGCCGAACGCGAACATCCGGAACTGCCGACCGTATCGGACATTTGGGCAACCGCCAATCTGAACGAACGGGAAGTATTCGGAATGCTCGGCATCCGGTTCATCAACCATCCGGATATGCGCAAACTGTTTTTACGCAACGACTGGGTAGGCTACCCTCTTCGTAAAGACTACAATGCAGACCCCAGCATCAATCCGGTGCGTCTGGAGAACGAGAGCAACGAAGACGCTGCGATGACCCTTGAAATGACCGAGACGGGTGAAATCCAGGAAAAGGAAAACGTCATATTTGAAGATGACGAATATGTTGTAAATATCGGTCCCCAGCACCCTGCCACCCACGGAGTGCTCCGTTTCCGCGTAGCCCTGGAAGGCGAGATTGTAAAAAAAGTGGACATCAACTGCGGATACATCCACCGCGGAATCGAAAAATTGTGTGAAAGCATGACCTATCCCCAGACTCTCGCCATGACCGACCGTCTGGACTATCTGTCGGCCCACATGAACCGCCATGCCCTTTGCATGTGTATCGAAGAGGCGCTGGGCATCGAGGTGCCTGAACGTGCCAAATACATCCGCACGATTATGGACGAGCTGACACGTATCGCTTCGCACCTGCTGTTCTGGTCGACTTTCTGTATGGACTTCGGTGCATTGAGCGCCTTCTTCTACGGATTCCGCGACCGTGAAAAAATATTGGATATGTTTGAGGAAACCTGCGGCGGACGCCTGATACAGAACTATAACTGCATCGGCGGTGTGATGGCAGACATCCATCCCAACCTGATCGGCCGCATCAAGGATTTCATCAAATATATGCCCAAGATGCTGAAAGAGTATCACGGAGTGTTTACCGGCAATGTCATTGCCCAGCAACGTATGAAAAATATCGGAATCCTCTCGCTGGAAGACGCCATCTCATACGGAGTGACCGGTCCTGCAGGCCGTGCATCCGGCTGGAGTTGCGACGTCCGCAAGATACATCCCTACGGAGTGTATGACAAAGTGGACTTCAAAGAAATACTTTACGACAAAGGCGACACCTTCAACCGCTACATGGTGCGTATGGACGAGATTCTGGAGTCCATCCACATATTGGAACAACTGGTGGACAATATTCCGGAAGGCGACTATGCGGTGAAGACGAAACCCATCATCAAATTGCCGAAAGGACAGTATTTCAAGAGCGTCGAAGCCGCCCGCGGCGAATTCGGGGTATTCATCGAAAGCCACGGAGACAAATATCCCTATCGTGTCAAATTCCGTTCGCCGGGCTTGACTTTGGTGTCTGTGGTGGATTTACTGGCAAGCCACAACAAGATTGCCGACCTGATAGCGATAGGCGCTTCGCTTGACTATGTAGTGCCTGACATTGACAGATAAAATATAGTAAACAGTAATAACAATAAACAGTATGTTTGATTTTGCAGTTGTAACACATTGGGTTGACGAAGCCCTACGCAATATCCTACCGGACTCGTGGGTTACCACTACGGAATTCGTTCTCGTGGGAATCTGCCTGCTTATCGCCTATGCAGTGATGGCTCTCGGATTGATTTATGCAGAACGTAAAGTATGTGCCTATTTCCAGTGTCGTCTGGGTCCCAACCGTGTAGGACCGTTCGGGACAGTGCAGACCGTAACGGATATGATTAAGATGTTGATTAAGGAAATCATTGAAATCAACCATGTTGACCGATTCCTGTTCAACCTGGCCCCCTACATTGTCATTATCGCCTCGTTGTTGGCCTTCAGCTGTATTCCGTTCGCCAAGGGACTGGAAATCCTGAATTTCAACGTCGGCATCTTCTTTTTGATTGCCGTATCCTCCATTGGTATTGTAGGAATCCTTCTTGCCGGATGGGCCAGCAACAACAAATACTCTCTGATCGGAGCCATGCGAAGCGGCGCACAGATGATCAGCTACGAACTGTCCATCGGTCTCTCCATACTGACGATGGTGGTTCTCACCGGAAGCATGCAACTCTCAACAATCGTGGAGAGCCAGGCTGACGGCTGGTTTATCTTCAAGGGCCATATCCCTGCATTCATCGCTTTCGTCATCTATCTGATAGCCGGTACGGCAGAGACCAACCGCGGTCCGTTCGACCTTCCGGAAGCCGAGTCAGAGCTGACAGCAGGATACCACACCGAATATTCCGGTATGCATTTCGGCTTTTTCTATGTAGCCGAGTTTGTGAATATGTTTATCGTAGCTTCGGTAGCGACAACCCTTTTCTGGGGAGGCTGGATGCCATTGCACATTCCCGGCTGGGACTCCTTCAATATGGTCATGGATTACATCCCTTCCATCTTTTGGTTTTTGGGTAAAAGCGCCATCATGGTATTCATCATCATGTGGTTCAAATGGACATTCCCCCGTCTGCGTATCGACCAATTGCTGACACTTGAATGGAAATACCTGTTGCCCATCAATCTGTGCAACCTGTTTTTAATGGTATTTGTCGTAGTATTCAAATTACATTTTTAAGCCTTTGAATTATGAGAAGTACACAACAATATTTCAACGATTTCTTCATCGGTCTGGGCTCTTTGCTTAAAGGAATGCGAATTACTCTCAGAGAATTCTTCACCCCCAAAGTGACAGAGTGTTATCCTGAAAATCGTGCCACCCTGAAAATGTTCGACCGTTTCCGCGGCGACCTGACAATGATACACAACGAGAACAACGAACACCATTGTGTAGCCTGCGGTATATGCGAAATGAATTGCCCCAACGGCACCATCCACGTAGAATCGAAGATGGTGGAGACGGAGGATGGCAAAAAGAAAAAAGTGCTGGTGCGCTATATGTATGACCACGGCAGCTGCATCTACTGCCAACTGTGCGTGAGAAACTGTCCGCACCACGCCATTGAATTTGTACCGACATTCGAACATGCGGTATTCACTCGTGAGAAACTGATAGAACAATTAAACCGGCCTGGTTCAAAACTTGCCGAAAAGTAATAAAATTTAGTATTATGGAAATGACTTTACCCAAAGTGGTCTTTTTGTTCCTGGCGACGGTAATAGTTGTCTTTTCGATACTGACCGTAACCACCAAAAGAATCCTACGCTCGGCAACTTATCTGCTATTTGTCCTGTTCGCCACCGCCGGAATCTATTTTGAGTTGAACTTCTCCTTTTTGGGAGCAGTCCAATTGACTGTATACGCCGGAGGTATCATTGTATTGTATGTATTTTCCATCCTGTTGACCAGCTCGGACAACCAGAAACTGGAAAAGGTAAAAAACAGCAAATACTTTGCCGGTATCATTTCAGCCATTGCAGGCTCTGCCATCTGTATCTTCATCACTTTGACCCACTCCTTCCCCGTATCCCATTTCACACCGGGAGAGCTGAACCAGAAAGTGATAGGAACTGCATTGATGGGCACAGAAAAATACCAGTATCTTCTGCCCTTCGAGGCGATCAGCGTACTGCTACTGGCCTGCATCATCGGAGGTATCTTAATTGCACGTAAACGTTAATGATTTGAAGCTATGGAAATAACAATGGAATATTATCTGATCATCAGCACCATCATGTTCTTCGCCGGGATCTATGGATTCATCACCCGCCGCAACATGCTGGCAGTACTGATATCAATCGAGTTGATTCTGAACTCAGTGGACATAAATTTCGTGGCATTCAACCGTTTCCTGTATCCGGAACAGATGGAGGGACTCTTCTTCACCCTGTTTGCCATAGGCATCTCCGCCTGCGAAACGGCTGTGGCTATCGCCATCATCATCAATGTATACCGGAATGTACGCAACATTCAGGTGAAGAATCTCAATAAACTACAAGATTAAGGCTATGGAATATACATTACTAATTCTCGTACTTCCACTACTCACATTTCTGGGACTCGGATTATTCGGGATGAAACTACGCCCGACTACCGCAGGATGTACCGGCTCGCTTTCGCTGGCCGTGATAACCCTGCTCTCGTATCTGACCGCAGGCATATATTTCACCTCTCCCCGAGTAGACGGAGCATTTGAAAAATGGCTGCCATACAATTTCGAATGGCTGCACTTTACCGACAAGCTGCAAATTGACCTCGGCATACTGCTCGACCCTATCGCCGTCATGATGCTGGTCGTAGTCACTACCGTATCGCTGATGGTACATATCTATAGCCTTGGCTACATGAAAGGCGAACGCGGTTTCCAGCGCTATTACGCATTTCTGTCCCTGTTCACCTTCTCCATGTTAGGACTTGTGGTAGCCCCCAATATTTTCCAGATGTATATTTTCTGGGAGCTGGTGGGTGTATCCTCTTATCTGCTTATCGGTTTCTATTATACCAAACCCGAAGCAATTGCAGCTTCCAAGAAGGCATTTATCGTCACCCGCTTTGCAGACCTCGGTTTCCTGCTGGGCATTCTCTTGCTGTCCTACTTTACAGGAACGTTCGACTTCGGAGTACTGACATCAGGCGATTCATCCGTATTTGCCAGCGCAGCCGGAGTGACCTTCATGGGTGCTTCTGTGATGAGCTGGGCATTGGGCCTCATCTTTATCGGAGGTGCAGGCAAATCCGCCATGTTCCCATTGCACATCTGGCTGCCGGATGCCATGGAAGGCCCGACACCGGTGTCAGCCCTGATCCATGCTGCAACCATGGTCGTTGCCGGAGTGTTTTTGGTGGCACGTCTTTTCCCGCTCTACATACAGGCTGCGCCTGAAGTATTGGTAGGCATCAGCTACGTCGGAGCATTCACTTCGCTGTATGCAGCGGTCGTTGCCTGCGTACAGACTGATATCAAGCGTGTACTGGCATTCTCCACCATCTCGCAAATCGGTTTTATGATGGTTGCACTGGGAGTGTCCGGCATGGGAGGACATGAAGGAACAGGCTATATGGCTTCCATGTTCCACCTGTTTACACATGCCATGTTCAAGGCATTGCTGTTCTTGGGTGCAGGAGCCATCATCCACACCATCGGCAGCAATGAAATGAGCCGCATGGGAGGCCTGCGGAAATATATGCCATTCACCCATATCACTTTCCTGATTGCCTGTCTGGCCATCGCGGGAATCCCACCGTTCTCAGGATTTTTCAGTAAGGACGAGATTCTGGCAGCTACCTTCACCTTTGCTCCGCAATTCGGAGTATTCATGAGTTTTGTTGCCGGGCTGACCGCTTTCTATATGTTCCGCCTGTATTACAACATATTCTGGGGGACTCCAGCCAACTACGAGCACACTCCGCACGAAGCGCCGAAAACCATGACAATACCGTTGATGGTCCTGGCAGCCATTACCATCGTCGCCGGCTTTATTCCCTTCGGGCAATTCATCAGCAGCGACGGGCAGCCATATACCATACATCTGGATATGACAGTAGCCATCACCAGCGTTGTTGTCGCACTGTTAGCCATCGGTATCGCAACCTTCTTCTACAAGTCGGCCTGCGATATACCGGAGCGTCTGCTTAATATGTTCCCGCATCTGCATAAAACGGCATACCACCGTTTCTATATGGATGAATTCTATCTGTTTATCACGAAACGTATCATCTTCAACTGTGTATCGCGTCCGCTGGCATGGTTCGACCGCCACATCATTGACGGCGCCTTAAACGGAATGGCCTCAGCGACACAGAAAGTATCGTACGCCATCCGCGGTTTACAGTCCGGACAAATTCAACAGTATGCTTTTGTATTCCTGTTGGGAACATTATTAATTGTGTCGTTAATCATATTCCTATAAGAATCGATGGTAATTTAAAATCTACTAATTATGAATTTTCTATCATTATTTGTCCTGATACCCGTCTTAATGCTATGCGGATTGATCCTATCGGGAAATATGAAACAAATACGCTGGGTATGTGCAACGGGCGCCTCTTTTCTACTCGTCCTGGCAGCAACTCTGACCTTCATGTATTTAGGAGAGAGAAGTGCCGGCAATACAGCTCCCATGCTATTCACAGCATCCACCGTATGGTATGCTCCTCTCAACATACATTATTCTGTAGGCGTTGACGGCATCTCTGTCGCCATGCTATTGTTATCTGCAATCATCGTATTCACCGGCATCTTCGCTTCATGGAAAATGGAGCTTATGCCTAAAGAATACTTCATGTGGTTCTGTCTGTTGAGCATCGGTGTCTTCGGTTTCTTCATATCCATTGACCTTTTCACCATGTTCATGTTCTATGAGATAGCCCTGATCCCCATGTACCTGCTCATCGGCATCTGGGGAACCGGCAAGAAAGAGTATGCAGCCATGAAACTGACCCTGATGCTGATGGGAGGCTCTGCCCTGCTATTGGTCGGCATCCTGGGAATCTATTTCTCTTCAGGCGCATCCAGCATGAATATATTGGATATCGCACAGCAGCAGATTCCCGAACCTCTCCAGCGCTGGTTTTTCCCGCTGACCTTTATCGGTTTCGGTGTGTTGGGAGCCTTATTCCCATTCCACACATGGAGCCCCGACGGTCACGCATCCGCACCGACAGCCGTGTCCATGCTTCATGCCGGCGTACTGATGAAACTGGGCGGATACGGCTGCTTCAGAGTAGCCATTTTCCTGATGCCCGAAGCTGCACAGGAATTATCCTGGATATTCCTGCTACTGACAGGTATCAGTGTCGTTTACGGTGCCTATTCAGCCATCGTACAGACTGACTTGAAATACATCAATGCCTATTCATCCGTAAGCCATTGCGGCCTTGTGCTATTCGCCATCCTGATGCTGAACCAGACGGCCATGACCGGAGCTGTAATGCAAATGCTCAGCCACGGTCTGATGACTTCACTGTTCTTCGCCTTAATCGGTATGATTTACGGACGTACACATACCCGTGACATCCGTGAGATGGGCGGCCTGATGAAAATCATGCCTTTCCTGGCTGTATGTTATGTGATTGCCGGTCTGGCCTCTTTGGGATTACCGGGATTAAGCGGTTTCGTAGCAGAAATGACCATCTTTGTCGGTTCATTCCAACATGCGGACACTTTTCACCGCGTAATGACCATCATCGCCTGCACCTCTATCGTCATCACTGCAGTATATATCCTGCGGGTTGTCGGCACGCTGCTTTACGGCTCCATCGTCAATGAACACCACCGCGAATTGACTGATGCAGTCTGGTATGAACGTTTTGCAGTCATTGTATTAATCATAGCCATTGCCGGTATCGGTCTTGCCCCGCTGTGGGTGTCAGACATGATACATTACAGCATTGACAGCCTGTGGCCTTTTTAAAAATCAGTTAACTATAAACAATCAAAGATATGGGTTACTCCAATTTTCTATTTCTAAAAGAAGAACTGTCATTGATTGCAGTGATGATAATCCTGCTGATTTATGATTTGTTCGGTTCGAAGAAAAGCTTGAACTATTTTCACCCGGTGGCTTGTATATTGTTTCTTGCCCATACATTACTGAACTTCTTCCCGACAGAAGTGGCCGAAGCCTTTGGCGGGATGTATGCAAACAGTCCGATGGGAGATATCGTAAAAACCATTCTGAATGTCGGCACACT
>RCNI01001010.1_pt1 | contig 16067 bp, 14 predicted proteins | sample 2041151 | NCBI WGS metagenome assembly RCNI01 (sample SAMN09708214, study PRJNA481090) | feces metagenome | isolation source: feces | place: Antarctica: Albino Rookery | reverse complement strand
CGGCTGATCAGCCGGGGCTTATGTGCGTAAACCACTCCAGTTTGCGTTGCATTAGCAGAAGAAATATGGTATACTGCACCAAAAGGATGTGAATTTATGTTTGATATTACACTGATTGCTATGGGAAAGCTGAAGGAAAAATTCTACCTTTCTGCAGCGGCTGAATACGAGAAGAGGCTGAAAGGCTATTGTAACTTTAAATTACTGGAGCTTCCGGAGACACGCCTGCCGGATGATCCGTCGGATGCTGAAATTTCTGCAGGCCTTGAAAAGGAAGCAGACCTGATCCTGTCCAAAATCCCTAAAGGTGCTTGGCTATGCGTATTCACACCGGAGGGAAAGGTTATTTCGTCTGAAGCACTGGCTGAACGAATTCGCCAGGTCAAGCTTTCCGGGAAAAGCAGCGCCTGTTTCTTGATTGGTTCTTCCTTTGGTATCTCTCCTCGGGTAAAAGAAAAGGCTGATTTTAAACTATCTATGGGACCGATGACATTTCCTCATCATTTAGCGAGAATCATGGTTATGGAGCAGCTCTATCGATCAGAAGCTATACAGGCAGGAAGTAAATACCACAAATAAAAAAGCTGCCTATGGCAGCTTTTTTAAAACTCTCCGATTGCATACATAACAGCAGACAGACCGCAAAGAGGTGCTGTTTCGCAGCGAAGGATACGATGACCAAGGGTACAGACAGCAAGGCCTTGGTTCAGTGCTTGCTCTACTTCACTGGGTTCCAGTCCTCCCTCGGGACCGGATATCAGACTTATTGTTTGATAGTTTTTTCCTTCAATTGCCATTTTTAATGTGGTAGCATGTTCGTTTTCGTAAAATAAGATTGCCTGGTCGGCTTCTCTTGCCCGTTTCAAAGCGTCTGCATAACTGGGGAGCACCAACACATTGGGCACAAGACCGCGTCCGGATTGCTCCGCAGCAGAGAGGGCTATTTTCTGCCAACGATCCAACTTCTTTTTCAAGCTCTTATCGTCCGGGCGCGAAACGCACCTTGCCGTTGGAAAAGTTACAATCTCATAAGCTCCCAGCTCAGTTGCTTTCTGAATTACATGCTCTAGTTTATCAGATTTAGGGAATCCCATGTAAATGCTTACTTTTACCGGAGCCTCAGAAATAGAATTCTGACGCTGTAATACGCACAGGCTTACCTGCTTGCCATCCATTTGTTCAACTGCGCACAGACACTCATGCCCTTCGCCGTCGCAGGCTATGACTTCTTCCCCTTGCTTTAAACGAAGCACCTTTGCGTGTGCTGCATTTTCATCTAAAAGTGTAATTCTATCAGACAGCAAATCCTCAGGGTTCACAAAAAAACGAGTCATCCTATTCTCTCCTTGCGGTTTTTGTTTTCTAAAGTATAGCACAGAAATGTGGGAAAAACAACGGATTATGACGCAAAACGCGAAAGTGACTAAAAGCTTTTTACATATACATTATGGATCCTTTGATTTCGTACACCTTAGCTTTGAGAAGCCGAATGATTTAAAAAGTGTGATATTGTGAGGGTTGGATAAATCTACACTTTTCCTTAAATAATACTATAGATAGAACATCTGCTATACACTGGGAAATAGGTAATCCCATGAGCATAAAAAATAAGCGAAGAGCGGATGCTCTTCGCTTATTTGGTGCGAGAGATGGGACTCGAACCCACATGGCGCTAGCCACACGCACCTCAAACGTGCTTGTCTACCATTCCAACACTCTCGCAAGTGCGCTACGCTATTATATACTGAACTTTACTTTTTGTCAACTGGTTTTTGCAAAATTTAGAAATTATCATAATTACTATAGTGTTATTTCCATTTAGCATATGTTCTTAATTCTGGCAATTTCCGAATATACTTGATTTTATTGGGTTTCTGTGGTAAACTGTACTAGCTTATATAATTTAGCACAAAAGGAAGTATCAATATGAACACTACTGCATTTGAAGCTTATGAATCCAATGTTCGTTCCTATTGCCGTAATTTCCCCACAGTCTTCACCAAAGCCAAAGGCTCTATCATGACCGACGAGGATGGCAAGGAATATGTTGATTTTTTTGCCGGCGCCGGCGCTTTGAACTACGGTCATAACCCTGACTATATCGTACAGAAACTGATTGCATACCTGCAGTCTGACGGAATTATGCATTCCATGGATATGTACACCGCACCCAAGCGTGAATTTCTGGAGTATTTCCACGATGAAATTCTGGCACCTCGGGGGCTCAACTATAAGGTGCAGTTCGCTGGACCTACTGGCACAAACGCAGTGGAAGCTGCTATCAAGCTGGCAAGAATTGCTAAGAAGCGCGAGAATATCTTCGCATTCATGGGTGCATTCCACGGAATGACTTTGGGCGCATTGTCCCTCACTACTGATCGCTGCTCCCGTGACGGTGCAGGCCAGTCAATGGGCAATGTAACGCATATCCCTGCCCCCTATATGTTCCCTGAGCTTGACACCATTGCTTATATGGAGCGGCTGCTCACTGATGACCATTCCGGCGCTGAGAAGCCCGCTGCAATTATTCTGGAAACTGTTCAGGCTGATGGCGGTATTTATGCCTTTGATGCGCAGTGGCTGCGGGATCTGCGGGATCTGTGTGATCGCCATGATATTCTGCTGATTGTCGATGATATTCAGGTTGGCTGTGGTCGTACCGGTACCTTCTTCTCCTTTGAGAGAGCTGGTATTGTTCCTGACATTGTGACTGTTTCCAAGTCTATCGGCGGCTGCGGAATGCCTTTGGCTCTGGTCCTGATCAAGCCTGAAATTGATGTGTGGGAGCCCGGTCAGCACACCGGTACTTTCCGCGGCAATCAGCTGTCCCTTATTGCAGGTAAGGCTGGCCTGGAAATCATGGTTAAGGACAACCTCCTTAGTGAAGTAAAGCGCAAAGAGAAGATTGTTGCCGATTTCCTCAAGAATGAGATTGAGCCGCTGGACAGCCGCATTTCCTGCCGTGGCATTGGTTTGATCTGGGGCGTTGACTTCTCTAAATTCGGCAAGGATATGACAAAGCCTCTGATCGCTGCTTGCTTCAAGAACGGTTTGATTGTTGAGCGTGTTGGCCGTGAAAACAATGTTTTGAAGCTGATGCCGCCTCTGGTCATTGAGGACGAATTACTGCTTCGTGGTCTCAACATCCTGAAACAGTCTCTGAAGGAAATTCTCTAATGCTTCGGCAGCCGCATATGCGGCTGCCGTTTCCATCTACTTGTGCAATGTAAAGGATCTTCTATGAAAAAATTAAAGTTTTATATCGCTCTTTGGACGGCCAAGTCTGCACGTTGGGCAATGACGGTTCTTGGCCGAAATGCAACTTACCTTCCCGGTAAAATTGCCGTTAAGATTTGCAAAGACTTTCTGGCTCAGCTGACACCACCCAAAACCGTTATTGCTGTTACCGGTACCAACGGAAAAACTACCGTCAGCAATCTTCTGACTTCTATTCTGAAAGAAAATGGTTACAGTGTGACGAATAACAGTCTGGGCTCTAATATTCAGGCTGGTGTTACCACTGCACTGCTGGCAGATGCTACGCTCACCGGAAAGCCCAAAAAGGACATTGCTGTTCTTGAGGTGGACGAGCGCAGTTCCTTACTCATTTATCCCTATATGAAGCCGGATTATCTGGTTTGTAACAATCTGATGCGAGATTCCATCAAGCGAAATGCGCACACCGAATTTATCAGTTTTATTATCAACAAAGCACTTCCGGAATCCACAAAGCTGATTCTGAATGGTGACGATTTGATTGCTTCCAGTCTGGGAGCTGATGGGCAAAATCGGATTTACTTTGGGCTTGATATTGAAAAGCCTGAGGTTAGCGTGCAGCCCTTTGTCCGTGACATTGTGTACTGCCCTCACTGCGGCGGTACATTGCGGCCAGAATATGTGCGGTATAACCACATTGGCAGATTCCAATGCGAAAGCTGCGGCTTTACCTCCCCTTCTCCTGATTATCTGGTTACAGCGGTTGATCGTGAAAACGGCACTTTTACCGTATCCTGTAACGGCGGCGACGAAACCTATCGTCTTCTGAATGACAATATCGTAAATATCTATAACCTTTGCAGTGCGGTTGCGCTTTTGCGGGAACTTGGTCTTTCCCAGGAAGAAGTTGCAAAGGGTTTCCAAAGTGTGGAAATTGTCAAATCCCGCTACGATCAGGAAAAGGTCGGCGATCTGACAATTACCATGCAGTCTGCAAAGGGTCAGAATCCAATTGCCTGCGCACGCAGCTTTGATTATGTGGCATCCTGCCCCGGTGAAAACAAAGCCATCTTCCTGCTGACTGATGATAAGGGCGATAGCATCGGCAATTCCGAAAGCACCTGCTGGCTTTATGATTGTGACTTTTCTTATCTCAAAGATCCAAGCATTGGTCAGATCGTATTTTCGGGCCCCAGATGCAAGGATCAATATCTAAGAGCACTGCTTGCTGGCGTTCCTGCTGAAAAAATGAAACTTTGGCCCAGTTTCACAGGTGGTGCCCATATGCTGGATACCGACCAGTTCCACAACATCTATATTCTCTATGATGTGTATCTCTATGACGAGGCTAAAGCTGTCAAAAAGCAGCTGATGAGTGGGAGGACATCCAAATGACCATTGAAATTCTTTTTAATGAAGTATGCGGCCTTCACGGTGATGCTCAAAATGCCGCTTATCTGCAGGCAACTGTGCCGGATGCCCAGATCATCTATACGAAGCTGACAGAGGAACCTTATTTTGTTTCTAATAATCCGGATTTGATCTGCATTGGAACCATGACAGAATCCATGCAGCGTCGAGTCATCGAAAAGCTGATGCCTTACAAGGAGAGAATTCTGGAATTAACCGAAAAAGGGACACCTATCCTTGCAACCGGCAATGCTGGTGAAATTTTCACCAAGGAGATTGAATATCTGACAGAAGGGATCAAAGTAGCTGGCCTGGGCATTTTTGATTACACAGTGAAAACAGATCTCTTTAAGCGCTACAACGGTAAAGTGATAGGCAAGATGGAAGACCTCACCATTGTAGGCTTCCGTAGCCAATTCAGCATGATCTACGGTGATAACTCCCAGAATTACTTTGTAAAGTGCGAGCGTGGCGATGGCATTAACAAAGAAACAAAACTGGAAGGTATGCGTAAAAATAATCTCATCTGCACAGAAATTCTTGGCCCTATTCTTCCAATCAATCCCCTTTTCTGTGAGTATCTCCTCTCTCTTGCCGGTGTAAGTGCTGAGGCTGCCTTTAAAGAGGCTGCCATGGCAGCTTATAATCAAAGGGTTCTTGAATTCCAGGATCCTAAAATTCATTTCTAACAAAGGTAAAAGCAGGTGCGGTGGCACCTGCTTTTTGTTTCCGGTTTTGTATGTTGTTACTATCTAGCGCAATCCTACACTTTTTCATCTTGCGGCGCCTGACTGAACGCTGGAACTCTGTAAGTTCCTTTGTTACAGACATATTCTTGCATCGTGGGTAGTACAATCGCTTTAAATGCCACGGTGTGCGCTTGTATGGCTGTTTCCGCCTCTTTGGTTAAAGCAATTGCTACTGCTCCTAATAATCGAATATAAGACGCTCTGCGGCTTGGTACAGAATTGCTTCAGGAACATATTGCAGCAGCTATTTGGATAGATTTGAATCTTTATGATACACTATCTGCCATATTATTGCTTGCTTTTCAAAATTGTTCTGAATTTCTCGATTTTTTTGATTTTATACTTTTTGAAAAAACTGAAAACCGGAACAAATTAAATGAGTTTTACACATTCTCCACAATTTTATCCACATTGATTATGAACTTTATTTGACAATATTTTTAAATTATTCACTATTTTGTAATAATTTCGGATTTTTGGAGCTAATATCAATGATTCCTGTGGATAACTCGTATAACCTTTGCTTGAACATTTTAATTTTCTGGATTATAGCAAAAAAGCAGGAGATTTCCGATCTCCTGCTTTTTTGTTACAATGCTTCGCCCAAAATTGACTTTGTGGCATATGCATTAAGGCTCATATCTCCAACATTGCCGCTGAGATATTCATAATAAGCCTGGGCACCAATCATTGCACCATTATCGCCACACAGGGACAACGGCGGCATATAGACTGTGGCGCCCAGCTTCTGAGCGGCCATCGTAATATCCTTTCGGATTCGGGAATTGGCTGCTACACCGCCAGCCACGGCCAGTTTTCTGCACCCTGTTTCTTCCATTGCCATTACGACTCTGGGAACCAAAGTGTCGGAAACGGCTGCCGAAAATGCTGCGCACAAGCTATTTACATCAATCTCCTCCCCTACCTGCTCTGCATGGTGAATCAGGTTTAGAGATGCTGTCTTAAGACCGGAGAAACTCATGTCGTAAGGATTGACACCAGGCTTTGATCTGGGGAGCGTGTATTTTGTCTCATCGCCCAGCTTCGCTGCCCGGTCGAGAGCCGCGCCTCCCGGGTAAGGCATACCCAGTACGCGGGCAACCTTATCAAAGCACTCCCCTGCTGCATCGTCAAGGGTAGTACCAAGAATCTCCATATCCGTGTAATCCTTCACATTTACAATCATAGTATGTCCGCCGGACACTACAAGGCACAGAAATGGTGGTTCCAGTTCGGGATAAGCCAGATAGTTTGCTGCAATATGACCTCGAATGTGATGCACGGGAATCAGAGGTTTATTGAGAGCAAGTGCAGCGGCCTTTGCAAAGTTAACGCCTACCAGCACGGCACCAATGAGCCCAGGTGCATAGGTAACAGCAACAGCATCAATGTCGTCTCTTGTAAGATTTGCGGTCTTCAGTGCCTGATCTGCAAGACCATAAATGGCTTCAATGTGCTTTCTGGATGCGATTTCCGGAACTACACCACCGTAAAGGCGATGCAGATCCACCTGAGAAGCAATACAGTCAGTAAGAATCTTTCTGCCATCAGCAACAATGGCAACTGCTGTCTCGTCGCAGGAAGATTCAACTGCTAAAATATTCATAGCTTCCACTCCTTTCTGAGAATCAGGGCATCTTCCCTGGGATGTTGATAGTAGCGTGGACGCAGTCCTGCTTTAGAAAATCCAAGTTTCTCGTAAAGCGCCTTTGCGGGCTCATTAGAAGCTCTGACTTCCAAGGTTAGACAATTGGCACCCCGCTTTTTAAGTTCTGATACAAGCCCGTCCACCAGCTGCTGCGCCACTCCCTGACGCCGGTACTCTGGTTTTACAGCTATATTCATCATATCCGCTTCCTGCATAACTGTCTGGGAACCGATATATCCTGCCAGCGTCTCTCCGTCCATACAGATAAGCCAGCATGACAGCGGATTATCAAGCTCGGAAGCTACCGAATTTTCGCTCCAAGGATCGGAAAAGCAAATTTTTTCCAGTTCTGCTACTGCTTTTACATGGGAGCGGTTCATATACATAAGTTCCATCATTTCGCCTCGAACCAACTCTTGCCCCACTTGGCTTCAGCTATCAGTGGAACATTCAGCTTAGCAACATGCTCCATCTCTCTGCTTACAAGATCCGCAACTTCCTGAGCCATTTCTTCAGGACACTCAACAATTAATTCGTCGTGTACCTGCAAAAGCAAGTTAGCCTGCGGATATTCCCGCGCCAATGCCTGATCTACCCGAATCATGGCCAGCTTAATAAGATCTGCTGCGGAGCCTTGGATTGGCGTATTGAGAGCGATTCGCTCAGCGCCCTGTCGGATATTATAATTACTGCTCTTCAATTCCGGAATATATCGCTTGCGACCGTACATGGTTTCTGTGAAGCCTGTTTCTTTTGCTTTTGCGACAACTTGATTCATATAGGCGCGCACGCCCTGATATTTAGCAAGATAGCTATCGATATAAGCTTTGGCCTCATATCGACTAACTCCAATATCCTCAGAAAGAGAAAATTCAGAAATGCCATAGACAATACCGAAGTTGACGGCCTTTGCATGGCGGCGCTGCAGCGGCGTTACATCTGCCACATCCACACCGAATACCTGTGCTGCCGTAACCGCATGAATATCCTGACCACCGATAAAAGCATCTTGCATGACCTTGTCATCTGCAATGTGCGAAAGGACTCGCAATTCAATCTGACTATAGTCCGCATCCACTAAAACACATCCGGGTTTAGGAATAAACATTTTCCGAATCTCAGCACCCAGGTCTGTCCGAACAGGGATATTCTGAAGATTGGGATCCGTCGACGAAAGCCGTCCGGTCGCCGTTACCAGATTCTGGAAGGTGGTATGAATTCGTCCATCCTCCCCTATCACCTTCATAAGACCGTCAGCATAGGTGGATTTCAACTTGGTGAGCATTCGATAGTCCATGATTGCGGGAATAATCGGATGCAAGCCTTTCAGCTTCTCCAGCACCTCTGCGTTGGTAGAATAACCTGTCTTTGTCTTTTTGACAGGGGGCAGTCCCAACTTGTCAAATAGAAGTTCACCCAGCTGCTTGGTAGAATTGATATTGAAAGGGGCTTCGGCATAGGAGAAGATTAATTTTTCTGCCGCATCGATCCGCTGCCCCAGCATTACGCCAAACTGCTCAAGCAGTTGCTCATCAATTGCAATACCGGCTTGTTCCATCCGATAAAGAACACCGCACAAGGGCAGTTCAATTTCTTGATAAAGAGACTGCATATGGTTGTCGTCCAATTCTTTTTCCAGTACTGGTCGTAGATTCCAAATAGCCTCTGCGCAAGCGGCGGGATCATTGTCATCAACAGTAACCCCAAGGAAGTTGGTGGCCAGCTTAGAAACAGGATAATCAGACTGCGAGGGATTTAAGTCATAGGCTGCAAGCGCCGTATCAAAAACAAACTCAGAGAACGAAAGACCCAGATCACTAAGACTGTGCATCATAGTCTTGGCATCGTGGCAAATATGCTCACCGTGTGCAAAAAAGTCTGCTGGGATCATCTGCACTTCCATAGGTGTAAGCACGCATACGCCTTCGTCCCAGGCAACGCCAAGAGATCCGTCCTGTGCAAAATAAGCACTGCAATTGGTCCCAATCTGAGGAAGTGTATTTACTCTGGGAAGGACTGTGATCTTCGCCTCAGCATGGGGGGCTTCCAGTTCTGCTCCCCGCAGACCATATCGATCGATAAGGCGAACAAACTCCAACTGCACAAACAGATCATGAAGTTCCACCCGATTATAGGGTCGGATAATTGCATCCATGGGTTCAAAGTCAATAGGAGCCTCTGGACGGATGGTGGCAAGGTCATAAGAAAGATATGCATTTTCCCGACCATTTTCCAGTTTCTCACGAAGCTTGGGACGAATAGACTTATCATCCAGATTTTCATACACGCCATCAAGGGAGCCGAATTTCAGAAGAAGATCGGTTGCCGTTTTGGGGCCTACCCCGGCAACGCCGGGGATGTTATCAGAGGTATCACCCATCAAGGCCTTCAGATCGATCAGCCGCTTTGGTGCAAATCCGTATTCCTCTTGGAATTTTTCCTCATCATAGACTGTGGCAGTGGTTTTTCCCTTACTTGAAATAACCAGCTTGACATGAACATTTTTATCGATTAGCTGCAGACTGTCCCGATCACCGGTGACAATTACACATTCCCAATCATTGTTGCTGCAGATTTTTCCGACAGTACCGATCACATCATCTGCTTCCCAACCCTGACATTCATAGATGGGAATATTCATTGCCCGCAGTACCTGTTTCATGACAGGCATTTGCTGGGCCAGTTCCTCCGGCATTCCGTGTCTGGTTGCTTTGTAACCATCATATTTGAGATGGCGGAATGTAGGTCCATGAAGGTCGAAAGAAACACAGACGGCATCCGGCTGCTCTTCCTTCTCCATCCGTTCCAGGATATTCAGGAAACCGTAAATCGCATGGGTATAGAGACCATCCCGGTTTGTGAGGGGCTTCACCCCAAAATATGCCCGGTTAATGACACTATTCCCATCAAGAATCATCAGTTTCATACTTTTCTCCACTTAGCGCCCTGAGGAGTATCAATGATTTCGATGCCCCGTGCCTTCAGTTCATCCCGGATTCGGTCTGCCTCAGCAAAGTTTTTGGCTTTCTTTGCCTCAGTACGAGCTGCTACCAGAGCATCGATTTCAGGATCGGCAGAAGCTGCCAGCTCTTCCTCCTGTTTCTGACGCAGCCGCTGGGCGGCCTCCAGAAGGTTGAGAGACAGTACATAGTCAAAGTCCTTTATGGCAGCCAGCTTGGTTGTGTCATTGGTTTTCGCCTTCAGAACATCATATATAGCAGTAATGGCAAGAGAGGTGTTGAGGTCGCCATTCAGCGCACCTACAAAACGCTCCTTCAGCTTATCAAAGGCCTCCTGATCTACTTCGCCATCTTCCTTAAGCGCAGCGATCTTGCTGATCATCTTATTATAAGCAGTAGCTGCGTTGTCCAGATTCTCCCAGGAGAAGACCAGATTTCGGCGATAGTGGCTCTGCAGGCAGAAAAGACGATAGACCATGGGATCATAGCCTTTCTCTTCAAGCAGACTGACTGTGAGGAACTCACCCTTGGACTTACTCATCTTGCCGCTCTCGGTATTGAGGTGGTGAACATGGAACCAGTAGTTGCACCACTTATGTCCCAGATAGCTCTCAGACTGTGCGATTTCATTGGTATGGTGAGGGAACGCATTGTCAATACCGCCGGCGTGGATGTCCAGATCCTCACCCAGATATTTCATGGAAATACCGGAGCATTCGATGTGCCAGCCGGGATAACCTACACCCCAAGGGGAATCCCACTTAAGTGCCTGATCTTCAAACTTACTCTTGGTAAACCACAGCACAAAGTCATTCTTATTGCGCTTATTGGGGTCCTCTTCTACGCCCTCCCGGACGCCAACTTCCAGATCTTCCTCGTCATGCTCTCCGAACACATAGTATTTATCCAGCTTGGAAGTATCAAAGTACACATTGCCGCCTGCTACATATGCATAGCCCTTTTCCAGCAGGACAGAAACAATATGAATGAATTCAGAAATGCAGCCAGTAGCAGGCTGGACGACATCGGGACGTTTGATATTCAGCTTTTCGCAATCGGAGAAGAAAGCATCGGTGTAATACTGTGCGATTTCCATCACAGTCTTATGCTCACGCTTGGCCCCCTTCAGCATTTTATCTTCACCGGTATCCGCATCAGAAGACAGGTGTCCTACGTCCGTAATGTTCATGACACGCTTTACAGGGTAACCCATGTAGCGCAGTGCTTTTTCAAGCACATCTTCCATGATATAGCTGCGGAGATTGCCAATGTGGGCATAGTGGTAGACGGTAGGACCGCAGGTATACATTTTGACGATATCCGGATGATTCGGAACAAAAAGTTCCTTTTTGTGAGACAAAGAATTATAAAGATACATATTAGGATTCCCTCCAATAGAATTTTTTTACAAAAATAAAAAAGCGCCTCCTGCACAATACTGTACAAGAGGCGGGCAAACCTGCTCGCGGTTCCACTCTCATTTATCACTTTTTTTAAATTGTTCGCTCCCGGACGCACATTCACAGGTTCCATCTACAGGGCTTCCAGCCAGTGACCCCGTTTCTCTGGTGATGGTTCATCTGTTACTCTTTCCGTTCACAGCGATATTATACTGCCATTATTCTATCATTCGAATACTACCATTGTCAAGATACCATATCTTTCAATATTCAAATATACATTGCTAAAAAACAATTTCTATGCTATAGTATACCAAATTCCGAAAGTAAGGAGAGATTCTTATGAAAAAAGCACTTGCTGTTTTATTGTGCACCAGCCTCCTTTTGGCAGGATGCCACAAGCGGCAGGATACAAATCCTTCAACTGAACCGCAGCCCTCTGCTACAACCGAAGCTGAGACGATGCCCGTAACAGCACCTGATACCGCCCCATCTTCTTCCTATACGGCCCCGCTCAATGCAATTTCCATGCCTGTTGTACTGGACAACGCATATAGCGAAGACGGAAAACTTCTTTTCACCTATGCCTATCAAAAAGTGCATATGACACATCAAGAACCCGCAATCGCTAAAAGTGTTGTTCTGGATCTTATGAATCGTATCGATAAAACCGTTGCCGGTGCAGATCAGATCCGTGAGGAAGCAAAGCAAAACTACGGCGGTGAAGAGAACTGGAATCCGTATCTTTCCAAAGTAATGTATCGTGTAGAAAGAATCGATTCTGGTGTTTTAAGCCTCCTTGGTGTGAATGTTTCCTATACTGGCGGCAACCACCCCAATACCTCCAACACTGCAGCCAGCTATGATCTTGTCAAGGGATCCGCCTTGACTTTCCCGGATATTGTAAGTGCTGAGTTTTCTGCCCCTCAGTTGATTCAGCTCATCGTTGAATCTCTGGAAGGAAAAGAAAATCTTTATACTGATTATGCAAAAACAGTGGAAGCTAATTTTGCCGGAGGTTTGGATTCTGTCAAAAATTGGTATTTTTCGGTTGACGGACTTTGCTTCTATTTTGCACCCTATGAAATTGCTTCCTACGCTGCAGGTACCGTAGTAGCGGAAATTCCTTATGAAAAGCTGATCGGCATCATTCGTGATGAGTATTTCCCTGCAGAGCGTCCGGATGCTCACGGAAGTCATGTTTATGCTCCCTTTTCTGAAACGGATCTGAGCCGGTTTAATCGTTTTACCGAATTGATCACCACAAAAGAAGCACCCCAATATCTGCTGTATACGGATGGACTCCTGTATGATATTCGCATTGAAAGTGGCAGTTATTACGAAAGCAATGGTGAGGTACAGTTTATTCCGGAAGCAACCATTTTTGCGGCCAGCCATCTCACTGCATCTGATGCGGTTATGATTCAGACAAATCATATTTTACGATTGACCTATTCTAACGGAAGCGAAACCGTTACAGCCTATTTGGGAGAGAAAGGCGTTGGCTAAATTCTTGAGTCTTTCTTAAGATTCCCTCACATCTATTGCGCTATACAAGTATACCCGATATAATGAGACTTGCTGCAGCTCCCTGATAATCCATTGAGCTTACAGCAAGTTCTTATTTTAATGCAATGTCAAATATTACGCAACAGGAGAGAACATAATGAAAGATTTTTCCTATGTAATTCAGAATTTTTTCACCCATAAGGATTATCTGGCTCCCGCTTCACAAATTCCTGGGACCATATTTACCCCCCTTCATTTTCTTTTTGAAGCAATTCTTCTTGCGATTATCATTTCATCAGTTATCTATGTTTCCAATAGAAAGCACCTGATAAAGCCTGTTTTTATCGGTTTATGGGCAACATTGGTAGTTTGGGAATTCATAATTATCGCATGGGACAGCCTTGCCGGAAAAGTACAGGCTTTAGATCTGCAGTCAGGTCTTTCACTCTATCCCTGCAGCATTTATATGTATGCTATGCCCTTCGCAATTTGGGGAAAAGGAATCGCTAAAAAGGCAGCTTGCGGATATGTATGTACACTTGGTCTTTTGGGTGCTGCGGTAAATTTCCTGTTTCCAATTGCACGGCTTACGGATTATTCCTGTATCTCTTTTCCTGGGTTTCATACTTTCTTTTATCACGGAGTCCTGCTGTTTACCTGCCTGGTTATGCTGCGCAGTCACTATCACACCTATGGGAATGTCCTTAGCTGGAAGCAGCTTTTCTATCCCTGTATCCCCAGTTTGATTTTGTCTATCCCTGCAAATATTATCAACTATTCCCCAATTGATGCAGACTATATGTATTTTAAAGGGAAGTTTTTTGTCCTTGCTGCACTGTTTGGAAATTTAAATCCCGTGTTTATTACCATTATTTTATATGCGCTTTATATCTGTGTACCGGCTCTATTTTATCTGCCATCCTATCTTTACAACAAGCGTACTCATACAGCAAAAAATGCTGAGCTCTCTGCGTCTACAGTATTATAAAATCTCCCCCTTCCTGTGCTGGTTTGTTATTGCACAAGAAGGGGGCATTTTAATGCACTTTATTCAGCTGGCTAGTTCTCTTCCCTGTTGCCATTTTATCTTTCTGCAAGTATCGGTATTCCTGGGTCAAGCGAAAAACCGGCTTGTGAAGTGCTGCCAGACATATCATATTGGGGATTGCCATCAACCCGTTTAATATTTCAGACAGCAGCCAAACTGTTTCTGTTTTCAGTACAGCACTCAAAACTACTGCAGCTGCTTCCAATACAGAAAAATAGTTCCAACTCTTTTTTCCAAACAGAAACTGCGCACAGCGTGCACCGTACATTCCCCATCCTAAAACTGTTGCAAAGGCAAAGCAACAAATACATAATGCGAGAGGAATAGCAACCCAATCGCCATAGATGGTGGAAAATGCCTTAACGGTAAGCCCAGCACCCTCATCGCAGCTATAAGGAATAGAAACACCACTGCACAAAATCGCCAGTGCTGTCATTGTGCATATTACTATAGTATCGATGAACACTTCCATGATTCCCATAAGTCCTTGCTCTGTGGGATGCGATACCTCTGCCTGCCCGTGTGCAATGGCTGCGGTACCCATTCCTGCTTCATTGGTGAATACACCTCTGGAAATTCCTGTTTGAACGGTGACCAGAATGCCGGATAAGACACCACCAGTCACCGCTTCCGGCGCAAATGCACCTTTGATGATCGCCCGAAATGCACTGGGAATTTGATTGGAGCAAGATATGAGGATTCCTAAACACAGCAGTAAATAGCAAATCGCTGCCGATGGCACCAACTGTTCTGCGGCTTTTGCGATTCGTTTCGTTCCCCCGAAGAAAAGTACTGCTATCATTAGGGCAAGCAAAATTCCTACACCTAGATCTTGCATATGTGTCATCTCTATTCCGCAAAAAGCACCTGCCATATGCAAGCCTGTGGTTACAGCATTGATCTGCGTCCCGTTCCCAACACCAAATGCAGCAACAACGCCCAAAAAGGCATAGATATAGGCAAGAAAGTGCCAGTTTTTTGGCATGCCACCGCAAATCATATACATTGGTCCACAATACCGCTGTCCATCTGATTCCCTCTTGCAATAATGGACAGATAGAGTTGCTTCTGCGTACTTAACTGCCATACCAACGAATGCACTTACCCACATCCAGAATATTGTTCCGGGACCACCCAAAGCAATTGCGCCTGCAACACCGGCAATGTTACCAGTACCTACGGTTGCTGCCAGTGCAGTACACAAGCCTTGGATGGGGGTGATTCCCGACTGCAAATCTTTCTTTTTTGGGGGCTTGGTAAAAAAGCGTCTGCACGCAGCAGGAAACAGTGTAATCTGACAAAATCCGGTCCCGACTGAAAGATATACCCCTACTCCAAGAATCAGAACAATTGTAGGAATTCCCCATATACTATTCTTAATACTCTCCAGTAGACCTGTCATTTTATTCCTCCTGCCTGATACACAAAAAGCAGTCTCCCTTTCGAGAAACTGCTTTTGTACGATTATTCTATTCCCATTTGCTCCAGACATCCGGGCAATAGCCCACAGTTGCCTGCTTCCCGTTTCGAACCACCGGTGTTTTCATCAGTTCGGGATTATCAAACACCTTGTCCTCTTTGGACCGAGGATCGTCCATATATTTCATTAAGGTAACATCTGGGCTTTTTGACTCCCAATCAACAAGATTATCGATTCCACCTACGGCTCGTAAGACACTGTCAAACTCTTTTCCAGACATCCCATATCGCTTCAGATCGATAGACTGATATTTGATACGGCGTTCTTTAAAATAGCGTTCCGCTTTCTTAGTATCAAAACATTTGCTTTTTCCGAAAATTTGTATATTCAATAGGTAACCTCCATCAGACACAGACCGGATGCGGGCATCAGAAAACCTGCTTGCTCTCGTCTTGCACCAAATAACTGGGGAATTGTTTCTGCGCTGCGTTCTCCCCGTCCAACTTCTACCAGTGTGCCAACCAAAATTCGCATCATGTGGTAAAGAAAACCATTGCCGGTAACTGTGATCCACACTTCGTTTCCTGATTCTTCTACCGAAATTTTGCGAATATCTCGAATTGTTGACTTCTTCATCTTGGGATTTGCGCAAAAGGCAGAAAAGTCATGACTTCCTTCTAAGAACTTTGCAGCCTCCTTCATTTTTT
>RCNI01001008.1_pt1 | contig 16073 bp, 16 predicted proteins | sample 2041151 | NCBI WGS metagenome assembly RCNI01 (sample SAMN09708214, study PRJNA481090) | feces metagenome | isolation source: feces | place: Antarctica: Albino Rookery | reverse complement strand
ATGGTGAGTTTGAAACTGTTGATATTGCATTATCTAATGCATTGCGTAAATATTTTGAATTGTTCATAGCTATTACCTCCAAACCTATATCTATAAACAATTGGCTAGTTATTCATTAAGAATAACTAGCCATACACTTTTTGGCTCATGTCAACAAAAATCAAAGATAAATTCAAAAAAAAGAAGGAACCAATTTAAATTGATTCCTTCTCAATCATTTTGCTTAACTTAATGACATTGCGGCATTGCCGTTTTTTTATTCTTCACTTTTATAAGTTAACTGATCACATGTTAAATTTTTCTGTTTTAAACGATGATGTACAAATTCACGTACAGCTGTATAAATGACAGCAAAGCAAGGAACACCTATAAACATTCCAATAACACCAAATAATCCTCCACCAACACAAACAGAAAATAAAATTCCAATACTAGGTAACCCTAGTTTATCACCTAAAATTAATGGTCCTAAAATATTTCCATCAAATTGTTGTAATGCAAATATAAACAATGCAAAATAAAGTGCTGTAATCGGATGAATAATAAATAAAATTACAACCCCTGGAATTGCCCCAATAAATGGTCCAAATACAGGAATCATATTGGTAACTCCAACAAAAACAGACAACAACAATGCATATGGAAAATTAAAGATTAATGATCCAACATAGCACAAAATACCAATGATTAAAGAATCAATTGCTTTTCCAACGATAAAATCATTAAAAATTCCACTTGATTTTAAAGACATGCGATGTAAATATTTTGCTACTTCATTAGGAAAAATAGCATAAGCAATTTTTTTACAATAGCCTAGTAATCTTTCCTTATCTAGCAACATATATAATGCAGACATGATTCCTAAAAGAACATCTAATAATGTACTACCAAATTGAAATGTATATTGCAACATTTGTGGTAAAAAATCTGTTACAAACTTAGATATTTCACCTAGCATCTTATCATTAGATAAAAATACATTTACTTCATCTTTAAATAATCCATTGCTTTTTATAAAAGCATCGATAAATTGCTGAGTATCAGTAATATAACCCGGAAAATTAGAAATAAGTGTAGAAACACTATGTACTAATTGTGGAACAATAATTGCGCCAAATCCGCATACAACAAAAATACCAAATAGTAAGGCTATAATTGCCGAAATACTACGTTTGGTTTTATGCTTCAGTTTTATATTATCTAATACTCTATTTTCAATAAACATCATTGGTTTATTTAATAAAAATGCAATTGCAAAACCTACAATAAATGGTGTTAATAAAGAGCAAACAGATTTCATACCTTCCCAAATTATAGAGAATCTATAGAATATAAAATAAATTAATATTCCTGATGCAACTACAATAATTGACATCCACATTTTTTTCTGCATTTCTTGTGTTACTTTAATTTTCATAAGACTCCTCCTGTCAATCTATTGTAGCATATATAATATGCTAATTTTCTTACAATTTTATTGCAATCCGTATTTTTTCTTAAAACTTTCTATGTATAAATCATCTTTACGCATTTGCGTTAAATTACGACTTGCATAAGTTCTATGATGTACACATAATGCTGGAGGTAATTGTAAACATTTAAAGCTATTTCTTTGTTGTGTAGACATAAACCATTGTAAATCTTCAATAAATGCTTTTGGATCTTCTAATCCATAATATTTTATCCATGGTTTAATTTTTTCATCTAATGTTCCATCTTCATAAGCTTTTATAAACTTAGAAACGCTTAAACGACTTCCTAGATTTTCAACTAAATAATCATGATAGAACCATTTCATTGGATCAAATTGATTCTCTTTTAATTCTGCACTTGGCGGCATTTCCCAATCTACCTGATTTCCATGAACTACAGGTAATAATCCATTAGGAACAACTTCTTTTTCAAATGCCTCATTTAATTCTCTAGATAAATCAAATAATTGCACCTTCGTTAAATCTGCAATTGGAGACATTGCTCCAATACTATCACCATATAAAGTACAATACCCTAATGAAACTTCTACTTTATTTGCATTATTAATGACAACTCCACCTACTACTCCTGCAAAACTATTCAATAAATATCCTCTTGCTCTTGCTTGTAAGTTTTCTTTCACTAAAATTGGGCATTCATCAACATTATATCGATATTCTTTTAATAGCGTTTCTTGTGCTTGGGCTACTAAGTCTTCAATGGTACCTTCTCGACATTCAATTCCTAAACGATCTGCCTCTCTTCTTGCATTCGATTTTGTTGTTTCGCTATTATGACGAGTTGCAAGATTATATCCATGTACTCTTTCTTTGCCAAGTGCATATACAAATAATGCAGCAGTCACGCTAGAGTCCAATCCTCCACTCATACCAATAACCCACGGTAATCTACCACCAAGAACTTGTTGATCAAATTCTCGAATACCCATCGTTAATGCTTGCAATAATGAATGTTCTTTCACTTCATCTTCTTGTTCGCTATCTAAATCTATGATTGCATAATCTTCTTTAAAATATGGCGCATGATACAAACACTTTCCATTACGATATACGCAACTTCCACCTTCCATCAACATAATACTATGGTCATTGTTTTGCATTCCACATGCATTTACATAAATTACATTTCCTGCAATATTGAAATCATGATCCATATCATATGGTCTTGCGTCTAGATTAATATTCATATCTGCTAATTGAATTTCATTTCCAAAATTTAGTGCAAAAACCATATCTTCCTGATATTCAATAGCACTATTTATATGATTATTTTCAAAATATGCATAATCATTCATATATGGTAAAGATTCATTCATCTTTACACGCATATGTGTCTTTCCTTGATACGCAAAAAAAGCCGCATTAAATCTTCGATAATTTCGATAACGTATATTTCCCCATACAATCGCAATATCTTTGCTTTCTTCAATAAGTTCATCATTAAATGAATCAATATAACGACAATAATCATCATCTAGCCACGTATCACCTAATAAATATCCACTAACTGCATTTTGAGGAAACACAATTAAATCTACCCCGTCTTTCCTTGCCTGCATTATTTTTTCTTTCATAAAACAAACGTTTTCTTTACATTGTCCTGCTTTTACATTCATTGTTACTAGAGCAATTTTCATATTTTATCCTCCATTACTAACTGGTATTAGTGTACCATTTTTAATCTTTTATGAAAAGAATAGTCCTTGTATTTTCATAAAATTATATTATAATTTAAAAAAAGAAGTGAGGAAAAACATGGAAAACTATATTGTAGAAGGAAATATTAGTGTAAAGGCTGTTATTTTAGCAAATCGCAGAAAAGTATCAAAAGTAATGGTCGATCAAGAAAAAAAAGATAAAGATACTGCATATATCTTACGCCAAGCAAAAGCGCGTAAAATACCTGTAATTTATACATCTAGAAGTTCTATTGATGAACTTGCACAAGGTAAAACCCATGGTGGAATTATTGCATTCTGCCAGGAAAGAAGATATCAAAATCTATCGAAAATCATTAAAAAACAAGATATATTTCTAGCATTAATCGAAGGTGTTGAAGATCCTTTTAATTTTGGATATGTATTGCGTACACTTTACGCTGCTGGATGTGATGCTGTTATTGTTGGACCAAGAAACTGGACAACAGCTGCTGATGTCGTTACAAAATCAAGTGCTGGTGCAAGTGAATATATTAATATCTGTGTAAGTGACAATCTAGATGAAACTTTACAAACATTACAACAAAACAAAGTTGAACTTATCTGTGCTCATCGAAAAGATGCACAATCCCTTTATTCTTATCAATTCCCTGAACGTATTTGTATTGCGATTGGTGGAGAAATGCGTGGATTAAGTAAAACGGTAATGTCCTATAGCAACCAAAACTTATTTATACCTTATCGAAACGATTTTAAAAATGCAATGACTGCTGCAGCATCTACTGCAATCTTTGCTTTTGAAGTTGTAAGACAAAAAAGTACTACAAATAAATAATACAGAAAAGAGATTTATACAAAAAATAAATCTCTTTTCTTTTATATCTAAATAAAAAGACTACGTACATTCTAATATTCGTAGTCTAAATTGATGATTTAATTCTTTTTATTCTTTTTCTTTGCTATATCAATTACATCTTTATAATATTGATCATCTCTTATTCGATAAACCCCTGTGAAACCAAAAATTTTCACAAGCAAATATACGACAATCAATAACGCAAATAATACAAGAATAAGCATTGCTAAAATATATACAAATTCACTTTGATTTGGCAACATATCTTTTATAAATGTATTTATATATTCACTTCCAAACAAAAATACTACTAATAATGCCATATAGACTGTAGTTTTTGTTTCAATATATATTTTCTTTTTACATCGATCACAAGTGATTGTTGAATTAAATCCAAATATCGGATATGTAAATTCATGTCCACAGTGAGGACATTTTACTTTTGTACGAAACATAATAATCACCTTCTATTAATCTACAAATAAATATCCACAAAAGATATATAACATATTTATATAAAATTCATCAATTCCAATAAGATGAAAAACATTTTCCATAACCGGCAATGTAAAATACCCTAATTGCATAAGGAACATTAAAATAACTACTAAAATAGCAATTACTTTTTTAAAAACGGCATTTGAACGTTTTTTCCTACCTTTATTTAATGAAACCCCAAAGAAAAATAATGCTGTTACAATTAAAATTACCATTAATGTATGAACAAACGAACCTTTCAAATAGGTTTCTATTAATCTTGAAAGAAATGCGGATAATACAATAATTAATAATGGAAATCCTAATCGTTTAATATCTTGCATTTGTTATTCTTCCTCTAAAATAACAACTTTGCTCATAACATCGCCATTACGCATTTGGCGTACAGCACCTATATTATCTGTCACTTTACCAAATACTGTATGTACACCATCCAAATGTGGTTGTGGACAATGGCAAATAAAGAATTGACAACATCCTGTATCTTTTCCACGATGAGCCATAGATAAGCTTCCTTCTTCATGACGATGTGGATTATTTTTTGTTTCACAAGGAATTGTATATCCTAAATCTCCAGTTCCATTTCCATAAGGACATCCTCCTTGAGATACAAAGTTTTTAATAACACGATGGAATGTTTTTCCATCATAATATCCTTCTTTAACTAATTTAACAAAATTTTGCACTGTGATCGGTGCATCATCAGGATATAATTCAAATGGTAATTCAGCACCATTTTCCATAATAATTTTTCCATGTAATAACATAATTTAACTTCCTCTCTTGTAATAATTCTTTCTTAATATACACTAATTCATTAAAAAATACAATTCTTAAAATAGTAAACGAAAGATTCTCTCTTTCTAAGAATTATACTAATAATACAACATTTTTACTATTTACGATACGTATTCTTCTTCCTTTAAAAATTTGGTTTCCTAAGACACCATCGTATCGAAATCCATCAAATAGATTGCATCTACCACTCATTGTATCCTTTAAAACAATATTTGCACGATCCAAATGTAAATAAAGTCGATCTACAATTTTGATTGGTAACTTTTCCGTACCATGTACTCCAAATCCCATTGCATGTCCTTCATAAATTACATTCAAATTTTTTTCTAAGATTAACTCTTCTGCAATCCAACTTACTTTAGAACCACTATCAAATCCAAAAATACGTAACTTGTTTTTTTCATCTACACATAAAAAAGTAGGAAAACTTCCTGGTATTATATTTTGACATGGGAATCGAAACTTATTTTTTAAAACTTTAAATTTCTTTGCGATATCATCCATTTCAAAATCTAATTTTGATAAAATATCCCATCCAATAATACCATCAAATGATAATAAATCCACATTTCCAAAACGTAAAGACATCGTATCATCATTTAATATAATCATTGGTTTTTGATGATACTCTAACCCACCTATTTGTAACTGTTCTGCAATACATCCAGGCATTACGTTTTCGCTTCCTCCAACACTTCCTACGCCTAATTCTCCATCCGCCTTGTGAATGCCTATTTTTTTTGCACATTTCGTACGAATTCCACTAATCTGTGCACCTGTATCAAGAATAAAATGACATAGTACATGATTCACATAAACCGGAATACTTAATAATCCTAGTAGATTACGCTTCATCGGTAATGTGAACTCTTCTTGAAAAATTCGTACATCTTCTTTATATGTAGATTGCGTAATACTTTCTTGAGCATATTGTAGCCCTACAACAAAATGATCTGTGGAAATTCTATCTTTTATTTCTTGATATTGTTGTTGAGAAATTAATAATCGTTTCGTTGTTGTAGTTTTGCATGAATTCATTGAATCACTCCTATTTTTGATTATAACATATCTTATGTAATTATACCTATTTTATGAATTGAATGATATATTTTACTTTAAAAATGATATAATAAATCAAAATGGAGGACTTAATAATGAAGACAAATAAAGATAAATTAGTACAGATGGCAGTACAAGGAAAAGTAGATCATCCTGGAATGAATGGAAATGGATTACGTGTTGGTTACGACGGATTTGGAAGAATCTGTATGTCAGTAGGCGGAATTGTATATAACTACAAAATTGGTGATTGCTGTATGAATATTCCTGGAGATCATGTAGAACCAGGAGTTAGTTTAAAAAATACAGTAGAAAAAGAAAATAACGCATTACAGGCATTTTCATGTATTGGAAACAAGGCTAAGATTATTAGTGGAGATGCGAAAGGTAGAACTGGTTATGTAACTGGAAAACATGGTGGAATCGATCACGTAATGGTCTACTTTGATCAAGAAACTTTAGAACTAATGACAAGTGATGATAAAATTCATATACGTGCATGTGGACAAGGATTAAAACTATTAGATCATAAAGACATCCATATCATGAATATCGATCCTGATTTATTTGAAAAATTAGATATAAAAGAAACACCAAAAGGAATTGAAGTAGGGGTTACACATATTGTTCCTGCATTCCTTATGGGAAGTGGTTTAGGCAGTGCTACAACAATGTTAGGTGATTATGATATTATGACACAAGATAAACAAACAAATGCAGAATATCACCTTGATGAATTACGCTTTGGTGATCTTGTAGCCATTCTAGACCACGATAACCAAAATGGTCCACATTATTTAAAAGGTGCCATTTCCATTGGCGTGATCGTCCACTCTGACTCTTTTACAAGCGGACATGGCCCAGGTGTATGTGTTATCTTAAGCTCAAAAAATAATAATATTATCCCTGTGCTTAACAAAGACGCAAACATCGCAAACTACTTACAAATTGAAAAATAAGCAAATCACATGACAAATGTCTATAATTCATTATAATTAGAAATATAAAGTGAGGGAATATTATGAATAAAAAAACAATATATATTTGTGATATATGTGGATATGTGTATGATGGAGAAGATTTCTTAAAAGAAGATGATAGCTATCGCTGTCCATTATGTGATCATGGTAAAGAAGATTTTCATGAACGTAGTTTTGAACATGAAGTAAATCTTGCATCTAACGAATATCATCATATACATTCTAAAGATAACATAGACAATTAATATAAAAATGGCAGAAAGATAAAATTCTTCCTGCCATTTTTAATTTTAATCACTAATCATCATTGTTTCCTACAAATCGTAAAATATATAAGAAAATATTAATAAAATCTAAATATAAATCAAATGCAGAGTAAATAGACAATTTAGATAACATTTCATGATCATACTCATAACTATAATATAAATTTTTCATTTTTTGCGCATCATATGCGGTAATTCCTGTAAAAATAATTAAACTAATCGCAGTTAAAACTTTCGTTACAATATTCATACCCATTAACATCATAATTAATTCTACAACAACTAAAACAATTAATCCTGTATAACAAATAATTCCAACTGATGTTAAATCTTTTTTTATAGTATTTCCAATAAATACTAAACAAATAAAATATATCGTTGTAATTCCAAAAGCTAATACAATCGAACTAAGTGCAAATTGATATGTTAATGTTGAAAAAGTAATTCCAGTAATTGCTGAATACACTAAAAATAATATTTTAGTTGTAGTTGGCTGCATTTTAGTTAATCTTGCAGATAATGAAATTGCTACACCTAATTGTGCGATTAATAAAATAAAAGAAAACATTGGTACATGTAAATATAAATATAATGTTAAATTTGTAACATTCATCAAAAATGATACAATTGTAGTAACTAATAAACCTAATCCCATCCATGCATATGTACGAACTACATGTTTTTGTAATGTAGGTAATTCATAACTTGACTGTGTACTATTATCAAACATAAAATAACCTCCTATATATAGTATATTCCATTTCTATTAATCATTCGTAAACTACTGTGTTTTTAAATAATTAAGAATTCCTGTTTCAATTGCTTCTGCAATTCGTTTTTGTCCTTGTTCACTATTTATAACTTTCATATCCTTATCGTTAGAAATAAATCCTGCTTCTATTAAAATCGTTGGCATTTTGCTTAGATAAAAAATATATATGGGCGACTCCTTATCATTTCGAACACCACGACTTACTGTATAATTATCATCTTTTAAAGCTTTTTCCATAATTGTTGCAAACTTTTCTCCTCCAGGATTCGATGAACTATACCATACTTCACTTCCATATGTTTTATCTTGCATTTCTTCACTAAAATTAAAATGGATCGATACAAATGCATCTGCTTTGCCTTCATTTACAATTTCGCATCTTGCATATAAATCCTCTACATTGTCCTCACTCCAACTTACTTCATCACTTGTTCTTGTGTATACAACATCTATATTTTCCTTTTTTAGTAATTCTCCAACCAATAAGGCAACCTTTAGTGTTAAATCTTTTTCTAAAACACCTTTTTTACTAGATGATCCAGAATCATATCCACCATGCCCTGGATCCAATGCAACCGTAAATTTCTTTTCTTCTACTTTTGATTTAGTTTCTGTAACTTTCGGTTTTATCGTATTTGTTTTTTGCTTTTTTAATATAGCGCTTTTATATGCAAACGGAGATATCAACAAAACGATAATTCCAACTACAATTGCTACACGATTCCATCGTATTTTACGTTTTCGTTTGTTCATATTTACTCCTCATCAATATCATCAATAACTTCTTTAATTAATTGATATGAATCACTATTCACATCTAAAAGACTCTTATATTTTCGATATATTTGTTTTGTCTTTTCTTTATGATCATCAACATAGGCTAAGCCGTAATGTAAAACAACATCTGTAACATCACTATGTGTTTTCATTAATTGTTTAAAAATCTCATCTCCTTTAGTAGAATGAAGAGTAATATAGGCTTGAGCTTGTTCATATTTTAACATAGTATAAGCAAAAGGACTAATATTTGTGAATACTTGTAAGAATTTATTAATAAATCGTACAATTCGATTTGCATACTCTTTTTCACTTCTAGAAAGAATTTGCATAGTATCTAACATTTCAGCTAAAAGTGAAAATACATCAACCCCATCATTCACCTGATACATCATATTCTCAATACTGTTCATATGAAAATAATTTGCTAATTTTAGCAAACATCGAAAATCATTTTCCATAGCATCTACTTTTGCTTTTTCATTTCCGATTTCTACATGTTCTTGTAAAGATTGTAAAATCATTCCATAATGTATAAATGGAAACTCTTCTCTGGTCGCAATCTCTAATACCGCTTCATCAATAAATGTTTTTGAATATGGACTATTTTTATCATCAATCGTAAATTTTTCAAATATTTCATCTGCTACCTGCAAATCATTAAATGTTGTACATAATTTATTATAGACATCTTCATAACTCCATGCACAACCTAAGTTCTGTAAATGTCTTTGGATTTCGTCTTTTGGCATTTTCGTTAATTGTTGAATCATAGTTTCATAGGGAACTTTATGAGTTGTCATTAGATTTCCTCCTTAATCGATTGTATACATTGAATCAATGCTTCTTCAAATGCAATCGTATCCTTCTTATTTCTTTTTCTAGAATGTCCAAAATGTTTATTTTGTTTTCTTAATTTTCTTGAATCATTTCGCTGATTTAATAACCCAAGAATATTATCTTCATTAAAGATAATTCCATTTTGTGATATTGGGTTTCCTTGCTTACTCAAGACCATCGCTGCAAGACCATAGTCTTGAGTAATTACAATATCATTTTTGTTAACATTTTGCAACACTACAAAATCTACCCGATCTTTTCCTTTATCTGTTACAATGATTTGACAATACTCATATTCATATACATGTGAACTATCGCTAATTAAAATTACCGGAATAGAAAAATGCTCAGCAATTTGAAGCGTTTCTTCAATTACTGGGCATCCATCTCCATCAATAATAATATTAAACATATTCCGCCATCTGCGGTGTATAACCTTTTTTCGTTAATTCATTTAAAACTTGTTTCACATGCTTTTTATTATTTGTTTCAATTATAATTTCTACTTTACACTGTGTAAAAGTAACTCCATATTGAATACGATTATGATTAACAGAAATAATATTGGCTCCGGTATCTGAGATGATTCCTAATACTTTCGATAAATTACCTGGTTTATCTACAACATTCATATTAATAACTGCTTTTCTACCTGTTTTCATCAATCCTAAATCAATAATCTTTGATAGTAGATTTACATCAATATTTCCACCAGATAAAACAGAAATACACTTATTATGCTCAATATCCACTTTATGGAACATTGCTGCAGCAACACTTACAGCTCCTGCTCCTTCTGCAACCATCTTCATTTTTTCTACTAATGCTAAAATTGCAGCTGCAATTTCTTCTTCACTTACAGTAACAATTTCATCTACATATTTTTTACAAATATCATAAGTAATCGTACCCGGTGTCTTAACCGCAATACCATCTGCAATTGTATTCACTGTATCCAATGAAATAATTTTATCTTGTTCTAATGATTGTTTCATACTAGAAGCATTTTCTGCCTCAACACCAATGACTTTACAATTAGGATATAAAGTCTTAATTGCGTAGGCAATTCCACTAATTAAACCGCCTCCGCCTACAGGTACAAGCACAATATCAACATCTGGCATTTTCTCTAATATTTCTAATCCGATTGTTCCCTGTCCTGCAATTACATCTTCATCATTAAATGGTTCAATAAATACGGCTCCTGTTTTTTCTTGTAATTTTTTTGCATATTCATATGCATCATTAAATGTATCCCCTTGTAATTCGACATTAACGCCATAAGACCTTGTGGCTTCAATTTTTGATAATGGAGCTGTTTTAGGCATAACGATTGTCCCTTTTACACCCATTTTCATACAAGAGTAAGCAACTCCTTGTGCATGATTACCTGCACTTGCTGCAATAACTCCTTTACTTTTTTCTTCTTCTGTTAAATTTGATAGCTTATAATATGCTCCCCTTAACTTAAATGCTCCTGTTCCTTGTAAATTTTCCGCTTTAATCCATAAATTATCATGAATTTTATCTGCATGTACTAATGGAGTTTTACTAATAATTGGAGCTAGTACTCTTTTAGCCTCTTCTACTTTTGATATTTTCATATTTATATCTTCCTTCCATCATATATAATTATTGTACCCTATTTTATTACACAATAAAAGCATTTTTTTCTACAAATTATATACATTATTATAATTTTGTATTTATTTCGTATACACATGTACTTATTATAAATATTTACAATAATTTAATTTCAAAAAAAAGATATCATTCCAATATAGAATGATACCTCTTTAAATCTTAATCTTTTTCAATAAATTCAAGTAATTCTTTAGCAGCTAAATTAATACCTTCACGATTTTCTTTAGATAATCCCAAATGTGTATAAATTTCTCCAACAAACACTCCATTATTTCTTAATGCTGTAAAGATTTCATCAATTAATGGATCACAAATTTCTTGTTTTTGCATAGGACCAAATGGATTTGCAAAATAAGTTGTTGAAATACCAACTTCTTGAGTAGTACCTTTAGCCATACGTTTTCCTTCTTTACAAGTAGCTTTTGCATCTTCTAAATCTTCAAAACGATGTAGTCCTAACTTATTATCATAGTTATTAGCATATGCGAATAAATCAATCTTATGATTCATCGCAACAACTTCATAAGGTGCAGCTGGAGTAATAACACGTGCATTATTACTTGATTCTGGGTTCATAAAGATAGAACGGTCCATATCACGATATGGTGTACCTGGATCTAAGTCATCTAAACGAATGAATGCTCCAATCTCTGTTCCTTGTCCATATGGAACTCCATCTTCAAGGTGGATTGTACCCATGTCATCAAATACAACTTCAATGTCTTTAATAACATCTTTACCAGCAATTTTTAAAGCTTCAATAGATTCTGATTTACCGGCACCTGAATCTCCCATCAACATAATCCCTTTACGTTTTCCGTTTAATAACGTAATATTAACAAACGCTCCATGGATTGGTAACCAACCATGTTGCATTTTTCTTAAATTATGCAATGTTAAACAAATTTTCTTCATATAACCGAAATATTCAATTTTTTCATTATATGTTAAACATCCAATCCAAATATCTTCATCACTATCATAATGGAAAACAGTTTCTTCTTTTTCATACTTATTTCCAAATAAGCAAATTAAATCTGGTTTTTTTGTACATTCATCAGCAGTTGCTAATTCAAATAAGTTTCCTAAAGAAACTGCAGAAGAAATAAAATCACGATGAAAATAAACAAATGCTAATAAAGATCCAATTTTACATGGGAAACATAGCCATTCATCTTCGTTTCCAGTAAAATGATGAATTGGATTTTCTTCAATTTCTTCAAACATACCTGTACGTTTATTTGATTTTGGATGAAGAATCATCGGTGTACGTAACATGATTGAAGAAATAAATGGAATATTTTTCAAAGCGTCATATTTTTCAGATAATTTTGGAGTTACATCAATTGTTGCAACTGCTGCATTTGTACCTGCTTGCATTTGACGATATACTCTATTTTTTCTTCCCATAATTGCTTCTTCGATATTACGGTAAAGTTTTAAAATCATATTATTGAAATTTGAATCCGATAATACAAAGCTTGAATCTTCTAGTGCTGTTGTACTTCCTGCTTTCACAATAGAGAAACGTTGATGTTTTTTCCAGAAATTATACATTTCTTCAACAAACTCTAATAATCTACCTTTATCATTTAAGTAACTTGACTCAATTTCCTCAACTTTGAAAATTCTCATCATACGGAATAATTTTAAAATTTCTACAGCAGCCTCACGTGCTGTTTTATTGTTTAATGCATAATAATATAAATCTTCGTTATTTTCCTGTAAATATTCGATAAAATTCAATACAAAATTACTGAATGTACTTGTATTTAATAATTGTTCTCCTGTAGTAACATAGCCCTTGCTAAAATTTACAATTGCTAAATCTTTTGTTAAATATAAGCTTTCTTTCATAAAATACTCCTTTCGTTTAATTTGATTTTATAAAGTTTACTCTTTATCCTATGATATTATACAATAAAGTTTCAAAATAAAAAAGTGTAAGTCTATATTTTCATACGGATTTACACAATTTTTTTCAATTTATTTCAATAATTTTACTATTTTTTCTTTTATATCATGTATAGAAACTTCTTCATTTTCTGAAGCTGTACGTTCTCTAAACTCTACATTTCCTTCTTTAATACCTCTACCAACAGTGATACGATAAGGGATACCGATTAACTCCATATCCTTAAACTTAACACCTGGTCGCTCTTTTCGATCATCTAAAACAACATCAATTCCAAGTGATTTTAATTCCTCATATAATTCATTTGCAATACGAACTTGTTCTTCATCTTTCATAGAAACAATTACAATTGCAACTGTGTATGGAGCAATACTTGTTGGCCATACAATACCAGCATCATCATGATGTTGTTCCACAACAGCAGCCATGGCACGTCCTAATCCAAATCCATAGCATCCCATAGTTGCAGGATGTAATTTATTATTTTCATCTTGATATTCTAAACCGAAAATTTTTGCGTATTTTGTCCCTAATTTAAACGTATTCGCAACTTCAATTCCCTTTTCAAAAGATAATTCTTTTCCACATACTGGACATACATCACCTTCATGAACTTGAGCAATATCTGCAACTTGTTCAACTGTGAAATCTTTTAAATTTACATTGATCATATGATGATCTGTTTTATTTGCACCTGCGATAAAATTTTTCATATGGCTCACTTCACGATCCATAATGATTGGACAATCAATTCCTACAGGGCCGGCAAATCCTACTTTTGCATGAGTTACTCTTTCAACTTCATCAAAATCAGCTAATTCAATTTCATTTGCATTTAATAATTTTAATACTTTTGTTTCATTTAATTCACGAGTACCTTTTAATAAGAATGCATATGTTTTTCCATCAACTTTATAAATTAATGTTTTTACAAAATCATTCACAGATTTATTGAAGAATGCAGCAACTTCTTCAATTGTTTTTGCATTTGGTGTTTCTACAATTTCAATAGATTTTTCTTCTTCATCACTATCACATGCATGATCAACGACTTCTGTAATTTCTAAATTACTACAGAAATCACAAGATTTACAACTAACAATAATATCTTCTCCGATTGGTGTAATAGCTTGGAATTCTTCTGATAAGCTTCCACCCATGGCTCCTGTATCTGCTTTTACAATTTTATAAGTTAATCCCATACGATCCATCATTCTCTTATATGCATTAAATGTAGTCATATAAGATTGATGTAATCCTTCTTCTGTTGTATCAAATGAATATGCATCTTGCATAATAAATTCACGTACACGGATTAATCCATAACGAGGTCTTGTTTCATCACGGAATTTTGTTTGAATTTGATATAAATTATATGGAAAATCTTTATAAGAACTTCCTTTCATCGTAGCAGCGATTGTAAATAATTCCTCATGAGTTGGTCCCATAACATAACGTTTTTGATATCGATCTTTCATCGCAAACATATTTTTACCAAAAGCATCACGACGTCCACTCTTCTCATAAACTTCTTCTGGAATTAATACAGGCATCAATAATTCTTGAGCACCTGTCACATCCATTTCTTCACGTACAATATCTTCAATTTTTTTTAGTACTCTTTTCCCCATAGGCATCATCATATATATACCAGAAGAGCTTTTTTTAATCATTCCAGCGCGAACAAGTAAATTCCCACTTATACTATCTTCATCTTTTGCATTTTCACGAATTGTGTAAAAATAACTATTACTCAATTTCATAACTTCATCTCCTCATTTTGATATTCGTTCTTGTATTCTAACATGTTTCTTTTAAAATGTAAATTTTTTCAAATTAATATATATCCCTACGATCTTTAATCATAACTTTACGAATCATTGCATCTTTTTCCATCGGACATGGAACCTTTGCATAAATCACTTGCATTGGTGTTTTCGCAACGTCCATCTTGTTTCCATCTTTATCGTACAAATCACCAAACATAAATTTTGTTGTTGTAATTGTTGGACCAAATACTTCTGCCTCAATATGTGGCTTAAAGTTATTTCGTACTTCTAATGTAGCAACTTGTGTTTCTTCACTATAATCTAATACATAAGCAATATATTCTTGCGTTACTCCAGCACCATTCACTCCATATAATTGTGCAGAAGGTAATGGTTGTCCTTCATAAAAACCAATTGCCGTCGGTCTATTTTCCGCTTTTGAAAACTCATTGAAATACCACTGCAAACGCTCTTCACTAATATTTCCCTTTTCATATACCTCATCAATCAATAAACGATATGTTTTAATTAATGTTGCAATATAATATGAGCTCTTCATTCTTCCTTCAATTTTTAAACTTGCGATTCCTGCATGAATCAATTCTGGAATATAACGTGCTGCCATTAAATCTTTACTTGACATTGAAAACAGATCTTTTTCATCATGAATTGCTCGATTTTTTTCAAATAAACGATATTTCCAACGGCAACTTTGTGCACAACCTCCACGATTTGCATCTCTACCTGT
>RCNI01001006.1_pt1 | contig 16086 bp, 15 predicted proteins | sample 2041151 | NCBI WGS metagenome assembly RCNI01 (sample SAMN09708214, study PRJNA481090) | feces metagenome | isolation source: feces | place: Antarctica: Albino Rookery | reverse complement strand
CGCAAGATATCGTCCATAACAAGTTCAATTCCTGTTACTCCAACATCTTGTTTATACGTCTTAATCGCGTGATGCTGCTTGTCCTCGATAGTCTCGTCACTTTCATTTACAAGCCCTAGTACTTGTGCGGCCAAATCTCGATTTGGATAAAATCTCTGATTACCTTCTTCTGTCCATATCGCTCCAAGATTATATTTCCGTTTTGCTTCAGCAATTTCCTTCGCTTCCGTAGATGATAATCCTTTCGCTAATATAATATGCGTAGCATTTAAATCTGCAGTCAATTTCGCTTTTAATTCTTCTTTTGAGATGTGAAGAATCGGTAGTAAAGCTTCTAGATAGTCTTCTAACCCACCATCATTTTCTGCTACAGGGTGAGCAATTTGATACGGTGAACATACTAGAGTATATATAGACGCTGCAGATACTAACACCTTACCGTTACAATCATATATAGACCCTCTTTGCGACTTTATAACATCTATACTATAAATCTGATTTGCCTTTCTCTCTTCGAATGTTTCCGATTGCACTACCTGTATCATAACTGTACGTAGCATAACTACAAATAGACAACCGAAGAATATTCCCGCTAGAAATTTAAGCCGTTTATCTCTAGGATCTTTTCTTCTTTTTACAACACCAGAACTTTGTCCTTGCGTTGAGGCATCTCTATACCTTCTCTTTGACTTACCCAATCTTTATACCTCATGTCTTTTCAGCCATCTTTGGCCTTGTTCTAATAGAACCTCTTCCTTATTTTCAATTTGGCCATCTTGTACTTGTTTTAACAGCGCCTTTAACATTTGCCCCGTTTGGGCGCCACTCAAAGCAATTAATTCTGCCCCATATTTTAAATCTCTTGTGTGAATAGGGAACTCTTTACTGATTTCTACCATATATTCCCCAAAAGCTTTTGTGCCTTCTGTGGCACTATTTTCTTTACCACAGCCAATGACATCGGCAATGCATACTTCTGTTAGTAACGCAAAAGCCTCTGAAAGTTCTGCCGCATTACGGAATCGTCCAGAAAGAGCTTCCTTACGAATCCATTTTATAGCATTCGCTTCTTCATGCACGGCAAAATAATGAAAATGCATATGATTGGCTACCAACCATTCTACAGTATCAACAAAACGCTTGGGATAGCGCAAACGCGTTAAGATTTCTCTCGCTATATTCGCCCCTTCTTTATCGTGTCCATAATCAGTCAAACGTCCCTTGCGGATTTCTCGCACATCTGGTAAGCCTTTAGCTACATCGTGAAGAAGCACAGCCCATCGTATCGTTAACTCTGCTTTTGACTCCTGCAAGGCCACCAACGTGTGTAACCAGCCATCATATTTATGAAAGGCTCGTTCTTGCGGCAAATCAACAAGATGCTTTAATTCAGGCAAAATTGCTACGTCTTCAATCTTACCATTATCTATCACACGACAAGATTCATTCGACAATCCTGATTGAACAAGAACATCCATCCCTTTAGCTACAAAAGGAGATAGGAGTAATTTTTCGATTTCGATTTTTACTCGTTCTAACGAAAGACCTTTCACTCTATCAAAAGCATCTACCATACAATCTTGTGTTTTTTTATCAGGATCAAAACCTAGCTGTCCGATAAAACGACAGAAACGAAATAAGCGGAGAGCGTCCTCCCTAAAACGTGCCACCGGCTCTCCAATCGCTCGAAGAACCTTGCGCTGCAAATCTCTTTCACCATCTGTATAATCATAAATATGACCAAAGTAATCCATAGCTAAGGCATTTACTGTAAAATCTCGACGTTTTACATCGTCTTCTAACGACTGTGCATAAGATATACTCTCAGGTCTGTGACTATCTTCACCGTACACTTCCTCGCGATACGTGGCAATTTCAAAACTTGCACCTTCAAAATTCACCACTATAACGCCAAAGGCCTTGCCCACGCAATCCGTACAAGAAATTGAATGAGAGCGCATAATCTCTATTACGATTTCTGGTTCAGCACTCGTGACAATATCAATATCCTTAGGTGATCTATGCAATAAGATATCTCGAACAGCTCCTCCAATTATAAAAGCTTCATAGCCTGATTCTTCTATAATTTGGAGTAATTTTTTTGCTCGTTCTATCATATGCATATCACCTCCCTTTTCATATATATTAATGTCTTTATTATATCCTATTCCACTTGTAACTAACAAGGCAAAAGGGATGTATTCCTATTAAATAAAAAGAGGTCTTTCGACCTCTTATAGATTTGCTACATTTTCAGCAATACGAATTCCCGTTTTAGTTTTAGCTAGACCACCTTCACTCGTTTCACGAAGTGCCGCTGGAATAGCTCTACCTATATTCCACATAGCTTCTATGACTTCATCTGCAGGAATCATCGACGTCAATCCTTGCAGTGCCATTTCTGCTGCCGTAATCGCATGAACTGCATGCATACCATTTCTTTTAATGCATGGCACCTCTACGAGTCCTGCAACAGGATCGCAGACTAAACCTAATACATTCTTTAATGCCAATGCAGCTGCATGTGCCACCATTTCGGAATTTCCACCGAGCAAAGTTACTATTCCGCCAGCAGTCATAGCTGCTGCAGCTCCACACTCTGCCTGACAACCACCTTCAGCACCTGCAACAGTTGCATTATTTGTAATGACGTTGCCAATCCCCGCCGCAGTCAGTAATCCTTTTACCATCTGCTCATCTGTTAATCCCAACTCTTCGCGAATTGCCATAAATGCCCCTGGTAAAATGCCACAAGAGCCCGCTGTTGGACAAGCCACTATACGATACATTTTCGCATTTGCCTCTGTAACAGCAATCGCATAAGCCATCGCTTTATATAGTAGAGGATTAAGCAAGGCACCACTCCGTTCCAACAATTCATCCGCTTGACCACCTGACATCTTTGATGGAGTTTTTGTAGTATCCGACACACCTTGCTCAATAGAACTTTGAAAAACATCCATACGCTCAAGTAACAATCTTTGAATTTCTTCAGCAGACTTTTTTGTCTTTTCCATTTCAGCATGCTCGACGATTTCATGGAAGGACATATCATATTTTTCCCCTAAGCGAAGTATATCCGCAATAGATCTGTATTGATATTCTAACATTTTATCTCCCTCTTAAATTGGATCAAAATTCATTACCGCTTGAATCGCTTCAATAGAGCAGATTTTTTCTAATGCTTCCTTTGATAAGATTTTATCCATTTCTATATTCATTACCGCCGCTTCTACAGATTCATCACCGAATACTCGCATAGAAATAATATTCACATCTTCTGTGGCCATGATCTCTGTTACGGCGGCAACTACCCCTGGCTGATCATTATGAAATGTTAGCAACGTAGGTTTCTCTCCAGTTATTTCTACTGGCACTCCTCCAATTTCCGTAATTAGAATTCTACCTCCGCCTAGAGATCGACCTTCTACAACTGCTGTTCGCCCCTCTTCACCGAGCATGGAAAACTTCACGACATTCGGATGACCACCATCTGCTTCAGATGTTGTAAAATGAATTTCTAATCCTCTTTCCTTTGCTTCTTCATAGGCTCGTGGTATACGCTCATCATCCGCATCAAATCCGAGCAATCCCGCAATGAGAGCTTTATCTGTACCATGTCCTTTATATGTTTTTGCAAAGGAGCCATACAAAGTCATAGTTACCTCTTTAGGTACATCATGTAAAATATAGCGCGCCATTTTTGCTAATCTTGCAGCGCCTGCCGTATGTGAACTGGAGGGTCCAATCATCACAGGGCCTAAGATGTCAAATATACTATTCATAGTATCTCCTTTTCGTTTTACAAAACTTCCCCCAGAATACTATTGTTTTGCTATTTCTTTATATTTTTTATTATACCATGAATAGCATTTTTATATACAAAAAAGCTCCGGCAAAAATGCCGGAGCTTAATCATCCGTTAATTATACTTCGTATACGGAAACTTTACGATTGTGACGGCCGTCACGTTCGAAAGCTACACGACCTGGAACTAAGGCAAATAAAGTATCATCTTTACCAATACCTACGTTTGTACCAGGGTGGAAATGTGTACCACGTTGGCGAACGATGATAGAACCAGTTTTAACTAATTCACCATCACCAGCTTTAGCACCAAGACGTTTGGAATGGCTATCACGACCATTACGAGTACTGGATACACCTTTTTTATGTGCAAATAATTGCAAATCAAAAGTAAACATTTCGCTCACCTCCCGTTATCATAGACTTTTACAAAATCATTATATTGTTTGCTAATCTCCTTTAAGCCAAGGAGCATAGTTTCTAATATAATTTGTACTGATTCATTCTCTGCATTAGCAGGCTTAATGATACAGTAACCAGCTTCGTTATTATATATGCCTTGATCTTCCGCAATTCTCTGTAAGCCCATTATAGCTGTACATGATAATGCAGAGACTGCTGCACACACGATATCGAAACCGTGATCGTCGAAACCAGAATGACCATCAATTTGGCACTCTGTAATTATACCGTCTTCACGGCGTTTGACGTTAATTCGTGTCATTGCGACCACCTATTAAGCTTTGATGGAATCAATGCGTACTTTTGTAAAAGGTTGACGATGACCTTGACGACGGCGGTAGTTAGCTTTGGATTTGTATTTGAATACATTGATTTTTTTAGCTTTACCTTGTGCTAGTACAGTACCAGTTACTTTTGCACCGTCCACAAGAGGAGCGCCTACTTTTACATCACCATCGTTAACAACAGTTAATACGTCAAATTCAACGTTAGCTTCTGCTTCTACGTCGATTTTTTCTACAGTGATTACATCTCCTTCGGCAACACGATATTGTTTGCCACCAGTTTGAATAATTGCGTACATTGTTACACCTCCTTGTTTTCGTACTCGCTGAATACGGTACTTAATTAGATGAAATATCTGAATTCAAGTTTGAAACCTCTTCATGCGGTTGCATAAGTCTGAGCATGTACTTAGACTATATGACTTGAATAGTATATCTTAGTTACTCTCTTATGTCAATAGATTTTTCCTATACCGCGAGAATGGAATAGGCCTCTCTATTATCGCTAGAATCAGCTAGTTCTATCGTCACACTACGCGACAACACCTTTTCTAACTCTTTCACTTGATTTTTTGTAAAGAAGCTTGCTACCTCTGGATGTACAACTAATGCAATATCTGTTTTCAATCGATGTGCCTCATGAAGCTGATAAAGCTTACGTACAATTTGTAAATACACAGTTTGAGCGGAAAGCAAATACCCCGAGCCACCACAAGCCGAACAAGTATCTGTTAAGATGTCCATCAATCCTTGGCGTTCTCTTTTTCGAGTCATTTCCACTAGCCCTAATTTCGTCATACCGCAAACAACAGTGCGAACGCGATCTTTACGACTTTCTCTATGTAATAACTCAAGAAGAGCTTCTTTATGTTTTTCTGATTTCATATCGATAAAATCAATGATAATAATGCCACCAATGTCTCGAAGCCGTATTTGTCTACAAACTTCAAGGGCAGCTTCTTTATTGACTGCCAAAGCGGTATCATCTGCATTTTCATTTTTCCCTAAATAGGATTTTGAGTTTACGTCGATAACTGTAAGTGCTTCTGTGCGGTCAATTCGAAGATCTCCGCCTGACGGCAATTCCACAATCGAACTAGAAAGAGCACAAATTTCCTCGTCTACTCCCATTTTTTCAAAGAGTGGTTCTTGTCCCGTATAAACCTCGATTTCAGGAATATCTTTACCATGTTGCAAAAGTTCTTCTAATCGAGCCTTTGCCGCAGAACAATTCACTACAATTCGCTGTACATCTTTACTTACATAATCTCTTACTAATCTCAACCAAAAATCAGCATCGCGATACAGTTCTGTACCTACCTTTGCCATTTTATAACGCCGCATGATATGTTCATACGTTTGATGCAAATAAGCCATATCATGAGCTAATTCCTCTTTTGTCGCTTTGGCTGCTGCCGTACGTATGATAAAACCACATTGGCTTTCCATATAAGGTGCCGCCATCTCTTTGAGATGCGCACGTAATGCGTCGTCTGTAATCTTTTTGGAGATTTTTAATCCCTCCGTATAAGGTAGCAAGACCATGAATCGTCCCGCAAGAGATACATCCATCGTTACACGTGCCGCTTTACCAAGCATCTCTTCTTTCACAACTTGTACGAGGACACTTTCTCCCACGAACCATTTTTTATTCCCTTCGAGCTTCATATAGGCATTTCGACCTAGACCAATGTCTACAAATGCAGCTTTTGTACCAGGTAAAACATTGCGAATCACGCCTTTATATATACGATTAACGATATATTCATCACTAGCGCGCTCACAAGCAACTTCTTGTAAAAAGCCATCTTTAATCTGAGCCATGCGAATCTCTTCGGGCATAACCTCAACGGCTATTTCTTTCATGATCTTCCTCCTTTCTCTATACATCCATCGGGGATAATTTATGACCATCTTTTTCTATCATAATCGCCTCACGATGAATCGCATAATCATCACCTACAGGCCATTGGTATTGTTCTTTACCAAACTTCCAAATCTCCGATGGTTTCACCGTACCTTCTGGGTAAATGCCGATACCCATATAAATTTTTACACGACCATCTTTTGCTTCTGCCCGTAATGGTTCTTTGACGAAATGTTTCAAATCAATTTCTTTCGTCTTTTTCGGCGTTACTTTTTCATAAATAATCGTTTCCGCTTCATTAAAAGGAGCAAGCAATGCTTCCCAATCCACGCCCTCTGGAGCTGGTCCTTCTACGATGTATTCTGCATAATTACATGCGGCCATCATTTTCTTTACATCCAAAGGTACTTCACGACAAGCTTTTACTTCCATTCCTTTCGGCGCTTGTGCATTCATACGCTCCATAATCTCTTCGACAGGAGTATCTTCTAATACATCTACATCCATGTATTCTGTGGACGCTGTGATGCCTAATGCTAACGCTGAAGAAAAGCTAACTTTCATATGAGGATTAAAACCTTCTGAATAGGCTACATCTAATTTTGCTCTACGCAATATGCGAGATACTGCTCCCGCATAATCCAAATGGGATAAGAATCGAACCTCTTCCCCTTTATTTAAGGCCATACGTAACTTTCTCAACGCGTCCACCCTCCTTATAATCTACAATTGCCGTATCAAGAGCCGGACACACATCACAACCATTACATGGCAAACGACGACAGTCGTGTGTTAATTCAAGTTCTTGAGCTCTTTCCCATTCTCTTTGCAAGTATTTTTTCGCAACAGCATCATCAATATGATCCCATGGCAATGGCTCATTAATATCACGATGTCTTCTCGCATAATACTCTGGATCAATACCACAATTTTCAAATGCTTGCAACCAGAGATTCATATCAAAATGTTCTGTCCAACCATCAAATTTTGCACCAAGACGAACCGCTTCTTCGACCACTTTTGCTAATCGACGATCGCCACGAGCAAATACCGCTTCCATATATCCTGTTGCACCATCATGATAATGGTAGGAAATATTTCGGTTGTTAATTTTCGATTTCAAGAATCTTTGTTTTCTATGAATTTCCTCTAAAGTATTTTGACCAAACCATTGGAAAGGAGAATGTGATTTTGGCACGAAGAAGGATGCGCTCACTGTTACACGACCATTTCGTTTACCTGTAATATCGCGGTGTAAATCGAGCACTTTATATGCCAAATCTGCAATACCTTCAATGTCTTCATCTGTTTCCGTTGGTAAGCCCATCATAAAATACAATTTTACATGATGCCAACCGGACTCGAAGGCATTTTTACAAGCTGCTAGTAAATCTTCTTCGGTTACACCTTTATTAATTACGTCACGCATCTTTTGAGATCCCGCTTCTGGCGCAAACGTCAAGCCAGATTTACGTACTTGCTGTACTTTTTTAGCAATATCTATAGAAAATGCATCAATACGCAAGGAAGGTAAACTTACACTTACTTTTTTATCTTTAAATTCTTCCATAAGCATATCTACAAGCTCTGGCAATTTGGAGTAATCTGCCGAGGATAAGGACATAAGAGAAATTTCATTATAGCCTGTATTCTCGATGATTTGTTTTGCTAATTCTACCAAATGCTCTGGTGTACGTTCACGCACTGGTCGATACAACATACCGGCTTGGCAGAAACGGCAGCCACGAGTACAGCCACGGAATAATTCCAATACCGCTCTATCATGGACAATATCTAAATATGGAACCACTGGTTTTGTTGGGTACATTACAGCATCCATATCTTCTACAATGCGTTTTTTTATAACTGCAGGAGCGCCCTCTTGCAATACTTTCATCGATTGGAAATTGCCTTCTTTATCATATTCCGCTTCATAGAAGGACGGAATATAGGTACCTTCTACCGTCATGAATTTACGTAAAAGCCCCTCTTTACCTTCAGGGAAACCTTTCGCTTTTTCTTCACGATAGATGGCAACGATTTCAGGAAACCATTCTTCTGATTCACCGACAGAGGCTACGTCAAAGTAATCTGCAATCGGTTCTAGATTATACGTGCAAGGGCCCCCTGCCAAAATGAGTGGATAGGATAAATCACGGTCTTTACTATACAAAGGAATACCCGCTAAATCCATCATATTCACAATATTGGAATAACTCATTTCATATTGCAATGTGAAACCCAAGAAATCGAAATCTTTCGCTGCTTTTTTAGATTCTAAGGAGAATAGCGGAATCTCGCGATTACGCATTTCTTGTTCCATATCATCCCACGGTGCAAAAATTCGCTCTGCTGCCACATAATCTAAATTATTTAAAATGGAATATAAAATTTTGATACCTAAATGGCTCATACTCACTTCATATACATCAGGAAACGCCAATCCAACATATACATCAACTGTATTTGGATCTTTGATGATGCTATTCCATTCACCACCAGTATAGCGAGCTGGCTTTTGCACATGTTGCAGCCACGCATTCTCTAATTGAATCATAAAACCTCCACATTCTCTATCTCACGAATTAAAACATTCGTTGTCTACTATTTAGATATATATTCTCCAAAAGGGCTACGGAGAGTATATTCGTCGTTAAAGAGCTAACCCCATAACTAATAAAAGGAAGGGGAATCCCTGTCACTGGCATACTACCAGTTGTCATGCCTACATTAACCAATACCTGGAACGTAATCATGGACACACATCCAACAGCGATTAAAGTGCCAAAAGGATCTCCCGCCATTTGTGCAATTCGAATACCTCGATATAACAATACAAGGAATAAGAATAATACAAAAACACAACCGACAAAACCTAATTCTTCACCTATTACAGCAAAAATAAAATCGGTGTGATTTTCCGGCAAAAAGTTTAATTGACTCTGCGTGCCATGAAATAGGCCTTGTCCAAAGATTTTGCCAGAACCAATAGCAATCTTCGATTGAATAATATGATAGCCCGCTCCAAATGGGTCCATATCTGGATTTAAAAATACACGGATACGCTGTTTTTGATACTCTTTCAGTACAAACCACCCTAGTGGCAATACGGAAATAAGAGACCCCATGATAATGCCCACTAGGCGCATACGAATACCTGCTATAAAAAGCATACCTGCCGTAATCGCCATAAACACGAGAGATGTACCTAAGTCTGGCTGTTTAAAAACTAGCGCAAAAGGTACACCTACAAAAATAGCAATCGGCAAAAGAGATCGGAACGTATCAAATTGATTCATTCGCGATTTCAATAGATACGCCAACGCAATAATCATAAAGAGCTTAGAAAATTCTGAAGGCTGAATCGTTACTGGGCCTAATTGAATCCACCGCTGCGCCCCTAAAGCCGAAGTACCTACAAAGATAACGGCTAATAGTGAGAGCAAAGTAAATACATAAATCACTTTTGCCCACTTCGTTAAATCATGATAGTTCCATCGCTGTAATACGAAAACTAGAATGATATTAATTATAAAGAAACCACTTTGTTTAACAACAAACTCGGAATGCATAAACTCGTTCCAATTTGTTGTAGTTGCGCTTCCAATAACTACAATCCCCGTAGTTACGAGCATCATCATGGACCCAAATAGAATCCAATCAAAATTACGCAAAATGCGTTTTATCATACTTCCTCCTAGAAACGTCTTCTTCTACGCCAACGCCAAGCAGCACCTCTTTGCATTGCCTTTGCCATATTCGTCAGAGTAGAGTTACTACCTTTAGATGGCAACACATGCGCCTTAAAATGTTGATTAAAAGCCTCTTCTACTTCGAGCCAATCCTCGTAGTATCCACCTTCTAATACTGGCGCCGCTTTTTCAAGCATTTCCTGATAGAGGACATTTTCTAATAATTCTTCGATATTGCCATTGTTAGATAGACGCTGCGCTTCCACGGTCCATGGTAAAACAGTAACGAGGCTATCAACAGATAGTGCTTGCTCCATTTCACTAAAAGATAATACTCTTTGCTCTGGATCTACATGCATTTTATTCACCACGAAGGAATAATTACGGAAGTTCATGCTTTGCAAAAGAGATTGCACCTTTTGGGCATCTCGAATGGATAACCAACTTGGTTCCACCACTAAAACTATTTGATCCATTAATGGAGCCATTACTTCCAAACTTTTGCCAATGCCCGCCGGCCCATCAATCAAAATATAATCATATGATTTTTTTAGACGACGGATCATTTTTGCAAAAGCTTTCTTTTTCATAGAGTCCCAGCAATATTCTTGTGTTGCCGGTAAAAAATCTAAAGTGTCAGTAATTGATATAATCGCCTCTTCTCGGAAGCAATTTTTCTCCCAAAGATCGCGGGATGTAAATAATACCTCATCTTGTACACCGAGCATAAGGTCGAGATCTCGAAGACCCATATCCCCGTCTAAAAGAAGGACTTTTCGACCTAATCGGCTCAACATTGCGCCTAATACTGCGCAACAAGTTGTCTTTCCTACTCCCCCTTTACCAGAGGTGATTAAAATACTTTCACCCATACTTTACTCCTTTTTATACAAGATTTATTCTACTGGTGGCCCCACAAGAAGTGGATTTGTTGGCATCGATGAATGTTTTTCTTTCGAGCCATTACTTTGTTGACCATTCTTCGCAGCGCTTTCATCTGCATTCATTTTATTTTTTTCATCTATATGGAAATATGCATCCAATATAGCTTTAACAATTGGCGCCGCAGATAAAGAACCAAAGCTGCCCTCTTGAACAAGTGCAACTACGACAATTCGTGGCTTATCATATGGTGCATATGCAGCAAACCAGCCATGATCTGTCCCCATCGAATTTTCCGATGTACCTGTTTTACCTGCCACCTTCACAGGATAGTCTTTGAATAACTCACCCGCTGTACCACCTTCTTGTGCTACGTCGCGCAAAGAAGTGCGAATAATATCCATTACATTTTTTGAAATTTCCAAGGTACCTTTTTGTTTTGGCGAGAATGTTTCTGCTGGTGTGCCATCTTTATTATCGATACGACTCACAAGATACGGTACATATTGAATACCACCATTCGCTATTTGTGAGAAAAATACAGCCATTTGAATTGGCGTTACAAGAGAATACGATTGACCGATAGCCGCATCAAATGTTTCCCCAAGATACCAATCTTGGTTAAATATTTCCTTCTTATACTCCGCACTAGCAACATTGCCAGAAAGTTCTCCGTCTAAACGAATACCCGTTTTCTTACCTAAACCAAATTTACGAGCATATTCTGCTAATGCATCAATACCAACACGGCGTCCTAATTCATAAAAGAATACATTATCAGATTTAGCCATCGCTTCATAAATATTAATCCAACCGAAGGCTTCCCCTTGGGCATTTACTTTATCAATAAGCCAATGCTTACCAGTATCGTTGATTTTTTCATCCGTTGTAATCTTCTTTAACTCCAAAGCAGCTGCTGCCGTGATAACCTTAAACGGAGATCCTGGTGGATATTGACCAGAGATTACTTTGTTTTCAAAAGGATGGGCTGGATTGGAATTTAAAGCCTTCCACTCTCTTGAGGATATCCCTTTTGCAAAAGAGTTTGGATCAAATTCCGGATAACTCACCATCGCTAAAATAGCGCCTGTATTAGGATCCATCGCTATTACAGCAGCCCCTGTCGCCGGTATTTTTAAATAATGTAGATAAGCAAGTTGATTACGAACCGCCTGTTCCGCTACTTTTTGTAATTCTCCATCAATCGTAAGATGAATATCTTCGCCTGGCACGGTAGCTTTACGCCCTAATTCTGCAACGGGTCTACCGGATGCATCTACTTCTACACGGATACCTCCATCTTGACCTCGCAGATAAGAATCGTAAATTCGTTCAATACCTGTACGACCAGTAATACTTCCCTGATACAATGTCGTATCAGGATTCTTTTTCTTAGCTGCCTTTAATTCGGCATCACTAATTTCACCTACATACCCTAAGACTTGAGCCAACATATCATTATTGGGATAATAACGAATCGGTTCCACCTCTATATTGATACCAGGGAAATACTGTTTTTTCTCCGCAATCGTTGTCACTACATCCATACCAACATCGGTAGCCAAACGAATCGGCTCATATCCGCCTTTTCGATCATTAATTTTCTTTTCTATCGACTGTGGTGACATATGCAGAATTTCGGCCAAAGCCTGTAATTCGTCTTGAGAAATCATCTTCTCCGTCGGCATAATTGAGACAGTATATGCTGGTCTAGAGCCCGCTAAAACTTGGCCATTGCGGTCTAATATATTCCCTCTTGCCGCTGTAATTGGTAGAATACGAAGTCGATTTCCTTCTGCCCTAGAAGCGTAAAAGTCACCTTCTATAATTTGCAAGTAGACCAGTCTTAACAATAATCCAGAAAAGATTACGATAACAATAAAAAATAATTTACGAAATCGACCGTCATTATTCTTTTTATATAATGTTTCGAGCAAGGTAATCTCCTCTCTTACCAAAGATACTCTTCTTTACTGGAAAGTTTCCATAAAATAGAATGCACTATCACTGCCAAAATACAATTTGTCATAAATGCTGGCCAGATATAGTACCATATATAAGCGATAACGGATACACCAGAGAATCCTATCATTAACATAATCATGCGAATAAGTCCATCTACCACTGTCGCAAATCCAACAATCATAACAGATCTATACCACTGCTCTTTATAGCTATCGAAATCAATTGCTGACACTAAATATACAATGAGTATATATGGCAATAAATGTAAACCAAAAACATTACTCAAAATCGTGTCGCGAACGAGTCCTGCTCCAACAGCGAACAACAGCCCTATACGTCGTCCTTCTTGAATAGTAATTAAAACAACCCACACAAGAAAAAGATCTGGCTGCCATCCTTTATGGAATAAAGCTGGAAATACGAGAGCTTGTATAAGATAGGTAATGACACCAATCATAATATAACTAACGGTTTTCATCAGCTTACTCCCTCTACTTTATTTCGATTTGTTGGTGGAATTAACTTCAATGTTTTATTCGACCACACCGGTACAGGTACAGATGAACCTGTAATAACAAATACTTCTTCTAAAGTATAAAAATTAACAGAAGGCTTTACATTCGCATAATTTACATATCCTTCGCCATCATTTTTTATATCTTTAACATATCCTACTGGAATTCCTTTAGGATATACGCCACCATAACCAGAGGTCACTAACGTATCCCCTGCGAGAATATCACCATCTTTTGGTACATCTACAATTTCCATTTCATTCGGATTTGACACTTTACCTTTTGCAATAGCTGCCAATCTAGACTCTGGTCGTTGCACAATAACACCGACAGAAGTTCTAGGGTCAATTAACGCTTGCACTCTTGCCGAATGTGGGTATACATCAGAGATAAATCCAACTACACCGCCCGGTGCTACCACGGCCATCATAGGACGAATGCCTTCTTCTTCGCCTTGATCAATCACGAAAGTTTTAATGCCATAGCCAAAATCTCTTGTGATAATTTGTGCTGCTAACAATCGATATTCAGGATGAGTCGTTTTAAATTGTAGCATTTGTCTTAGTCGAATATTCTGTGCTACGAGTTCTTTATAATTACTAATATTAATTTTTTCATCCACTAATTCACTTTGTAGTCTTTTAATTTCAGAATCAAAAAAGATTTTATTCTTCAAATACGTGGCACTTTCTTCGATGGTATTCACTGTGCGACTTGTTCCATAGGCAAATGGAGTCGCAAGACCAGACAACGGAGCTGAAATATATGGAATTTCTGTTCGTTGTTTCCATGAATATCCAAAAATCATCAAGACCACCGTGCAGATAATCACGAATACAAATAATTTTCGATCGGAAGAATGCATTATTTTTTCCCCCTTCTATTTTTTGAACTCAAAAAGAGTCGCTTCATACGTTCTTTCTCTCGAAAAGCCCGTCCAAATCCTTTTACGGCCGATAATTCAGGTTCTTTAGGAATGATAACACGTACTCCTAATTCTTGATGCACGCGATCCTTTAGCCCTTTCAGATTCGCTACCCCACCTGTTAATACCATGCCAGAACGTAGTACATCCGCACAAATTTCTGGTGGTAATTCCTCTAGAATAGAGCGCAATCCCTCTATAATTTTTGAAATGGTCTCTGCTAAAATTCCATAAATTTCAGAGCGTCGTAAGGTAATCGTTTTTTCTAAACCATTGGAGCTATCACGACCACGCAAAGTATACTGGTCATCTTCTCCTGCTTCTGGCGGCATAGCTGTCGCCAAATTAAGCTTAATAGATTCAATATCTCTAGATGAAACCATCATATTAAAAGATTCACGCACATAATTGGCAATCAAACGATTCATTTGGTCGCCGCCTATACGTAATGATTTTTCTTTTACGATACCGCCCATCGAAATAGCCACAATATCCGTCGTAGATGCACCAATTTCCGCGATTAAACTACCTACTGGTTCAAATACAGGCAAATCTTCGCCTAAAGCTGCCATAACTGCACTAGAAACAAGATAGGCTTCTCTACTGCCTATCTGCATTAATGCGTCTGTCATAGCTCTTTGTTCTACTTCAGTAATCCCTCCAGGAACGGCCACCATCACACGGCCCCTTACAAAGGATTTACCAATCGATTTTTTCATAAAATGTTGTAGCATGGTTCTCGTTACTCGATAATCGGAAATAACCCCATTATGAAAAGGGGTTAGCGGTTCCACCATGTCTTTAGATTTACTCAATAATAGCTCGGCATCATTGCCTACGGCTATAATGTTTTCTACTTTTGCATCTGTAGCTACGACAGACGGTTCTGCTAATACAATGCCTCGACCGTCAGTGAATACACGAGTCATTGAAGAACCAATATCTATTCCTACATATTTAGCTAAAGGCGAAAAAAAACTGCCCATAGAATATCTCCTTTATAATATATACGTTCTTATAATTTTAACATATATCAGCTCTTTTTTATACTCAATTGTTAATATTTTCGGCATTATACTAAGCCTTCTCGTCGTAAGCTCACAAAATCGCCATCACCGATAATCACATGATCCAATATAGGGATATTCATGATATCTCCCACATCCTTCATCTTTTTCGTGATTTTTACATCCTGTTCTGATGGCGTTGGATCGCCCGAAGGATGATTATGGATGAGTATAATTGAGGAAGCATTGGCAAGCAATGCTTTTTTAAAAATATAGCGCGACTCCACTATAGTCATCCCCAAACCTCCTACCGAGATTTCTTCAATACCGATTAGGCGGCATTTATTATCCAACAGTGCAATCTGAAAATGCTCTTTCGTTTCATGTCGCATATCTTCCATAACATAAGCGCTCACTGCTTCTGGCGTTTTAAAATCACCATAGGTTTCTTTCACCTTTTTTCGACTCATGCGCCGTCCTAATTCTAAAGCGGCACACAAAGTTACGGCTTTATCTGTTCCAATACCTTTAATTTTACGCAACATATCCACTGTAATAGGTCCGCGAATGCTTACCGACGAATCACCATTCTCCTGTAAACAAGAAAAACTGCGTACAACGTCTTCAGCAATTTCCATTACCGAATGTTTTTGACAGCCCGTACGCAGTAATATGGCTAT
>RCNI01001005.1_pt1 | contig 16091 bp, 15 predicted proteins | sample 2041151 | NCBI WGS metagenome assembly RCNI01 (sample SAMN09708214, study PRJNA481090) | feces metagenome | isolation source: feces | place: Antarctica: Albino Rookery | reverse complement strand
AGAAGGCCAGGAGAAAAACAAACTCTCCTTTCAAAAAAGGTCTTCAAATCTAGCCAAAGAATAATCTCTAAAAGCAAAGAATATGGAAACTAAAAATTTTTCAGAAGTGATGGACTTGATATTTGATATAGTTTATGAAGAAATGGGAGCTGGACATCCAATATTAGAAACTATCATTTACTGGTTCGCTGATTCAAGTGTACTGACTAACTCTTATATTTACAATGAAATGGGAATGTTTCATCTATTGAGAAATTGTATGAACTGGGATCTCTTCTGGATTTCCTAAGAAGGTAAAATTGATGTGGTTAATGCAAATGAACCAAAGATTGCGGAGTTGATTGCTCCCTTTGTGAATAAGGAAACGGCAATAAAGGTTAGACAAACATTTTAACTTCTTCGCTATGCTGATCTGTAGCAGTCCTATTCATAGCATCCCGGATGATGGGAGGTCAGTAGCGGATTGGACATTCATTGACTAAAAGCTAAGTCTCTGGCAGGTATCTAAACCATTATGCCAGAGGCAAATGCGATTTTTTAATATTTAACTTATAAAGATAAATAATATTATAGTGAAATATTGAAATATTCAAATAATATTATTATATTTGTAAATAAATAGAGAACAATATGAAACCTACATTTCAAGACATAAAACAAAAAGTAACCATTGCGGAAGTAGCGGAAAAAATTGGCTATAAGCTATCTTCTTCTGCCAGTGCAAAACATTTGGAATACAAATTGTATTTGGGGAATAGTAAGGTTGATGAAGTTGTCATCTACCGGAATGTGGGGTTCCAGACCTATTTCTCTAGGGGAGTGGGTGATAAAGGAGATTTGGTAAGCTTTGTGTATAACCGTCTTGATATGTTTTCAAATTACACAGGTACTGGATATGAAGCTGTCTATGAGATACTCACTAAGGAGTGTCCTTGTTTGACGGCAACTGCCGCACCTGTACGCGAACAGACAGAAGTCAATCATTCGTTTAATATCGAGGAGTATGACGTATCTTGTAAGCAGAATGTTATATATGCTTATCTGAATAAGACCAGAGGTATTTCGATGAATACAATATCTGATTTTTTGAGAATTGGCAGCATAACTACAGTTTCTAAGAAAAATCAAGCAGGTCATTACTCTAATGTTGCGTTCCCATTTAGAGTTCTGGATGAACCGGGTGCCATCGTAAACTTTGAACTTCGTAATTATAATAGTTATAAGAAAGAACATTTCAAAGGATTCTGTACTGGAGGAAATAAATCCTCAGCTTGTTGGATCGCATCATTTGCTTCTGAGTGGAAGAAAGTAAAAAACCTCTATGTAGGGGAGAGTGCTTTGGATATGATGTCGCTTTATGAAATGCTCAGTACAGAAGAAAAAAAGGATGCTGCTTTTATCTCAGTTGGAGGTAATCTTCTTGTAAGGCAGATAATGAACCTGCGAAAGCTGTTCCCGAATGCAGTTATTCACTTCGCTTTCGATAATGATGCAATGGGACAGATCTACGATGTCGTAGCTGCATACTGGCTCGTAAGAAATGTTTGTGTCAAAGGTTTCAAACGTGAAGATTGCATTGTCTTTTCAGTAGATGGTGCAGAATTGACGTTTAACGCAGACAATTTCAGCTCCTTATGTTATCTAATTGAAAATGACTTGTACCCTAACTGGCTGCATATTAAAAAAGCCGTAGGGATAAAGGATTTTAACGATATGTTGAATATTAATAAAAAATGATTATGAAACTATTTACTTTTATTTTTAAGGTCTTCCTTCTAATCTTTGCTATGGTTTTTAAACTTACCGGTGAATTATCTAAATGGTAATTTATGTTATAAAATGCTCTTCCGTGTCCCTTCAGGAGATAATAGATATATCTATCCAAATTGGAGAAAGATGACATAATCCTTCTTCGATAAAAAGACAAAGGTACATGGGCAGAGAATTGCAAATTCTTTCTTGTGTATAATTTCAAGATGTTGAAGGATGTGTGATATTTTTAGATATAGAGGAAAAGCCTTGAGCGGGAACTACTGGAACTTCGGTAACAGTATAATATATTCTACCGAATGTGAAGTCAGCTATATTGCAGAAGCTAAGAAAGATATTGACAATATCAACTGGGAAGTAGTACATTCAGAAACTGTTGGGAGGTTTATCAATGTCTGCGATGAAGAACGTATGCCGATTTTTGAGAATGATATAGTTCATGCTCAGTTTTTGATTCATACATTGAACAGTTGGGGAAACTCTGTTGATGAAGAAATGTCTGTAGTAGGAGTGGTAGAACAAATAGGATCTTCTTTCGGAATAACATCGGAAAAAGGTCTATTCTTCTTTGATTCTACAGATACAGATAAAGAACTGCTTTCTGTAAGAATAATAGGAAATATCTTTGATGATCCGGGTAAACAGGAGGATAGCTTCATGCGTGGGAAAGCAGAAAATGGATCTTGCATAAAACCTTTTCGTTGCCGTGGAAAATCATTAAGATTCAACAAATGGTTATACGGTTTATATCAAGAATTCCCGATAGGATCAGGTTGTGATTTTATGATTGCAGTAGCAGAAAAGCATCTTTTATCTCCGGTTATGGCAAAATATTCTCAGGTCTTTCCGGCAAGTATCGGAAGATCAATCGGGCGTCGGGATAGAAACAAAACAGAAATCTTTGAAGGTGACATATTGAAATTCGAGTTCTTTTCGGAAAAAAGTAACCAGCTTCTTTTGTGTGTTTGGAACAATACTGAATGCAGGTTTGATTTTCAGATTATCGGGGATAATAATGGGAGTTTTCTGCTGCCTTCGGATATAGATACGCATTGCATAGAAATAGTTGGGAATAGGATTGATAATCCAGAACTACTTAAAGAATAATTACAAATTGTTTAGCAATGAATCAAGAGGAGTTGGATAATATATGGAATAAGATAAGAAAAATTATGGCACTTCAAGAGAGTGCTACAAAGATAGGAGAAGAAGGTGAAGCACAAGCTGCTGCAGCAGCCATTACACGTCTGCTGCTTAAATATGACCTTTCGATGGAAGATATACCAAATGGCGAAAAAATCAAAAACAGGGTAGTTTTAAGAGATATTACTTTTAAGGTTCCTTATGATAATCTCCAGTGGTATTCGTTTATGATTGGTATCGTTTGTACGGAAAACTCCTGCCAACATCTACTCGGTTGGAAATATGACGGAAAGAAGATGGTGAGATGCCATAAGGTAGTAGGTAGAGAAAAAAACGTTGAAATCGTACTCTACTTAATTTCCTTTCTCTCCAATCATTTTCTGGCAGCTGCAAAAAGAAGCAGAAGGAATCCCGATAAGAAGTTGTTTGTACATAATAGGCAGATTTTCTTGCAGACGGACGTTCCTGTTCAGGTCTATATGAAATCATTTCTTCTAGGCTGTGTCTTCGGATTGGAAAGGAAACTGGAAGAAGAGAAGAAGGCGTTTTCCACATCAGAAATTACAGCTCTGACCATACGCACTTCTAAGGAAATCGAAGACTTCTTTGAACAGGAAAACATGCAGATAGCTAACGCCAGAAAAACTTCAATCAAGTCTTTGGATCCTGTTTCCTTTTCTAAAGGAAAACAGGTAGGAAGAAATACAGATTTTGTGAAGGGACTGGGTGAACATAAGGAAGAAGAATATTTTATAAATAGATAAATATACATATATAATTGCATATTCATTTTAGAGGTTGGTTCTCGTGACGAGAACATTTTTTTCAGGTCTGGATAATATATTCAGACCTGTTTTTTTTCTCCATTGTAAGAAGGACAGCTGTTTGATGCGTTACGAAACTTGATGATGTTCCTGGCTGGGTGGGTATTGTTTCTGTAGGGGGAAATAAAAGTTGTCTAACTAATTGAAACCTTCTTTTTCCCTATTGGGTAAAAGAAAAAGTTCAGAATATTTCTTCAATATATTCTGAACTTTCTTTTCCTTCTTAAACAATTTTTTCATCTGCATCTAGATCTTCCCGCAGATGGACAGAGCTCCTGTCACGATTTTCAGTCGATAAGCTTGTGCTTTAATCGACAAATTCTCCTTCACCGCATGCCAAGATATAAGATTCTGTACTGGCACTGGTTTCCGTGTCACTTATGTCAAGGTCTTGCCAGTAATAGTTGGGTCCGACATGCTCATCATCAGATCCCATTTCCCAATCAATATTGTTTTTTGAAATCAAATATTGAAGCTCATCAAGAGGGTCTGGAAAATACTCATGTTTATAGTCTTTTTTCCAAAGAACATTCACTATCATTTTATCATCTGACAGAGTGATCAGTTCAAAACACGGGAGGTCTTTTATTGCCTCATAAAATTCTTCTGCATTCGTAGCTCCCAATGTATATACAAGGAGTTTGTTGTTTGAATCGGTAATCATAATGTTATTATCATTTAAGTAAAGTTTATCAAGTCCTAAAGCTTGTTCGATACGGAGTGTAACCTTCAGGCCGGCATTGTAGTCGCCTGCTTCTAACCTCGATATTTTTGCTTGCGGTATTCCTGCAAGATTCGCCAGATCTCTCTGAGAAAGTCCCAAATTCTTTCGGACTGTAGAGATCATTTTTCCATATTTTATCAATATTTCATCTTTCATACCGCAAAGCTAAGATTTATTCTGATACCCGAAAAGGTATCAGCGTTAAAACAGACTTTTGTTTACATTCTTTAACATATAACCAAGAAAATTGGCCGTTCTGCAGATTTGGCCGAATACGATCACGTAACCGACTATCAGATGTTGAATTGACGAATCCCTTTTTCCATTGACGCCTTCAATGAATGGATTTTGTACCCCTTTCACCATTTCAGCCGTTATGAATAGACTCGCTCTCAATTACCATCCGTCACTTCGGCAACCAGGTATTTTTCCCTTTGGGAAGATTTTAAAGGCGAAGCCTTTTTTTAAGGTATAGGTCGAAGACCTATGGTGAAATTGAAAATTGAGCAAGAGGCGTTCCCGCAATGCGAGAACGAAAACAACGCAAAGCGTTGTTAATAAAGTAATTATGAATAATTACGTATACATTATTACATACATTTGTATGTAAAATATTGAATAAATCGTTGAATTAGAGTATTATATATCGTATACAAATAATATACGCTCTTGTAAAGTATTGATATATAGATTGTTATAAATTATAAAAAAATAGTGCGTATACGATGAATCAATAATTTAATTTAATTATCTTTGTATGAGTTAATTAAATGTATACATGGCTGAAATTTTAAACAAAAACATTAGATTATCATCTTCTGTTAAAGACAGGTTGGATGATGTAAGAGGAAGCAAATCTGCATCGTCTTATATTGGTCTTATGCTGGACTTTTTTGAAAAGACCGGAGAGAATCCAAGGCATATTTATAAGAACCCAACTGAAAAAATTGAAAAGAGAATGGAGGATCTCATAAGGATTTTTAAGGCTTATGAGCGAGATACGGCACGGCCAATATTCAATAAAATAATGGATGGCCAAGGCTCATCTGATAACAAGGAACAGCTTATCAGATTGGCTGAAGAAAACCAAAGATTGATGAAAAGACTGCATGAAGTACAGGCTAATAATGATCAAGATAGTGAGTTGGCCAAGAAAAAACTTAAAAGTCTGGTTATGCTAATTGTCAGCCAGTGCGATCCAAGTAAATTCAATACAACTACACTTGGTTCGGATCTTAAAGTTCCACGATCTTTCTTTGAACAACTCATAAAAAAAGTACAAGAAGATTATGTATTGTAAAGTTCACCGACCGATAAATACTCCGCGAGTTTCTGATAACAAGGGTTCCTGTATTCAGCTTACTCAATATCTTAATAAGGAAGGTAATGATAAGGATCGGTCATATTATGATGACTTCTTTTCCGTGGATAAAGACTTCGTAAGCGAAAATGAGGTGAGAAATAGAATAGACAATAACGTAAAAACCTTAAAAAAGAAAGACGATAAATTCTATATGCTTACTATTAATCCGAGTCAGGATGAATTGAGAAGTCTTATTAAACAAGTAACAGGCAAGGAGGTTTATGAGTTTTCCGAACTCAATTACGAAGAAAAACTTCAGGTTATCTCAGAATTGAAAATATACGCAAGAGGATGTATGGATGATTATGCTCTTAATTTCTATCGTGAGAAGATCAAGTCAGGTTCTGATTTGGTTTGGTTTGGTAGGGTGGAAACAGAGCGTCATTATTCGGGAACTGATGATGCAGTGACTGAAGGAAAACATAATCAAGGAGATCTAAAAGAAGGGCTTCAATTACATGTTCATATTATCGTTTCACGTATGGATAAGACCCAGACGGTATCTTTGTCTCCACTTACAAGAAGCAAGGGAAACAAACAAATACTTGATGGCAAAACGGTTGTAAAAGGTTTTGATAGGACTGAGTGGTCGACACACTGCTTTGAACGTTTTCGTTCCAAATACAACCATATTCCTTATTATGTAAAAAGTAAAAAAGAATGGGAAGAATATATGGCCAAGACTAGATTTTACAATAGTATAGCAGAAAACATGAAGCGAATGTTACTTTCAGGAGAACTCTATTATGAACAAAAAACAATGGGAGTTGTAATAAGTGCAGTCAAATTCATTTATAATCACATGAAGGGATATTCAGATTTTTCATCTGGAAATACCTTCAACAAATCACGACTTTAAAATGTATAACTATACAAATTATTTATATTTAGGGATTCTTTTCTGCATGAGTCTTTTTATAGGTGCAGCAAAAATTTCACGCAACTTTATCGTAAATATATTGATAGCGGTTGGTCTTATTTTTGTTCAATACTGGGTTTCTGTGAATATCTTCAACATAGGTTCTCTAATTCCAGAAATCCTGTCTTTTGTGCTTTTTCTTCTTTTCCTTGTAGGAGAAAAGAATGGCATAGATTTACGGTTGCCTGCTAAAAAGAAGAATGATGCAATATGCTTACCTGTACTAAAAGGAATCAGACAAAACAGAATTGAATTTTATTATCCGTTCGCAAATTTCTTAGTGTATGGAGGGGCTGGCTCCGGTAAAACAAAATCTATAGGAAAGTGGCTTCTTGAAGAATATATTAGATTAGGATTTGCTGGTTTTATATATGACTTCAAGGATACGGACTATTCTCAAACCGCATGGAATCTCATTAAAAAATACGATTACAAACCAAAATTCTATTATGTGAGCTTCGATAATTTGAATTGCTCTTCCAGGTTTAATCCTTTAAAAGCAGTTAAAGATAGAACTCTTCTTATGCAGCTTATGGAGGATATGCTTTTATCTTTGCAGTCTAAAGATGCTAAACAAGACGAGTGGTTTGCGGGTGGACTTGGTATCCTTAGAGGAGTGGCATTTCGCTTGTGGGACGAGTATAAAGAATATTGTACTATCCCTCATATACTTTCTCTTATTATGATGGCTTCGCAGCAGCAACTCACTTCATTTCTGAGTAAGAATGAACTTTCGGAGATGATGGCAGGTGCATTTCTTAAAGCAGCTGGATCTGAAAAGACACAAGCTTCATATCTCTCTACATTATGTAATCAAATATCAACCATCGCTGCGGATGAAAATATAGCATGGGTATTATCAGGTGATGATTTTGACTTCAACCTGATTGATCCAAACGATCCGAAGCTGTTTGCAATAAGTAATAATTTCTCAAAAAATACAGTTTATTCTCCCGTAATAGCTATGCTGATGAGCATTTCTTCTCGTCAGTTTACCATGCAAAATAAAGTTCCATTTGTTTATTTTCTCGATGAGATGACTACAGTAAAAGTGAAGAATTTTGAAACATTACCGTCGGTTCTGCGTGAGTACAAGGCTGCATTTGTTCTTCTAACCCAGTCGGGGGCAAAGTTGGAAAACCTTTATGGCAAACTTGACAGATCGTCTGTTGAAGCGAACTTTGGTAATATGTTCCTAGGTCGAACTAAGGATGTTGAAGCTCTCAAATACTATCCTATGTTCTTTGGTAAAGAAGAAAAGGAAAGACGCTCTAAAAGTACCGGCAGATCAGGGAGCAGCTCCAATACTAGCGTGACGATTTCTTCGCAAAAGGAAGATATTTATCAAGGAAAAGATTTTTCTGAATTGGAACCAGGTGAGTTTATTGGTTCAGCTACAGTGGCTAGTGTTAAGAACTTTAAAGTGAAGTTCAAAATGTTTCAGATGGAAGAACAACAAATGGATATAGCCAAAATTGTAAATACGGAAGAAGTTCAGCAAAATTATGCCAAGATATTGTCTACAGTTAAGAAAATACTAAATGGAGATATCTAAAGTTCAGTTGGTAAACTTCCTTAACAATAAGAAGTACTTTCAAGATTTTTCCCTATAGGGGTAGAAATGTGAATTATAAAGTTTTGTATAACTGAAAAATACAATAAAGAAATTGATTATATACGCCCGGCTAACGGGCATTAAACCTAATTGATATGACAAGTAACGAACAGAAACAGGAATTGTTTAAAACGATATGGGCAGCGGCAGACGAGCTGCGTGGTAGTGTGGACGGATGGGATTTCAAGAACTATATTCTGGGATTCCTGTTCTACCGATTCATTTCAGAGAACATCACGGACTATATCAACGCTCTCCAGAAAGAAGCTGGAGAAGAAGGTTTCGACTATGCCGAATTTGATGATGAAGAAGCGGAAGCTGCACGTGAACAGATTGTTGACGAAAAGGGATTCTTCATACTTCCTTCCCAACTGTTCTGCAATGTAAGAAAGAATGCTGAATCGGATGATGATCTGAACGTAACCCTTCAAAAAGTGTTCGAAGCTATTGAAAATTCAGCCATCGGAACGGATAGTGAGGATGATGTGAAAGGTCTGTTCGATGATGTCGATGTGAACAGCAACAAATTGGGCTCAACCGTACAGCTCCGTAACGAAACACTCCGCAAGATACTGAACCGTATCGGAAGCTTGGATTTGAAACGAACCTATAGCGAACATAAGATTGATGTGTTCGGTGATGCTTATGAGTTTCTGATGAATATGTATGCCAGCAATGCAGGTAAGTCTGGTGGAGAGTTCTTTACTCCGCAAGAGGTCAGTGAACTTCTTGCAAAGATAACTACACACGGAAAGAAGGAACTTCGTAAGGTTTATGATCCAGCCTGTGGCTCTGGTTCCTTGTTGCTTCAGGTTGCAAAGGTTATCGGTAAGGATAATGTGAGAATCGGCTTCTTCGGTCAGGAGAAGAACATCACGACCTACAACCTTTGTCGTATCAATATGTTCCTTCACAATATCAACTACAATAACTTTGATATAAAGTGCGGAGATACACTTATCAGCCCTTGTCACTGGGATGATGAACCGTTTGATGCAATCGTTTCAAATCCGCCTTACTCTATCAAATGGGAGGGGGATGCAAACCCTGTGCTGATAAACGATCCTCGTTTTTCACCTGCAGGAGTTCTCGCACCAAAGACAAAGGCTGACCTTGCTTTCACCATGCACATGCTGTCATGGCTCGCAACGGATGGTACGGCAGCCATCGTTGAATTTCCCGGAGTGTTGTATCGAGGCGGTGCGGAACAGAAAATCCGCAAATACCTTGTCGAGAACAACTTCATTGATACAATTATACAGCTGCCTGCAAACCTGTTCTTCGGTGTAAGTATCGCAACCTGTATCATCGTTTTGAAGAAAAGCCGCACAGATTCAAAGACTTTGTTCATAGATGCTTCAAATGAGTTCATCCACGTTGGCAATAAGAATCAACTTACAGAAGATAATATCAATAACATCCTGAATGAGTACGTTGACCGAAAGGAAGTAAAGCACTTTTCAGCCCTGGTAGAACGTGAAACGATTGCCGAAAACGACTACAATCTTTCTGTCAGCAGCTATGTGGAAGCAGAAGATACTCGTGAAAAGATTGACATCAAGGCTGTCAATAGCGAGCTTCGTGATATAGTGGAAGCAACCAATAAATTGAGAGAAGAAATCAATCAGATAATTGATGAACTGGAAGGAGAATCATTATGAGCAAGATTGAAGATTTGATTCAAAAACTTTGTCCTAATGGAGTCGAATACAGAAAATTAGGGGACGTGTGCGAAATAGTGATGGGTGTATCACCTCAAGGTAATACAATTAGCGAGACAGATGGCTTTGAATTTCACCAAGGCAAAACCTTCTTTGATAAAATATATCTTAAACCTTCAGGACTATACACATTAAATCCCTTGAAGATAGTCGATGCAGATTATATACTAATGAGTGTGAGAGCACCTGTAGGAACTGTAAATCTTACGAATCGACAAATTTGTATAGGACGTGGTTTGTGTGGAATAAAAGCTAAAAAAAATTTATATAAAAAATACGTGTTTTTCTTTCTCGAAGGAATAAGCTATGAATTAAATACAAAAGCTAATGGTGCAACCTTTACATCTATTTCTTCAAAAGAAATAAAAGAAATAGCTATTCCTGTTCCTCCCATCGAGGTTCAGCAAGAGATTGTGCGTATTCTTGATAAGTTTTCTACCCTTTCAGAGAAATTGAATAGAGAACTGGAACTGAGAAAGAAACAGTATGAATACTATAGGGAAAAGATGTTGTCCTTTGAAGGAAATGGAGTCTTAACGAAGGAATATACCGTAGATGAATTATGTAATTTCAGAAATGGAAAAGGACACGAAAAAAGTATTGTAGAGAATGGTGAATATGTAGTTGTAAATTCAAAGTTCATATCTTCGGATGGTCAAGCTCGTAAATATTCAGAGATTCAAATATCTCCTTTATATAAAGATGACTTATTGATGGTTATGAGTGATTTGCCAAACGGAAAGGCTTTGGCGAAATGTTTTCTTGTTGATAAGAATGACACGTACACTTTAAATCAGCGTATATGCGCTTTAGCAGTGAAAGATAAGAACTTGATACTAATAAAATTCTTATATTACATATTAAATAGAAATGAGCAACTTCTGAAATATGATAACGGAGTTGATCAAACTAATTTAAAAAAAGGAGATATTTTAGATGTTAAAATATCTATTCCTTCCTTTGCAGAACAGGAACGAATTGTGTCGATTTTGGATAAATTTGATACCCTTGTAAATGACCAAGAGAAAGGATTGCCAGCCGAAATCCGAAAGGTACAGCAGCAGTACGAATATTACCGAGATAAGCTATTAACTTTTTAAAGAGTAATACCATGATAGAACAGTTCAAGTTGGTTGCCGAAAGTCCGCAGAGTACGGTGGCTTCTGACTTTAAAATAAACTATAAGAGAGCTACCCACTATCAGAGCGAAGAGGAAATGGAAGCTGACTTTATCCGTCAGCTTCAAAGCCAGGCATACGAATACCTAAATATAAAATCGGAAGAAGATTTGAGACAGAACCTCCGTGTGCAACTGGAGAAGCTGAACAAGTACGCCTTTTCGGATGTTGAGTGGGAGAAGTTCTTTCGTGAGCAGATAGCCAACACAAACTATGGCATCGCAGAAAAGAGCTATATCATTCAGGAGGACTATATAAGACTGCTTACTCAGGACAACGGACAGGTAAGGAACATCCGATTGATTGATAAGGAACACATTCATAACAATTCACTCCAGGTAATCAACCAGTATGTTCCTGAAGGTGGCACACACGAGAACCGTTACGATGTGACGATTCTCGTCAACGGTCTGCCTTTGGTTCATGTCGAACTGAAGCGAAGGGGTGTCGACATCAAGGAAGCATTCAACCAGATAAGAAGATACAACCGTGAGAGCTTCTGGGCAGGTTCAGGTCTCTTTGAATACGTTCAGATATTCGTCATAAGCAACGGAACTGAAACGAAGTATTATAGCAATACCACTCGTTCTGCTCATATCGCAGAAATGAATAAGCAGAAGAAATCAAAGAACCAGACGAGCAACAGTTTTGAGTTTACCAGTTACTGGGCTTTGCAGGATAATCGTATTGTGACCGATTTGGAAGCCTTTACAGCTACTTTCTTTGCAAAGCATACCATTCTGAATATCCTCACGAAATACTGCATCCTGACTTCTGACAGACTCCTTCTTGTTATGCGACCATATCAGATTGCAGCGACAGAAGCCATTCTCCTTCAGATCCAGATTTCAACCAACTATAAGAAGTACGGCACGGTGGAAGGTGGCGGTTATGTATGGCACACCACAGGCAGCGGTAAGACTCTGACATCTTTCAAGGCTGCACGACTGGCAAGCAAGATGGAAGGTATCGACAAGGTTCTGTTTGTCGTGGACCGAAAAGACCTCGACTATCAGACTATGAAGGAGTATGACCGCTTTGAGAAGGGTGCAGCCAACAGCAATGCTAACACGGCCATTCTTCAGAAGCAGTTGGAGGATGACAATGCGAAGATCATCATCACAACCATTCAGAAGCTCTCCATCTTCATCGGTAAGAATCCGTCTCATTCATGTTACTTGAAACACGTTGTCTTTATTTTTGACGAATGCCATCGTAGCCAGTTCGGTGAAATGCACTCTGTCATAATCAAGAGATTTAAGAAATACCACCTGTTCGGATTTACTGGAACACCAATATTCAGCATCAATTCAAACTCAGGTGGTAAGTTTGACCTGAAAACGACTGACCAGGCTTTCGGCAAGAGACTGCATACCTATACCATAGTGGATGCCATTGCAGACGGTAATGTACTTCCTTTCCGTGTGGATTATATCAGCACGATGAAGGAAGAGGAAAACATTAGGGATGAACAGGTGCGGAACATAGACAGAGAGAAAGCTCTTGCTTCTCCTGAACGCATCCAAAAGATTGTATCTTATATCCTGGAGCATTTTGAACAGAAAACCATGCGTAATTGCCGTTCGTTCGAGTTCCGTAAGCTGATGAACATCGCAGAAGTAGCTTCTGCCAAGAAGAAGTCTGTGGAAGAAAACAAGCAAAAGACTCGTCTTATCGGTTTCAATTCCATCTTTGCCGTATCATCCATTGATACAGCCAAGCTGTATTACATGGAGTTCAAAAAGCAGATGGCTGCACTTCCACCAGACAAGAGGCTGAAGGTTGCTACTATCTACAGCTATGGGGCTAACGAGGCAGAAGAAGATTTTACAGGACTTCTTGATGATGAAAACTCAGATAGTACCGATAACCTGGATCAGAGTTCACGAGACTTTTTGGAATCAGCAATCACGGACTATAACATCATGTTCCAGACCAATTACGATACATCATCAGACAAGTTTCAGAACTACTACAAGGATGTTTCTCTTCGTATGAAGAACCGTGAACTGGATGTCTTGATTGTCGTGAATATGTTCCTGACCGGCTTTGATGCAACTACCCTCAATACATTGTGGGTAGACAAGAACCTCCGTATGCACGGACTTCTTCAGGCTTATTCAAGAACAAACCGAATACTCAATTCCATCAAGACGTTTGGGAACATTGTATGTTTCAGAAATTTGGAAAATGCCACGAATGAGAGTATTGCCTTGTTCGGTGACAAAGAGGCTGGAGGTCTTGTCCTTCTGAAAACCTTCAAAGACTACTATGAAGGATATACGGATGATAAGGGAAAGGTTCATCCTGGTTATCAGGATATGGTTCATGAGCTTCTTGAAAATTACCCGATAGGGGAAAGAATTACTGGTGAAGATAATGAAAAGAACTTCATCCGTCTGTACGGCTCGATATTGAAAGCTACAAACCTGCTGTCTACCTTCGACCAGTTTGCAGGTCACGAGATTCTCTCGGCTCGTGACACTCAGGATTATCACAGTATGTACCTGAATCTCTATGACAAGTACCGCAGAGGTGACACTGGAGAAGCCGTGAACGTGAATGACGATATTGTCTTTGAGATAGAGCTGATCAAACAGGTTGAAATCAACATCGACTATATTCTCTACCTTATCAGTCAGCTTCATAAGGATCATGACAAGGACAAGGAGATACAGCTGTCGATTCAGAAAGCCATCACAGCCAGTCCAAGCTTGAGAAACAAGAAGGAACTTATCGAGAACTTCATCGAGCAGCTTACTCCAAAGAAGGAAGTCGGGGCTGAATGGCGGAGCTTCGTCAGACAGCAGCAGCATGAGCAGATTGACGAAATCATAAAAGAGGAAAAGCTGAAGAGAAAGGAAACCTACAGCTTCGTTTCCCAGTCCTTCAAGGACGGTCAGATAGAAGAAGGAGGAACGGCCGTAGCCAAAATTCTTCCCCCTATACCGCTGTTCTCCAAGAACAAGGATTTGGATCGTGGCAAGAAGAAACAGGATGTTCTGAAGAAACTGAAATCTTTCTTTGAACGCTTCTTTGACATATCTGGAGGCTGTTTCGACGAATTGCCGTAAAAAGGCAGCCAGAAAAAGGAATGAAATCCATCCTTTTGCGTTATATATATATGTTCAACAAATGCCAAGGGAAATATGATACTGGAAACCATGAGCTATCAGGAGATAGCGAGGCGGTTCGACATCATTTATGATGAAGTGAACCAGTCTGTCAACCAAAGTCCGTACAGAAGATTCTTCATCAAGAACAAGAAGGCTACAAATGTGACCTTCACTCCGAAGAAAAGGACGATTGATGAAAACAGCTATGCAATCCTTGTACCCATGAGTCTGAGCTACAAGGATTTCATGACTAACGGTCTGAAAGGGGCCACATATCTGATATATGGGACGAAGAACGGAAAGATGCTTGTAAGTAAGGGCTGGAGCTGCAAGATCAATGGCTTTACCTATGCCTTCTACACATCCCATTTCTTTGACCGGTATCGGGAAAGATTCCTGCAGGATCTCTCAATGCCGAAGGATGATGCCATGATGGAATTCTTCAAACGGAACATCTATTCCGCCTGTGAATACTTCAAGGACGGTTATAAAGGGGCAGAGACATCCTTCTTCACAATCACGAATGAAGGAGTCGCCCTCGGTGTCTGTATCGACAGCAACAAGCTGCTCTACAAAACCTTCATAGACTATGGGAGCCTGAGCAGGAACAAGAAGGAGGAATCGGAATCTTTGAGCGGAATGTTCAAGGAATACGGTGGAATGATGGAAAGGATGCGTCAGGTAATGAGCAGTGATCCGAAGATAGGCATGGCCATCTCCGATGAAATTAGCTTCAGGAATCTGCTCTGATATTTTATTATATAGTATCTTTGCAGCTCAATTTCAAACGGATTAGGTATGACGAAAGCAGATTTAGTACAGCAGATTGCTGAAAGAACCGGAATTGACCGTGAAGCGGTCCTGAATGTGGTTGAATCTTTCATGATTGAGGTGAAGAACACACTTCTCAATGGAGAAGAAGTGACGCTGAGAGGTTTCGGCGGATTCTTTCTGAAGCACCGTGCCGCCAAGACTGCACGGAATATCAGAATGAATACGACTATCATTGTTCCGGAACATTTCATTCCTGCATTCAAGCCGGCCAAAGAGTTCATTGATTCAGTTAAAGGATAAGACAGAAAGCATATCCGAAAATGACCGCTGCTTGGGAGATCTCAATCTTTTGTGCAAGGATTGAGATCTGTCAAAATCAAATTTCTAAATATTTTAATAGGTGAGCTGCTCATGCCTAAAGGCAGGGGAATTTCCGCTTAAATCTTAAGGCTACTTTTCTTCTCCAAATAGGGAAATAAACTTTTTGTCAGGAATGATACCAATACATTTCAAGTAATTGCCTGATGGGTAGTTGAGGTCGCAAAGAACAGTATCAACAGAAATGCAGCTCTTCACTATAGAACAGGTGAAAAGTGCAACGAACGGAAAAAGAAAGGGACAGCCTTTCGACCATCCCTCCAATTCAATCAACCATTAACTACAATATCCACCTATACAATCAGTCTTTTGTGACAGTATATCCACGCTCTTTTAAGTAGTTAGCTATATATTCATCATCATTCACATCTTTGAGAACATCAAACAAGTAACCTTTTATAAATTCCGCAACAGCTCTTGCTGACGCATATTCAATATTGCTAGAAACAAACTCACATTTTTGTGTTCTGCTTAAATTTTTGGCAAAAACGGAGCAGACTGTTACAGCAAAAACGGCCATACTGTTACAGTTCTGATGCGGCAAAGTTAATGTTTTTTTCTTAAGC
>RCNI01001004.1_pt1 | contig 16101 bp, 19 predicted proteins | sample 2041151 | NCBI WGS metagenome assembly RCNI01 (sample SAMN09708214, study PRJNA481090) | feces metagenome | isolation source: feces | place: Antarctica: Albino Rookery | reverse complement strand
AAATGTTGGGAAAATGAGGCTTGTAATTAGTACTAATAATATTATTATTAATACTATTGTTATTGTTTTATTAAAAATTGTAACTTTTAGATTATTTAAATCTTGTTCTTTTTCTTTATTCTTAGTAGTTTTATTAAAAATATTAAGAATAGTGTTTATTATATTTAACATTTACACCTCCATTTTAATTATAGTATTTTTTAAGAATATCACCTCGCAACGTTCCCTGTAAGCGGGTTTGAATGGTTGTGGACTGCTACTTCCAACCGTAAAACTAGTATTTACAGAATGGGAATGGTTTAAACTATATGTAAATTCAGTATTTTCATCTCCCGATTGATTTCCGTTAAATCCAGGGTCGGAAGACCAGTCAAAGTTCCTTGTAGTATCATTTCTACTTGTTAAAGATACATATCCTCCTGCCCCCATCTCTTGTAAAAATATCATTTTCCCATCCTTAGTCCATACCGTTCTAGATTGGATTACTATTGTTCCGTTTTGAGTCGATGTTGTAAAACTAAGGTTTTTACTAAAAGCTTGAATATTGCTTTCTGTTATAGTGTAACTACCACCACTATATGAGCCACTTCCAAGTTTAAGAAATCTATCTTCTGTATTAAATGCTATGTCTGTATTCTCAACTAAATGATTTTCAGTCGCCCATTCGCGGGCTTCTGTTAATGTTCTAAAATAAATAGTTTGTCCTTTAAAATATACCATTTTAGCTTGTCTTTCTAAGATGTTTAAATCCGTTTTGTTCGCTTTCGTGTCAATTTGGTATTGTAAATTTTGTTTCATCTGGTTTATCAAGCTTTTAGCTTGTTCTTGCGTCAATTTAGTATTTAGTTGAAGTTCTAAATTTCTTTTTACAACATCTAAAAGAGCATTTACTTGCTCTTCGTTAAGTTTTGTATTTATATTGTTTTGTAATTCTACATTTTTATCGCTCAATTCTTTTAATTTTGCATTAACAGGTTTTAACAAGTTATCTTCTACATCTTTTAACGTTATGTCATCAAGTTCCGCTTTTGCAATTAATTGCTCAACTTCCTCTTTAGACACTAGATTAATAGAAGTACTTATTGTATTATCTGTAATTGTTATACCGTTCCCTGCTATTAATTTATCTTGTTTTTTAGCTAATTCAACTATATTATTAGATAATCTTTCTATTATATCATTTAATTTTGTTTGCATTTCTGTATTGTTGTTATTGTATATATCTACATCTAATTTTTTTAATAATTCATTTTTTAGAGATTCTATAGAATTATTATTATTAGATATATTTTCATTTTGCGTTCTTTGTTCATTCTTAATTTCTTCTATCTTTGCTTTTTCTGCATCTATAACAGTAGATAAATTTGTTATATCTTCTATTCTAGCTTTAGTTTGTAATTCTGTTTCTAATGTTTCTATTTTATTTAAATCTTGTAATTGTTTTTCTGTTAATTTATCTTGCTTAAGTTCTATTTTTTTTACAAGCTCTTCAAGATTATTGTCAAATTCAGATTTTTTATTTTCAATAAACTTTTTAAACTCTTCTATTTTAGCATTAAGCTCTGTAAGGTTATTATTTGCCTTTAAATCGATTTCTTGTAGTTTGTTAAGTTTTACATCAGCTTCACTCAACAAACTCTCTACATTTGTAATTTGCAACGTTATTTTTTTTGTAACAACATTTAAATTATCTAAATATGTTTTTACTTCTTCCAAATTTTGTGAAGTAGTATTATTTTGTTGCGTAACAAGTTCTAAGAGTTCAGAAATTTTTGTTTTTTCCGTCTCTAAATTATTACTTAATTCTTTATATAACTTTTCTAATTCTTCTTTTTTTAAATTTGCGTTATTTATTAAAGAATCTAAATTATTTATTTTAAGTTCTAAAATTTTTAAAAAATCTTGTCCTTCTTTTATTTTTATATCTATTTTAGAAAGCAAATCTACAACAACTGTAACTGTAGATTGTGCTACTGCACAATCACAATTATGTTGTAATAAATCCAATACAGTGTACCTGATGAGTGTGGGTATTGTGTATTTTTTTTCTGCGTCCTCTACTGTTATTTGTGCAATACCTTGCCCTTTTTCTTTTAAAGCTTCAGATGGGAACGGTATTAAGAAATCTCCAGCTTCTGTCTTCTCAAACTCCTTACTATAAATTAAAGCATTTTCATTTAATTTAAAAACACTTGTTATTACTGGATTTTCTGTTTTCCCATTAAGGATAATTAATTTTATTTTAGCACCTAAATCACCAGCAACATATATTTGTCGCTCGTAATTCGCTTTCTTATCATCAACATTCCATTCAATTCTAATATCCTTTAATTCCATATTACCCCCTACTTATAAAGCTTTTTCTTAAGTTCTAGTATCTCATTTTTTAAAGTGTTTAGCTCTATTTCTAAGTATTCAAGTTCGCCATCTTCTGCAAACTCATCATTTTTTAGTGTTTCATAATCTTTTTTAAGTTTAGAGTATTCAAGCCTTTTGTTTTTATATTCTTTTCTTAGAGCCTCTTTATTTTCTTTCCATTTTTTTATTACATTATCCCAAATTGGAAATAATAAGTCTTTATGTTGTTCTATATAGATTAGTTTATCATTTTCTATATATTCGCCTGGTTGTAATAATTCTACTTTATTTAATTTTAATATCTTCTCTTCTCTTGTCATTTCTCTTAATTCTCCATTTTCCAAAAATGGATAATCGAGTTTTCTACCACAAATATAATCAGTTTCTTCGAAATCTTTATATATTAATTTTGCATTTTTAAAAAACTCCTCTTTTGTATAATTTAAACTAATTTTAAACTCTAAATTTTTATTATATATATATATCATATCTTTACCTCCAATAAATACTTAAATAACAGTCATAATTATCGTATATAACGTCTAAATTTTTAGTTACGTTGTTATATTTAAAATCTAAATAATCCCTGTAACTAGACTCATCGTCTTGTACTCTTATTTTAGCCCCTTTTTTAAGTAAATCTATAGTGGCAACTATGGTACTCTTAATAGTTTGGTTAGATACATGTGGATTATCTGTTACTTCTGTATAAAATAATAATTCTGTTGCTCTGTCTGGAACTTCAATTTGTTTTTTTGTTTTTGTCCAAGTTTCACTTATTAATACTTTCCATTCTCCTATACTTCCACTAGTTTTAGAGTTAGATAAGTTAGAAATATTTTTAAAATATTGTGTATTATTTAGCGTTGTTTCTGTGTTTTCTAAACACTCGAACAATCCATTTTTGTATCTATCTAAATAAAATTTACCTTTTTCTTTAGTTCCGGCGTCATTTAAATATAATAAATCTTTATTATATTCTAAGCCGGAGTTTGCTATTATCAATGCATTTATATTTTTCTCTACATTATAAACGCATTTTGCCGTAGCTAATTTGTTTGTATCATCTTCAGCTATATCTGTTTTTTCTAAATTAAATCCACTTTTTTTACTGATTAATGGTTCTTTAGTTTCAATTTTTTTATTAAGATTTGTTGTAGTTTCAATTATTAATTCTTCTAATTTTTGTGCCGTTCCTGTATATCCGCCTTTATCTAGTTTTCCCGTTAAATTTGTTTCAAATTCATTAAAAGCTTCATCTATTTTGTCAGCATTTCCGTTAAAATCGTCCACGTTATAAAACTCACTTTTTAGCGGTTTTTTTAATTTTAACTTTTCAGTAAAATTTGCCATTAAAATATACCTCCTTCTATTTTTTTATTATAAAGTTCATTATGCGTGTATTTTTCAAGTTGCTCTTGTGTTGCGCCACTATTCTCTATATCTCCGTGTGTGTTATATCTATAAGTTATACTATAGCCAATGTGTGCAGGAATTATTTCTGCTAAAGCTTTTTTAAAATCATTAATATTAGGAACTACGCCAACGATAGATATAAATTTAATTTCTATTGCATAATCTTTATACTTTTCTATTACTTCTATTTCTCCATTCGTAAAAGCTAAAGCTACCCTTTTTATTTGCTCAGCTGTTGTAGCTCCTAAACTTCTCATTTTAGAAAGAACTAATTCTCGTCTTTGTTGTATTAATGTGTTTGTATCTCCTGTTGTTAATCCGTATATCTGCTCCCAAATTGGTAAACTTGTATCAGCTTCTAAAATATAAGCTTGTTTAAATGTGTTTATAATTCTTTCTATAATTATTTTCTTTTCACTTTCAATAACTTCTTGTAATTCAACTATTTCAGCTATATCTTTATAATAAAAAGGTAAATAGTGTATTAACTTCATACTACCTTTACCTCCTCAACATCAACATTTTTTAATTTTGCAATCTCAGTTTCAGCTATTTGCACATTTTGCGCTAAATTGTTTAACTTTAAATCAGTATAATCTAAAACACCATCTATCATTAATATCAATTGTCCTATTTTTGCATAAGAAACATAATCAGTTTTTAATGTTTCTAACTTAAAAAAATCAGTTATTTTTTGTTTCATATTTTTTATAACATCATTTTTTTTAACATTATAAGCCAACTTGAGTTTTACACTCAAATCTATTAATTTTTCAGTTGCACTTTCTACTGTAACCTCAGCTCCGATGGGTCGCACACTATCTATATATACTTTAACTTTTTTTAACAATTCTTGAGGTGCCACATCTCTATTATTATCTACTATTATTACTTTAACTGTTCCATTTCCGTTCCACAAAGGGAACACTTTTACATCCCCAACTCCAGCTACTTCAAGTGCCCATTTACGATAATGAAAAACATTTCCACTTGTGACCGGTTCTCGAACTTTTATTAAAAATCTAGTTCGCAGTTCTTCGTCCGTTTCTATGTCATATCCTCCTGTTGTTTCTTGCTCATTTATAACCTTTTCAACTCCTTGTATAGTAACAGACATATTATTTATGCTTCCCGCAGGCAGATTATATTTTTTTCCACTTTCTTTAGCTAAAATAAAAACAATTGCTTTGTTTGTTTCAGAAATTTCGGTTTCATTTATTGTTTCAAATATTAAATTATCGCTCGCAAACAATGCACCACGTGGAACAATAGTTCCTTGCACACCTGTTATAGTGAGTTGTCCATGTGCTTTTGTAGCCTCTCTTCTCGACATTCCAACTTCTGCAACTATTTTATCTAAAAACTCACCTTTTGCCGTTAAAGCAAAAACATTCAAAAATCGTTCTTCTATCATTTTTTCTATTTCTTCTAATTCAAAACTTATAGGACTTAGCATATCCCAGAATAATCCACCCTCGCTTTTATCATAATCAGCTGGGAGTTTGCTCAACATGTTGTTCAAAAATTCTTTTTGCTTCATTTCAAATCTCCCTCCCACGTGAATTCTTTAAAATTTTTTAACTTTACAAAAAAACTTGTTTTGAGTGTATTCTGAATCATTTCAACTTTCAAATCTCTTATCTCTAAAATTTTTGGATGCCTACTCATTGTTTCGTCAAGCTCCCTAATAAATTCAGCTTTTAAAAAAGAAGTAGGGAATCTTTTTCCTTGTAAATTCTCTTTATATTCCATACCATACCAGGTATTATCATAAATTTTATATTTATTTTTTTGTGTTAAAATAACTTTTTCAATCCACATTCTTACAGCTCTTTCATCATCTGTTTTTATAGCTTTCCCATTTAATTTCATAATTTTTTTTCTAGAAAAATCAATTAGATACGTTTTCCCAAAATTTAAACTATTTTTTATTTCCTCGCTTTTTTTTATATTTTCAAAATCACTCGAAAAATTTATTTTTGGAAATACTCCCAATCCAAATTCACCTCCACAGCTTTTTTAAAAACATCTATAACAAAAAACAAGTCCTCAGAAACATTAGGTATAACTAATACAAGCATTCCAGGCTCCAGATTAAATACTGTTTGCAGAATTAATTTACCTTTTTCCTTGTTTTCTTTTTCATTTTTATAATTAGCATTTTTAACCTCTCCATGTTGATTTAAAGACAAAACCGCCCCACCACTTTGTGTAGAACCACTTCCATTTGTTTTCAGCTCTATTTCTCCTTTTCCATTTTCAAGTTTATTGTTTAAGCTTTCAAATTCTTTAAAAGTACATTCTATTGCTAATCTGTTAGTTAATGCGTTAGATAAATATATTTGTTCTTTATCAATAATCGCAGTTCCATCTAACAATTTTATCTTAATATCCGGAAGAGGGGATATTACTACACCAAGCATTGCCCCAAGTTGAAGTGGATTATTTCGCTTTTTCAATTCTTTTGCTATAGTTAAAGCCCAATCACTCATTTATATTCCTCCACTTTTATATTTACTTTGTATAACTTACCATCAATGCTATGTGTGCTGCTTTTAATTAAATACTCACCTTTTAGGTTATACCTAGGAACATTTAAATTTATAACACGCCCAGCTTTTATTTTTGGACTTCCTAAAAGCGTTAAACTAATATTTTGTGTTATTTTGTTAAGTTGCTTTAAATTAGTTTTTGCAACTTCATAACCACTTTTATAGTTTTCAGCATCTAAAGTTATTACTTGTTGTAATTTCCCGTATTTATTTATGCTAGCATTATCTTGTGCTTCTCCAATTGTGCGGTCTGCGTCTTCATCGCTCGCAACAACTAAAATTGCATTTTTTAATTCAATCACACTTTCTGAATATGTCACATCTCCAATGCCTAAATTAATATCTAAAAACTCATCTTCTCCCAGCTCAAACTTATCATTTATTACTATTTTTTTAAGAGGTTCAATTTCTAAAACATCAACATTCATTTCTAAATTAAATTTATTACCAGTAAATTGAGTACTTTTATCAAGTATATCTTTAATAACTTCTATAAGTGTTTTATCCTTATAAATGTTATTTATCACCGCGTTTGCTCCATTTACTTTTACTTTTATTCCTAGCTCATTACAAATTTTTATAATAGCTTCATTCCCTTTTAGATTCTTTATTTGCTTAATAATCGTGCTTTTATTTAAATACCAAGCAAAATCATAGCAGGTACATTCAATTATTTTTTCTTTTAAATCACGAGCTACTAATATCCCAGCAAATATAACTTCGTTTTTTATTTTCATAATAATTTTGTCACCTAATTTTACAGTGTCAAAAAATTCTCGTGCTATTTCAAATTTTAGTTCAACTCCTAACGCGTCAAAATTATCACTCCAGTTAACATTACTAATATAATTCGTTACATCTACATTATTAATATATATAATCATTTATAATCCCACCTTTCCCTGCGTTTGGACTTTTAAATTCTGTTATATCTAATGTAAATGGAACATCACCTGCTTTGTCTGTTAAAGAATACGACATTTTATATCTAGCCTGAATGTTTAATACAACTAAGTTAGAATTTATTACAATAATTCTAACAATTTTACCTTTGTTTTTTTCCAAAAATTTTAATGTTGTTAATAAAGTAAAATTATTTCCATTCATAAATTCATAATTTTTCGAGGGGATAAAACCTGATAAACTAAAATTCAATAATGATTTTGTTCCCTCTAAATTCAATACTTTTCCAGTAACTGCTTTAAATTCTTCAAAATTCTCCTCTTGTGTTATCTCGTTTAAAGCTGTTAGAACTGGAAGTATAACAAAACTTTCATTACTTTTTATCATTATTTCAGTTCTTATATTTAACATTTTAAATTCACCTTTTTTAACAATTATTTAAAGCTAAAATTATTTTTTGTGTCAAATAATTTCCAGTTTCTTCTAAAAATTGTTTATTTCCTATTACATTTCCTTGTATATTTAAAGAAATATTTATGCTCGTCGCTTTAGAATTTTTCGATGCTTCGTGTGATAATATTCGTGTTCCAGATGGTAATATAGCGGTTTCAGCTCTTCCACCTTCATTTATTCCAGTCATACCACCACGCCAATAGCTTGTACCTAAAGCGTGTCGAGGTGTAGTTTTGTTTTCTTCCTCATCTTTTCCCCAACTAAACCAACCAGAAATCGCATTTTTAGCACTTTTAATTGGATTTTTAATTGTTTCTAAAACAGGTAATAATTTTTCTTTTATCAATTCCCAGTTGTCATATATCGCTGATTTTAAGAATTTAAATAAAGTTATGAGTTGTCCTACTGGATTCATAAATTTAAGAAATACTTTAGTTGCTCTTCCAAGCGGATTATTATCAAGTGTTGCCCATAAACCTTTTAAATATTCCCAAAATTGTAGCATCTTAGCTTTACAAATATCCCAATTTTTATACAACAACCAAATTCCACCAACCAGTCCTGCAATAGCTGTTATAACTAACCCAATAGGATTAGCAGCCATTGCGGCATTTAATGCCCATTGTGCAGCTGTTAGAATTCCTGTTTTACTTGCTGCAATAATCTCGAAGGCCGTTTTTGCTTTAATTGCTAACATTCCAGCAACTGTTGCTACTTTTATAGCAACCATAACTGTTTTATACGCAACCATCGCACCTACTACAGAATAAATAATTGGAGAGATTCTATCAAAATTTTTAATAAAAAATCTAACAGTATTTATAGCAACATTAAAAGTTTTTGTAAAAATAACTTTAAAACTATTTATTCCTGGTTTTAATTGTTCAAAAACCTTTGCTAATGCCTCCTTAATTTTTATTATGTAAGGAATAACAGTTTTTATAGCATTTGTCACATTTTCGATTAAAGCAAAAATTTTAGCTTGAATTAGAGGAATTTTAGTAATAAACCACTTTGAAAACTGCCCCATATATGGCAATAATTTTTTACCTACTTCTTCTTTCATATCTCCCCAAGCATTTGTCATTTGTTGTACACGCCCTTGGTCTGTTTCTGCTAATGCTTTATTAACTCCACCAACGTTAGATTTTAAAACTTTAGCTAACATTGCAGCTTTTTCTTGTTCTGTTCCAAATTTCAAAACTCTCTCTTGCGCTGTGTTAAAATTTATTCCAACTTTTTTTAATGCCCCAACTTGTCCAGTCATAACTTTACCAATTAAATTACCTACTGTTACAGCATCGCCTGTTGTTGCATTCAGTCCTTTTGTTTGTGCTAGTAAATCATTCATTCCAGGCATTAATTTTTTTATAGTTTCAGCTTGAAGTTGATATGTTCCCATTTGTTGTACTCCTGCAAGTGCTACCTCATCTCCAATTACACCTTGATTTTGTAAAGCTCCTGCATACTGCTTTATGCTTTCTATATCTTTATCACGTATCCCTTTTGTGTTTTTTAAAACCGCAGCTAATTTTGTTTCTTGCTCAATTTGCACTTTCGCCGCGTCAATAGAACTTTTTAAAAATACACTTGTTGCAGCTGTTGCAGCAGTAAGCCCAATGGCTGCATATTTCCCAGCAGTCATAAACCCTTTTTTCATATTATTTCCAAAAGCTTTTATTCTGTTAGAAGCTTTTTTTAACTCTCTATCAAGGGTTTGTGTATTTCTAGTTGCATTTCTCAAAGGTGCGGTAAATTGGTCTTTTACTGCAAGTAATACATTAATACTTTTAGCCATTTACACCTCCACTTTTTTTAATAACAAAAACACTCCTAAGAGTGCCTTTGTTAGGGTGTGAAAAAATTTACACCCTGCAATTATTTTTTATTCATACCTTTTCTTTCTCTTATAGCTCCCCATACAAAGCCACTAGCTACACCAATAACTAGTCCAGATAAGAAAATTCCAAAACTTGTAAACATTTAGTCACCCCCTTTCGCGCTCTAACTCTAATTCAGCTGTAGCCATAAAAAACATTTTTTCTGTAAAAGTTAAATTTAATAAATACTCTAACGTGAATCCTTTTAAAATATAATAAGAGAGGAACGACAAATCGTCGTCTCTCTTAATTAGTTTTTTAAATCACCGTACTCTTGTTCTATTCCATCTTCTGCTAAACCATAAAGATTAAAAATAAAAGCGCATAAATTGTTGATTTCACCTGAATTTTGCTCGAAAACTTCTAAAACGATGTCATATGGTTCTGCAACCTCATATGTTTCTAGAAGTTCCGAATCCCTAAACAAAGGACAATGCTTATATATTAATTCACAATTCCCTCTTATAGCATCTTCAGTTTTGTTCAAATTTACTTTTTCTAGTATTGCCAAAACATCTCTTAATTTCATTTTTACAACATCAATTGTTCCGCCCAAAATTTTTGAGTTATACTCAAATATTTCTTCTTTATGTTCTTTTTTTCTATCTAGTAATTTTTCTAACGTAATTTTTTCCATTTTACCCCCTCTAAATCATATCAATAAACTTAAAATCCGAAAATGAGAAAGGTACTTCCTCTTCTCTTAATTCTTTATTTGCAAATTTAACCGCCATAACTTCATTTATTGTTACACCGCTTAATTCCACTCTTTCAGCACCATTTGCCGTAGGGTCTTCTAATTTAGCGATTAATTTAATTTCAGGCATCTCACCTTTCGTTATTCCCTCATTTAAAAGTTTAGCTATTCTACTATCTATTTTATGCAGTGTAAATGTTCCTTCTCCAGTAAAGCCCATATACCTTTTATGTTTTCCCAATGAGCCAACTATATCCACATCTTCATACTCTAATGTTATTTTTGCCTCAAATTGTTTAACGTTAGCCAGTTCTTCATTGTTGAGCCATAACGCTCCAAAGGAACCTCTTAATATTTTATTTTTATCAAATCCAGCCATTTAGCCCCTCCTAAAACATATTAATAATAAACTTAAAGTCTTCTACAGCATTTAATATCTTTATTTGCGCTTGCATAAAAACAGTTTTCTTAAATGCAGTTTTCTTTATTTTTTCCTCACTCCAATCTTCCACTTCTGTTTTCCCAACACCAAGCCAAGCTAATTTTTGCGCTTCTATGTCTACAGTTGCGAAATTATCATATTCTTTGTCTAATATATCTTCTCTTTCAAGTGTTTTGAAGTAAGAATTAATAGAACTAAAGAAAAGAACTTGATTATCATATTTGTTCTTATACTTCCCAATCCAACTCTTAAAACTAGAATGAATATCATCACGCATTAAATCCATAGTTTCAATAATTATTATGTCTTTCATATCTTCAGTTTCATCTTGTGTTATCTCTTTTAGCGATGTGCAAGCTCTCGCAACTCTTACATCTCCCTCATCTTTTATCAAACAAAAACCGCCATTATCTATTACAGTATCTATATTTTCAAAAATTGAACATTCCTTTAAATTTCCACACAAAAATGACGTTGCACTTCGTGTCATTGGTAAGCCAGCTAAAAGTCCTAAAAGTGTAGGGATATAATTCCAACCCTCAACTTCTCCTCTTTCATCTGTAAATGTTACTTTTTCATTTTTGAAATTTACGACACCTTTTTCATTTGGATTTGTCGCATTATAAACAATTGCTTTATATGTTTTACCCTGTTTCCTAACACTTTTAATCCAACTTATTAGTGTAGTAGTATCAGCTGTATCATTGTATGCTAACCCCACCCAGTTAATTCGTTCTTGTGCTATTAATTTTAATGTATCAGCTAGTGTTCCGTCTTTAATATTAAAAACAACAACCTTGCTAGGTGTATACTCGAATACATCTTTTATTAATTTAAAATCTTTCGTAAAATCTCTTTGGTTTATTTCAATTACATTTTTGTACTCTTTTCTTAACCAATCTTTTGCCTCATCTTTTATTATTATTCCAACAATACCTTGTGCACTTCTTTTTATCGCAGTAATTGCCTTTTGTTTAAAAATAATCTCTATTTGCGGTAAACCCATTACATACCTCCTAACTCTAATTTTTCCATCATTTCTCCACTATCATCAATAATTTCTTCAAAACTATAAGTTTCAAAACTAGCTAAAAGTACACCATCGATTATTTCAAAATTTAGTTCATCGATTGGAAATAAAACACCATTTTTAGCTTTAAAATTTAAAAACAATATTTCACTCAACATCTCTTTTGTTTCTAAAATTTCAAGTTTATTAATTTCATACGATTTGGGGAAATAATAAATTTTTAAAGTAAAGTCTTTTTTACAAAATTTAGTTGTCAAATGACTAAATCTTAAATTATCAATTTCAGTTCTAAAACTAGGTCTTGAGAATTCTTCTTTCAAATCTCGACTATCTATTGTAATTTCAGGAAATTTTTTTTTCAAAATTTGGTTTATTCCAAGCAATATATCTGTTAATTTTGTCATTAAAATCCCCCTTTTTTTATTATTTCATCAAGAAATTTATCTGCAGCAACAATAAATTTTTCTCTAAATTCTATTTCTGCCTTCTCAAAAATACCATAACCTTTTTTAAAACCGTGTTCTTTCCCATCTTTGCTACGTATAATATGCCCTTTTTCAATTAGATGTGCGTGTGGTTTACTGTTGTAAACTCTTATTGTATACTCGTTTTCTTTGTATTTGTAAGGCTTTCCACGCTTTATTCCTTTTAAATAATTTCCAGTTTTCTTTTTAATTGTACTTTTAGCTCGCTTTGTTATAACAGTTTTTAGTTTAGAACCTTGCTGTCTTAAAAACTTTTGTGTTTCACGCGGATAATTTTTAGCCATTCTTATTAATTCCTTTTCTAAGTATTCTAAATCTCCCATTATTCCTCCTTTAGAATACAAAAAACCTCAATAAAACACCTGTTTTTAAAATCTACATTAAAATAATCTACTTCATATTTTTTGTTTTCGTATTTAAAAAAATAATCCTTTGTAATTTCTTTTAAAGAATTGTATCTAAAATAAAATTTAAATTTATGTTCATTCGTTGTGGCCATATCAGGTAATTCTTTAACTGTAGAATTTAAGGGGATTATTTCCGCAAAAACTTTTTTTACAAAAATTATTTTTGGTTCATTTTCCCCTAAAATATTTTTTTTATTTTCTCTTTTAAAAACTTCTACATTGTGTCTTAATCTACTTGTTATATTTATCATATTTGCCACCTTTTGCATTTAATTGCGTTATCATATTTTGTATTAAAAAGCCAAATTTTCTTTGTTCTTTTTCATTTTCTCTATTGTCATATAACTCTTGTACAATAGCACTTTTTAATAAATCTATTTCAGCATTATTTTTAGACACAAGTTCATAATTTGTAATAGCATTACTGAGATAATTCTCAGCAACACTCAACAAATTATATAAAAATTCATCATCATCATCATAATCAATTCTTAAATACTGTTTTAAAACATCTATATCCATAGTTATTTACCTTTTGCAGGTGTTATTTCCATAAATATCATAGCTTCTTCATCCATTTTATGCACATCGAATCTTTCAATAACCCTCAATAATGTAGCATTTTTTGTAAATCCAGCCTCGTTTGAAGTCGCTATTTCAACACCTTTTCTATCAATAAATTTTATGAATTGTGTTAAATCTCCAATCCAAAATTCCATTTTTTCAGATGTAACTTGTAACTTAGCGTCTGGAAGTACTATAATTTCTCTTCCTTTATAAATTTTTTGTGTTGGATTTTGTAAATTTGGTTCTAACAGCGGTCTATTATTGCCATCTAGTTGTTTATCTAACCAATCGAATGAAGATTGATTAGTAAATATTTTAGCATTTGCTGAAATTGCTGGGTCTAAACTTACATTTAACGCAGTTGTAATATCAATGTATCCTGTTCCAGTTTTTTTCGTCGCAGTTTTCATTATTTCAATTATCTTCTTATTTTCTGTATTTATAGCTTTTTTTACAAATCTTTTCCCAACATAATCTATTATGTTGACGTTTGTATCTTCCAATAATGTGTTTGATATTGGAACTATATCCCCATAATCAGCAACTTTATAAGTTTTTTGTGTAAAAGTTGTATGTGTTTGGTTTATTTCATTCAATTCTTCAAAAGCGACTAATTCATCCGTAACTGTCGCTCCTACCGGATATTTGCCACTTAAAGTCGTAACTGGTAACACATCACAATAATTTTTTAACGCAGTCAATGCTCTTCTATACTCAACTATTTGATTTGACTGCTCTTCTGGTACTAAAAATCCACCTCTAGCACCTTCCGCTTCTACTTGCCCAGTCGCTCCAACTGAGTTTGTATAAGTACTTAATTCTTCTTCTGTAACCTTTTTGTTTAGTAAAAGTTTATTAAACACCGTAATAGCTTTAACTTTATTTTCTGTTTTTAATATTTTGCTATCGTTCATAACTTTTTTAACCTCCATTTCTTCTTCAATTTCTGCTTTTCTCAATTCTTCTCTTAAGTTTTTTAACTCTTCAATTTTCGAATGTGCATCATCTATTTTATTTTCATTTTTTAAACTTTCCATAACATTTTTTAAATCATCAATCTCTTTTCTTAATTCAGTACTTTTTTTCATTTTCCCCTCCTAAATTTCTAATTCTAATTCTAATTCTTTTAATTTTTTATCATCTACATAACTTCTATTAGTTATATAGTTAGCAATTTTTAAAGGCTCTACAACTTCTATATTAAAATAGTTTTGAGCCTCTCTCCCAGAAAGCCAAGTCTCATTTTTCAACATTTCAAAAATCTTATCTTCTGTAATTCCATCTTTAGCTTTAGCTAAAAAATGTTGCGTAATAGAGTTGTCAAATTTTTCTAGCGTTTGCTTTATTTCTTCTAAATCGTCATAGTTGCCTTGCGTTGTCACTATTGCTCTGTGTATCATTAAAAAAGCGTTCTCAGGAACAACTATTCTATTACAACCAAACGCAACTAAAGCAGCAGCACTCGCCGCTAAACCATCTACATAAGCTACAGTTTGCCCTTTGTATTGCTTTAACATATTTGCTATTGCAATTCCAGCAAATAAATCACCGCCACCACTATTAATATGAATATTAACTTGATTTGTTCCAGCTTCTTTCAATACATTTTGAATGTCTAAAGGGTAAGTATCTAGCGTTTTTTCGCCAGTTAACCATTCTATTAAAACATCTCTATCAATGTCAGACACTATATTTCCAAAAATATAAATATCAGTTGTATCAGTATTGTTCTTTACTTTGTACCAGTTTTTCATTTCCCTCACCCCCTTTTTGTTTATACGCTATACCTATATCTTCGAGCGGTACATAACTACCGTTCATAACAATTACATCTCCGCCTTTTGTATCACTAAGTCCAACAATACGCCTAGCTTCATTAATTGAGTAAACTCCAGTTGCTACGTATGTTCTTATGCATTCGGCTTGCGTTTTTAAGTCGCCTCGTAAAAAACTTGCAACATTAAACTCAAATCTTAATCCTTTTTTTAACTCCGCTTCTGTTAGTAATTTCCTATTCAATTCTTCTTCGTAATGCGTCAATATATATAACAATGTATCTATATAAAAAGTTAAATTTTGCATTTCTGAGCTAGCATAGCTAGACTTTTCATAATCGTTCAAATGATTAGGCTTTAATCCAAATGCGGCAGCTATTTGTAAAGCAGTATATTTTTTTAACTCAAAAAATTGTGTATCAGTTAACTTTAAATCAAGTGGTACTAAATCCATCCCAGGTGGAATTGGCAATATGCCACTAGGATTAAAATCTTGATGCATAAAGTCTTCTAATGTTTTTAGAAATTGTTTTTGTAATTCTTTATTTAAATCACTTGTATGTTTTAAAATAGCTTTAGTTGTAAGTCCTCTCTCATAGAGAGAGTTTAAATATTTTTGGCTTTCTTTTACTCCTTTTATTGTGCTAGCTAGTGTTTCTTTTATACTAACACCAACTAACCCATTTTTTGAAATACCGCCTTTAAAATGTAGTATCTCTTCCTTTTTAAAATAATAACTTTTACCATTTATTTTATATTCGTACAACAAATCACCCTCAAATAGCTTATTATCATTTACTATTATTTGCATTTTGTCACTTTCTAGAGGATATATACCTTTTAAATTGCCTTTGTTATCATAATCCAAATACGAATAACTATTTCCATTGTGATTCCTGTTGAACTCCCATAAAGATTTTAAGGTGTTACTATTCATAAATGGATTAGGAGCATATTTTAATTTATATAAAGCTTGATGATTTGTGATTTTGTTATTATTTTTATCTTTTAAATGAATGGATATTTTACCCAAACTTTCACTCAACACTTTTAAACAAGTGTAATATGTAACTTCAGATAGTGCCCCGCTATTTTCTAAATTATAAAAATTTTTAAAAGATAAATCAGTTAATATT
>RCNI01001003.1_pt1 | contig 16119 bp, 14 predicted proteins | sample 2041151 | NCBI WGS metagenome assembly RCNI01 (sample SAMN09708214, study PRJNA481090) | feces metagenome | isolation source: feces | place: Antarctica: Albino Rookery | reverse complement strand
GGTTTGAATATCGAAAAAGAGAAGTGTTGTTAAATACGGAAGAAGATATATTAGAAAACATATATCAAGAATTACATAGAACTCCTGAAAAAGAAGTTCGAAAACAGTTTATTAGTGATATTCAAGAAATACATAGTGTGGATTTTGTGAATAACTTTTTAGTACATATCGTAAAAAAAACACAAAATTATGAATCAATTTCGAAATATGTAAGTAAAATGGATATTTCTGAAGTAAAAGATATAGTAGATTTATTAGAACATTTGTATCAACAGAAAACAGAGATTATGTTACGTAAATTCTCGCAAAGTGTGATTCATGATACGAAAAAATTTAATGTATATAAAACACGAATCCTTCATGTTGTACAAGATTTCTATAATCCTTTTATTGAAAATGAAAATCAAATGTTAGAGTGCTTTAATATTTTAAAAAACCCAACTTGTATTCATATAAAAGGGGATATGGAGTTTAAAATTCATGATCAACGGATTGATTTAAAAAAAGTGGATCATGAGTTTGTGTTTACTAAAAACCATTTAGAATCTTTAGAAATTTTAAATGTTCATAATAAAAGAATCATGACGGTTGAAAACTTAACTTCTTATTATAGTGTAGAACCAAAAGATACTTTAGTAATATATTTAGGGGGATACCATAATCGTCAAGAGCGTAAGTTTTTATTACAATTATATGATTTTTTAAAGGATTCGGTAGTGTATGATCATTTTGGAGATATTGATGCTGGAGGATTTTATATTTATTTTGATTTAATTAACAAAACAAATATGCCTTTCCATACATATAAAATGGATGTGGAAACTTTAAAAGAATATCAAGAATATGCAAAACCATTAACAAACCGAGATATTCATAATTTAAAACTATTAAATCAACAGTATCATTTATCAGTTATTCAATATATGTTAGATCATAAAATAAAATTAGAACAAGAAATTATTGATGTTGTATAAAAGGAATCACTTCGATTCCTTTTTTTGATGTAGGAAATATTTCAATAAATATCTTAGATTTCCTAGGTACTAGGAAAATATGTAAAATAATATTATTTATATAATATTATACTTAAATTGGAATAGGAGGAACGAAAAGTGAAAAGAGTGTATTTATTTTGCAGTGCGGGAATGTCAACAAGTATGTTAGCGTCTAATATGCAACAAGTTGCCAATGAGCACAATGTTGATATGGAGGTAAAAGCATTTCCACATGAAAAAATTAGAGAAATTGTTGCTGAATATCATCCTGATTGTATTTTATTAGGACCACAAATTAAATATCTATACGATGAAACAATTAACATTATAGGGAATAATATTCCAATTATGGTGATTGATTCAGGTGATTATGGAATGATGAATGGGGAAAAAGTTTTAAAAACAGCCATTAAATTAATGAGATCGTTTAAAAAATAAAGTTTTAAATGGGACAATTTAGAAAGGGTTAATTATGAAAAAGTTTATAGGATTTTTAGAAAAGTATCTAACTCCGTTAGGTGCTAAATTAGGTAATCAAAGACATCTACAGGCGTTAGCAAACGGTATGATGATGACATTGCCATTATTAGTTATTGGTTCGTTGTTTATGATTTTAAACAATCCACCAATCAATATGGCAACTGTAGATATGGATACTACAAATATTTTTGTTAAATTTTTAATCAATTGGAAAACATGGGCAATGGCAAATGAACAATGGATCATGGCACCATATCATATGACATTTGGTATGTTAGGTTTAATGACTTCATTTTCAGTAGCTTATTGCTTAGCTAAGAGTTATAAAATGAATGCTGCAGTTAGCGGAATTATGACAATGTCAGTTTTCTTATTAGTATGTTCAAGTGTTGTTCAAGTACCTGTAGGAGAAAGTACAATTCCAGCGATTACATCTCAATTCTTATCTAGTGATGGAATGTTTGTCGCAATTATTTTAGGTTTCTTATGTGTTGAAATTACACGTTGGGTTGATAAACTAGGAATAAAAGTAACATTCCCAGAATCAGTTCCAAAGATGGTATCAACATTCGTCAATTCATTACTTCCATTATTAGTAAATATTTTAATTATTTATGGAATCAATTTATTGCTTATTTCTTCTCTTGGAAAGTCTTTTCCAGAAGCAGTTATGAGTTTACTTACACCTGCTATTGAAGTAGGAAATAATATTTGGGTATATGCTGGAATTATTTTATTCTCAAATGTATTATGGTTCTTTGGAATCAATGGTACATCTGTTATTTTCTCAATTGTATTTATGATTGGATTAGCAGGAACTGGTGCGAATGCAGAAATGGTTGCGAATAATTTAGCTCCTACAAATCCAATGAATTTACAGTTATTCCGTTATGCATTATTAGGTGGTGCTGGAGGTACATTAGGACTTATCTTATTAATGTGGAAATCGAAATCAGCAAAATTAAAATCGTTAGCACGTATTTCTATCGTTCCTGGAATTTGTTCAATTAATGAACCAATTACATTTGGAGTTCCAATGGCATATAATCCAATTATGGCAATTCCTTATATTTTTACTCCATCTATTTGTGTAATTTTAGGATACTATGCACAAGTACTTGGATTTGTTACACCAGGATACATTGCGGATCCATCATTTATTCCTTTCTTTATCCAAGGATGGATGTCAGGTATGGACTTTAGAAATGTTATTTTCATGTTCTTATTAATTGCATTAAGTGCGATAATCTATTATCCTTTCTTTAAAGTTTATGAAAAAGTAGCAGTTGAACAAGAAAAGAAAGAAGTAGAAGAAGAGGAGGATTTTGAATGGTAAAGAAAATGTATGACCCATGGTCAAAAATTACTACCAAAAATGGATATGCATGCGATGAAGTTATTTCTGCACTTCAAAAATCAATCCGTAGAGGATTAGAAGAACAAGCATGTATGTTTGCATATGAATTGTATATTTCATCACCTCAATTAGAAGAAAAATTATGGCGTCGTTTATTAACTATTTCGGTAGAAGATATCGGAATGGGAAATCCAATGGCTGCTGTTGTTGTGAACTCTTTATCTCAAATGCGTTTAAACTTTGATTATTCTGATAATGATCGTACAATTTATTTTATTCATGCAATTCGCTACATGTGTCAAAGTGAAAAAGATCGTTCAAGTGATTTGTTAAAAAACATTTGTATTAAGAGTTTTGCAATGGGTAAATTTCCTGAAATTCCAGATTATGCATTAGATAAACATACACAAAGAGGACAAGCAATGGGAAGAGATTCAAAACACTTCTTAAATGAAGCAAGTATTGTTGTTCCACAAGCTAAAGTTGATAATGATTATAAAGATAGATACGAAAAAATATTAGAATCATATGATCCAGATAACGTATGTGATACTGCATTTAAATTTAATGGATGGCAATTTTAAGTAAATAGCGGTGGGTTATATGGACCTAACCGCTATTACACTATTATATAAAGGAGAAAGCACGTGAATAAAGATATTATTTTAGGTATGACAGATCATACTTTATTAAAACAAACTGCAACATGGGAAGACATTAAGAAAATTTGTGATGAAGGAATGGAAAACAAAACAGCTTCTGTTTGCATTCCACCATGTTATGTAAAACAAGCGAAAGATTATGTACAAGATCGTTTAACAATTTGTACTGTCATCGGATTTCCAAATGGAAATATGACAACAGCAACAAAAGTATTTGAAACCAAAGATGCTGTAAAAAATGGCGCAACTGAAATTGATATGGTAATCAATATTGGTGCTGTAAAAGCAAAGGATTATGACTTAGTTGAAAATGAAATTAAAGAAATCAAAGAAGCATGTGATGGAAATTTATTGAAAGTTATTATCGAAACATGCTTATTAACAGAAGAAGAAAAAATTAAAATGTGTGAAGTAGTTACAAATTCTGGTGCAGAATACATTAAAACATCTACAGGTTTTTCAACAAATGGGGCAACATTTGAAGATGTAAAATTAATGAAAGATCATGTTGGTAAAGATGTAAAAGTGAAAGCTGCTGGAGGTATTAGTACGGTAGATGATGCAATTAAGTTTGTTGAATTAGGTGCTAGTCGTTTAGGTACAAGCCGTCTAATTAAATTATTAAAGGATTCACAATAATTGTTATCTATTTGATTTCGATATATTTATGAGTGAATCGTAGGAAACTAGAAGATTAATTAAGATGGTATGAGTTAAAAACGAATACCATCTTTTCTGTAAATAGTATTCTTTACTTTTCTTCTAGGATAAATTTACTAGTTTTTATAAAGAGTAATATGGTATAAAATAGGAAATCTTTGTTGTATAATAAATATTAGAAAGATTCAAATGATGTAATAAAATCACAAATCATAGAAAAGGAAATGAATGTTTCGACTTGGAGGTTAATTTATGATTAATGAAAGGCAAAAAAGAATCATTAAATATTTAACAGAGTCGAAGGACTGGAAAAAAGGGAAAGAAATTTCGCTTCTTATGGGAGTATCTGATCGAACAATACGAAGTGATATGGATGCAATTAATAAGTTTTATGGGGAATCATTTATTGAATCAAGTGTAAAACAAGGGTATCGAATATGTGGGAATGTTGGGACAAATATAGAAAATAGAGAAAAGATAAATGTCCCACAAGATTCTAAGGAACGCTGTGTTTATATTTTAAATAAATTATTATTAGATAATAAAAGTATTAACTTATTAAATTTGGAAAACGAAATATTCATTAGTTACTATACAATAGAAAAAGATTTAAAAAGAATACGAAAACAATTATCTGATTATGAGGATTTGCGTATTGTTCGATCAAAAAATTTCATTAAATTAGTTGGCTCAGAAAAAAGTAAAAGAAAACTATATAAAAATTTATTGATTCAAGAAACAAAAGGAAATTTTATTAATTTAAATATATTAAAGTCTTTATATAATGATTTCAATTTGATGGAAGTTGCTAATATTTTAGAAAATATCTTAAATGAATATCAATATAAATTAAGAGAAACTTCTTTACCAATGTTTTTAATGCATATTGGTGTTTCTATCGAAAGAATGCTTCATCATAATTATATAAAGATGCCTTTTATGGAAATGAATGATTTAAAAATAGTGTTGAATATAAAATTATTTATGAGTTTTATTCAAAAGTATCTAATCGTATTAATATCGAATTAGTAGATGCTGAAGTTCAGGCCTTGTCGTTGTTACTTATGGGAAAAAAGAGTGAAAACTATACAGGAGATCAAGTTTATATTCATGGTAAATTATATTCTATTTCAAAGTTAGTTCATATTATGTTAGAAGATTTATATAAAGAATATGATATTAATTTATTGAGTGATATGGAATTAGTGAATGGATTAAAAATACATATGCGTTCTTTGATTACACGAAGAACCCAAGGTATTAATGTGGATAATGTGTATCTACAAGATATAAAATGTAGGTATCCTTTAGTGTTTGATATGAGTATTCAAGCAATGAAAAGTTTCCAAAGAAATACGGAGTTAGATGTAGAAGAAAATGAGATAGGTTTTTTAGCATTACATCTAGGTGCAGCATATGAAAGAAGTAATATGGTAAGTAAAATTAGAGCGGTTTTAATTTATCCTCATGAAGATTCAATGAAAAATTTAAACTTGAAAAATATTCAATCAAAATTTAAAGATCGAATGGAGATAATCGCTATTTTCAATATGTTTGAAGAATCAAGAATTATGAAGATGAATCCTGATCTTGTTATTAGTACTTTAAATTTAAGTCATTCCTTAGATATTTTAACAATCAAAATTTCTATTTTTATGACTAGAGATGATGAAAATAAAATTTTACAATCTTTAAATTATCTTGAAGAAAAGAAACGAAAGATGAAATTTGATAAAGCGGTTCAACAAATGATAAAAAAAGAATTGTTTTTTGTTGATTTAGATTTTGATTCTCCAAGTGAAATTATTAAATTTTTAAGTAATCATTTATATGAAAAAGGATATGTGAATGAACATTTTTATAAGGATGTTATGCAAAGAGAAAGTATATCGGCTACATCATTTGGTTTAGGGGTAGCGATTCCTCATGCTTTAAATACGATTGCAGTAAAAGAGTCTTGTATTTCCGTTGCTTTATTAAAAAATTCTGTAAAATGGGGGGAATACGATATTCAACTGGTGATTTTATCTGCTACAGTTGACTGTGATCGTGAAATCATTCAGTACTTTTTTGACTGGTTAAGCAAGATGATTACAAATCCAAACAAAATGATTAAATTATTGCAGGTAAGAACCTATAAACAGTTCTTAGAACAATATAGAAATTTATAAATTAGTAAAGTTATTGTACAGAGGTGTAGATATTGAAAAAATATAAAAGAGTGTTTACGATTGTGCTAGATTCATTAGGCATTGGAGCTATGGATGATAGCGAAAAATATGGTGATATCAATGTTGATACATTAGGACATATCGCAGAAAATTATGATTTGCATATTCCAAATCTTGAAGCATTAGGGATTGGAAATATTCGCCCTTTAAAAGGAATTAAAGCAGTAGAACATCCACTTGGAAAATGTACGGCTTTAAAAGAAAAAAGTTTAGGAAAAGATACGATGACTGGTCATTGGGAAATGATGGGTTTATATATTACAAAACCATTCATTACATTTACAGAGCACGGATTTCCTAAAGAATTAATTGATGAATTATCAAAACGTACAGGACGTGTCATTATTGGAAATAAAAGTGCAAGTGGCACGGAAATATTGAATGAACTAGGAGAAGAAGAAATCGAAAAAGGACATTTGATTGTGTATACTTCTGCAGATTCTGTTTTACAAATTTGTGGAAATGAAGATACTATGGGACTTGAAACATTGTATCATTATTGCAAGATTGCAAGAGAGTTAACCATGAGGGATGAATGGAAAGTAGGACGTGTCATCGCAAGACCTTATGTTGGAAAGAAAAAGGGTGAATTTGTCCGTACTTCAAATCGTCATGATTATGCACTAAAGCCATATGGTCCAACAGTATTAAATGCTTTAAAGGAACATGGTTATGATGTTATATCTGTAGGGAAAATTAATGATATTTTTGTAGGTGAAGGAATTACGGAAAGTCATAAATCAAAAACATCGGTTCATGGAATGGAACAAACGATTGAAATTGCAAAAAAAGACTTCACAGGATTATGTTTTACGAATTTAGTAGATTTTGATGCCTTATGGGGACACCGAAGAAATGTGAAGGGATATGCACAAGAATTAGAAAAGTTTGATGTAAAATTAGGAGAATTATTGAAGGTATTAAAAGAAGAAGATTTGGTAATTTTAACGGCGGATCATGGAAACGATCCTACCTATAAAGGAACAGATCATACAAGAGAAAAAGTACCGTTTATTGCATATTCAAAGTCAATGAAACAAGGTGGAAAATTACCTGAACAAGATACGTTTGCGATTATTGGAGCAACGATTGCGGATAATTTTGAAATAAAAATGCCTGAAAATACAATTGGAGTATCCATTTTAGATAGTATTACTAAATAATAGAAAAGAGGAAAGTTTTATGTATGAAAGATTAATAAAATGTTATGAAAGCTTTAAAAGTAAAATTAATTTTAAACCAGAAGTTGCATTAGTGCTTGGTTCAGGATTAGGTGATTACGCAGAAAGTATACAAGTAGAAGCTACTTTGGATTACCATGAAATTGAGGGTTTTCCAGTATCTACAGTTGCAGGACATAAAGGACGTTTTGTTTTTGGATATGTAAATGAAGTACCTGTTGTAATTATGCAGGGAAGAATTCATTATTATGAAGGATATCCAATGGAAGATGTTGTGTTACCAGCACGTTTAATGAAAATGATGGGAGCAAAAATTTTATTTTTAACAAATGCAGCGGGTGGAGTAAATTATGATTTCCATGCAGGTGATTTTATGTTAATTACAGATCAAATTTCTAATTTTGTTCCATCTCCTTTAATTGGACCAAATATTGATGAATTAGGATTAAGATTTCCAGATATGAGTAATATTTATAAAAAAGATTTATGTGATATTATTCGTGAAAGTGCACACGATTTACAAATACCTTTACAAGAAGGTGTTTATCTACAAGCAAGTGGACCAAACTTTGAAACACCGACAGAAGTAAAAATGTGTCGTATTCTTGGCGCAGATGCGGTAGGAATGAGCACTGCATGTGAAGCTATTGCGGCAAATCATATGGGTATGAGAGTTTGTGGAATTTCTTGTATCTCTAATTTAGCTTGCGGTATGAGTGATGAACCACTTAGTGATGACGACGTAAAAGAAACTGCTGGAAGAGTAGCACCATTATTTAAACAATTAATTACTGAATCTATTACGCGTATGAAGAAGGTGTTATAAAATAAATAGGTTTCATGTTTGTATAGGGAATTGAAATAGATAATATGGAATGAAATAGGGTAGAATGAAAACTTTGTTTAGGTTAAGATTTCTATCCTTTTTATATATTTTGAAGTATTTGGTGTTATGGAGGTGTATCTATATACAATTTTTTATGTTTTTGCTATAATCGAACAATAAATAGGTATGATAAAATATTAGTATGAAGTGTTATTATAATTAGGAAATCGAGGGTAAGATATGGAAAAAAAAGAGAAGTTATTTGAGTTGGTATCAGATTATAAGCCACAAGGTGATCAACCAGAAGCGATTAAACAGTTAGTACAAGGGATTAAAGATGGAAAAAGAGAACAAGTGTTGTTAGGTGCAACAGGTACAGGAAAGACATTTACAATTTCTAATGTGATTGCACAAGTGAATAAGCCAACACTTGTATTTGCACATAATAAAACATTAGCTGGACAATTGTATTCAGAGTTTAAAGAGTTTTTTCCTCATAATCGCGTGGAATATTTTGTTTCTTATTTTGATTATTATCAACCTGAAGCATATATTCCTAGTTCCGATACTTATATTGATAAAAATACACAGACAAATATGGAATTAGATATGCTTCGAATGGCTGCGGTAAATTCCGTATTAGAAAGAAGAGATACGATTATTATTGCATCTGTTGCATGTATTTATGGTGCAAGTAATCCAAATCATTATCGTGATATGTTCTTTACGATTCATGTTGGAGATATTATAGAGCGTAATGAATTGATGCAAAAATTAGTATCTGTACAGTATCAAAGAAATGATATGGATTTAAAACGTGGAACGTTCCGTGTTCGTGGTGATGTTATTGAAGTTGCTTTAGGACACACGGATGCATTTGTTTTACGTATTGAAATGTTTGATGATGAAATTGAACGTATTTGCGAAGTTGATCCATTAACTGGAAAAATACAAAATGCATATACTGTTTATGTTGTTTCTCCAGCAAGTGGGTATGCGACAAAACAAGATATCATTAATCATGCGGCCGATACTATTGGTGAGGAATTAGAAGAAAGACTAAAAGAATTAGATGATGAAGGTAAGTTATTAGAAAAGCAACGTTTAGAACAAAGAACACGTTATGATATGGAAGCCTTAAGAGAATTTGGTGTTTGCCCAGGAATTGAAAATTATTCTAGGCATATAGATGGAAGAAAACCTGGAGAAACACCATATACATTATTTGATTATTTTCCAGATGATTTTTTATTGGTCATTGATGAAAGTCATGTTTCTTTACCACAAATTCGCGGTATGTATAATGGGGACCGAGCACGTAAAGAAACCCTTGTAAATTATGGGTTCCGTTTACCAAGCGCATTAGATAATAGACCTTTACGTTTTGAAGAATTTGAAAAAATGTACAATCAATCGATTTTTATTTCAGCAACTCCAGGAGATTATGAAATGGAGAAAGTACATGGAGAAGTGATTGAACAAATCATTCGACCAACAGGATTATTAGACCCAGAGGTGGAAGTAAGACCAACGCAAGGGCAAATTGATGATCTTGTAGATGAAATTAGAGAGCGTATAAAAAGAAATGAGAGAACATTGATCACAACATTGACCGTGCGTATGGCAGAAGATTTATCTAGTTATTTAAAAGAAATGGATTTTAAAGTAGCTTGGTTACATCATGAAGTAAAAACTATTGAGCGAACAGAAATTATTCGAGACTTGCGTTTAGGAAAATATGATGTATTAATTGGAATTAACTTATTAAGAGAGGGATTAGATATTCCAGAAGTATCTTTAATTACTATTCTAGATGCTGATAAAGAAGGATTCTTACGAAGTGAAAGAAGTTTAATTCAGATTATTGGACGTGCTGCACGTAATGCAAATGGACATGTGATTATGTATGCAGATACAATTACTAAGAGTATGCAAAAGGCATTGGATGAAACAAAACGTAGACGTGCAATTCAAATGGAATATAATAAAGAACATGGAATTATGCCAAAAACAATTATCAAGCCAATCCATGAAGCAGTTCGTAGTAAAGAAACACAAGAAATAGCTTCTAAATTTATGGATAAGAAAAAGAAAATTACAAAGAAAGATAAAGAAAAATTGATTGCGAATATTGAACAAGAAATGAAAGAAGCAGCAAAAGCTTTAGACTTTGAAAGAGCTGCACAGCTTCGTGATATGTTATTTGAATTAAGAGAAGGATAGGTGGGATAAAATGATGAAACAAGGAAATCGTTCATTGGATCGAATAACGATGAAACAGGTTTTATTTGTAATTGCATATACAATTGGTCTAATATGGATCATCTTACATATGAATCAAGTATTAGAATGCATTCGTATTGTACTAGATTTGTTAAAACCATTCATCTATGGGGTAGTGATGGCATTTTTATTTCACTTGCCACTTCAATATTTTCTTAAAAAATTACCAGATTCAACAGGAAAGTGGAAACAACCATTAGCAGTCATCTTATCGTTAATATTAATTATTGGCGTTATTACCTTTGTTATATCCATTGTTGTACCACAAGTTGTTGATAGTATTGTAACATTAGCAAATGCTTTTCCAGGGTATATTGATTCTTTCCAAGATTGGATCAATGCAATGATTGAACATCAACGTGTTCCGATGGATATCTTAGAATCTATTGAACAATATGCTGGAGAGATTGAGAAGGCATTGATGACGGTTGTAAAAAATGGATTACCACAAATAGTATCTATGGCAAGTGGATTTGCAAGTGGTGTTGCGAATTTCTTTATGGCCATTGTAATTGCTGTGTATTTAACTGTATCAAAGGATCGTTTAAAACGTCAATTAAAGACAATTCTATATGCATTTTTACCGAAATCTGGGTATGACTATGTATTAAAGATTGGAACATTAGCAAATGAGACATTTACGAATTTTGTTTCTGGTCAAGTGATGGAGGCAATTATTATTGGGGTATTATGCTTTATTGGATGTACAATATTTCGTTTTCCATATGCTCCAATTGTAAGTGTTATTATTGGATGTACAAACTTTATTCCTATTTTTGGAGCTATTTTTGGAGTAGGGATTAGTGCTTTATTAGTCGCATTTGTAAATCCTATTCAAGGGGTATTCTTTGTAGTGTTTGGAACGGTTTTACAACAAATTGAATCGAATTTAATCTATCCAAAAGTAGTTGGAAATACTGTTGGATTATCTGGATTATGGGTATTATTTGCGATTAGTATTGGTGGAGGATTATTTGGATTTAAGGGAATGATTTTAGGATTGCCGGTATTCTCTATCATTTATGTATTAATTAAAGAAGAAACTTATCGAAGAGTAAATTTAAAAAGAGAAAAACAAGAGAAGGAGATGAAAGAAGCATAAATATGTTTCTTTCTTATAAGAGTAAAGAATTATGTTGTATATCATATCACCAACAAAAACAATGAAACAAGATGGAAAGCGGAAACCAGAAAGCATTCCGATGTTTCTAAACCAAACAAAAGAAATAGTAAAAGTCCTTCAATCCTATAGTCAAGAAGATTTACAGGGTTTAATGAAGATTAAAGAACCCTTAGCAATGCGAGTAAAAGAGCAGTTTACATCGATTGTATTTAATCAACTTGGAACAAGTGCGATTGAAACATATGATGGATTACAATTTAAATATATGGATACTTCAACATGGGATGAAGTAGATTATCAATATGCACTAGAACATGTACGAATATTAAGTGGATTATATGGGATTGTAAAACCATTAGATAGTATTTATCCATATCGATTAGAAATGCAAACAAAAATTCAAGTTGCAGGATGTAAAGATTTATATATGTATTGGGAAGAACGTATTTCCAAAGAGTTACAAAGTGAATTACAAACTCAAGAAGAGCCCTATATTATTAATCTTGCGAGTAAAGAATATGATAAAGTCATTCGAAAACATATTCATAAAGAACAATTTATTGATATAATATTTCAGGTAGAGAAAAAAGGAAAACGTAAAGTAGAAGCAACTGCTTCGAAGATGGCAAGAGGCGCCATGGTTCGATTCGTTGTGAAACATAAAGTACAAAGATTAGAACAGTTATATGAATTTTGTGAAGATGGATACCAGCTGGATCATGAGTTAAGCAATTCTTCTCAAATTGTATTTTATAAAGTTGTAGAATAGAGGGATATAGGATGAAGTATGCGGTTAGTGCATGTTTAGTTGGTATTAATTGTAAATATAATGGGAAAAATAATCGAAATGAATCTTTAGTAGCATTTTTGAAAGATCAAGATTATATAACCATATGTCCAGAAGTTACAGGAGGATTACCAACACCTCGTGCTTGTAGTGAAATTTTTCAAAATCAAGTCATTAATACGGAAGGAAAAGATGTTACAAAAGAATTTTATTTAGGTGCACAAAGGGAAATAAAGCGAATTTTAGAAGAAAAAGTAGATATAGTATTATTACAACCAAGAAGTCCTAGTTGTGGATGTGGAAAAATATATGATGGTACATTTTCTAAAATTTTAGTTGATGGAGATGGAGTCTTTGTTAAAATGTGTAAAAATATGGGAATTCAGGTCCAAAATTATGATGAATTTTTAAAAAATCTAAAATAGATGTTAAAATATATACCGTTTTCCTTAAAAAAAGATTGTAAGTGCTATCGAAATGGTTTAAAATAGTATATGTAAAAAAGTTTAATTAGGAGGAATATAGAATGAAACAAATTACTGTATCTGTAATCGATCCAGTTGGATTACACGCTCGTCCAGCAACAGTTGCTGTTAATGCAGCTAGCAAATTCAAAAGTGAAGTAAATGTGTCTTTCAAAGGACGTGAAGTAAACATGAAATCTATCATGGGAGTTATGTCTTTAGGAATTCCTACTCAGTCAGAAATCACAATTACTTGCAATGGTGATGATGAAGATTCAGCTATCGCTGCAATCGAAGAAGTATTACGCGCACAAAAAATCATTGGTTAATGAATGAAAAAAAGATGGAAGTTTCCATCTTTTTTTATATATAAAAGACGAAAAATCATTACATTAAGTAATCGCTTTCATTAACACAAAGTTTCATATAAAAAACGATAAAAATATGATATAATGAGAATGATAATAGAAAGGGAGAAATGGATATATGTATAATGATATTTATGAAAGATGGTTACATCATCCAAACCTAGAACCTTCTTATAAGGAAGTGCTTAAAAACATGGATGAAGAAGAAAAGAATGATGCGTTTTATACAACAATTGAATTTGGTACTGCAGGGATGAGGGGACTTTTAGGACCTGGTACGAATCGTATTAATATCCATACAATTCGAAAAGCAAACGTAGGTTTTGCAGAATATATTGCAGCACACGGTAAAGAAGCTAAAGAGCGTGGTGTTGCGATTAGTTATGATAATCGTCACATGTCTAAAGAATTTGCAATGGACTCAGCTAAATTATTAGCTACTTATAATATTCGTTCTTATGTATTTGAATCTTTAAGACCAACTCCAGAATTAAGTTTTGCGGTTAGACATTTCCATTGCTTTGGTGGAATTATGGTAACTGCAAGTCATAATCCTAGAGAATATAATGGTTATAAATTATATGATGAAAAAGGTTGTCAATTAGTTCCCGCACTTGCACAACAAGTAATTGATCGAGTAAATGCGGTGGAAGATGAATTAGCAATCGTTGCCAATCCAACTGCAGAACAAGAAAAATTAATCACAATTATTGGAAAAGATGTAGATGAAGAATACTATAAAAAAGTATTAGGTATTCAATTAAATCCAGATGTTAATAAAGAAAATGTAAAAATTATTTTTACACCAGAACATGGAACAGCGAATATTCCAGTAAAAGAATTATATACAAGAGCTGGTTATCATTTTGTTGCGGTGGAAGAACAATGTACACCAGATCCTGATTTCTCAAATACACCTACACCAAACCCTGAAGAACCTGGTTCTTATGAATTAGCAATTGAATATGCAAAACGTGAAGATGCAGATATTATTTTAGTTTGTGATCCAGATGCAGACCGTATGGGTGTTGGGGTAAAACATAATGGAGAATATAAATTATTGACAGGAAATCAAAGTGGAGCTGTCTTAATTGAATATATTTTCTCTCAATTAACAGAAAAAGGACTTATGCCAAAAAATCCAGTAATGTTTAATACAGTAGTTACAAGTGATTTAGGTGAAAAGATTGCATCTAAATATGGTGTTGAAACAGAAAAAACATTAACAGGATTCAAATTTATTGGCGAAAAAGTTGCAAAATATGAAAAAACAAATGAAAAACAATATGTATTTGGATATGAAGAAAGCTATGGTTCTTTAATTCAACCATTTGTACGTGATAAAGATGCACCTCAAGCATGTTTAATGCTTGCTGAAGCTGCATGTTACTATAAAGAAAGAGGTAAAACATTAGTTGATGTTTTATATGATTTATATGCTGAACTTGGATTCTATGAAGAAAGTCAAACTTCATTGAAATTAGAAGGTCAAGCAGGAGCTCAAAGAATACAAGAAATTTTAGCAAATTTACGAAAGAGCAACTTACAAGAAATTAATCATGTTCAGGTGGTTCGTTTTGAAGATTATAAAGAATGCCGTATTCTAGAAAATGGAAAAGAAACTGAATTAACAGGATTTACAAAATCTGATGTATTAAAATATTACTTAGAAGATGGTAGCTGGATTGCAATTCGTCCAAGTGGAACTGAACCAAAATGTAAATTCTATTATTGTATTAAAGGTACTTCATTAGAAGATGCACATGAAAAAACAGTTACCTATCAACAAGCAATTAAAGAATTGATTGGATAAGTAAAAAAAAACCTCATCAGAACATGGTGAGGTTTTGCGTATTTGTGGAAATGATTTGATTATCAAAGACAATGTAAAAAGAATACGTAAAAAATGAGAAGAGAGGAGTAAATCTCATGAAAAATAAGATTTTACAAAATTATTATCAAGGCAACGCAATCAATGCTTATGAATTTTTTGGAGCTCATGTTTGTGAAGAACGCGGAAAAAAAGGGGTACGCTTTACCACATATGCACCACATGCACAAGAAATTCAAGTGATCGGTAGCTTTGATGGTTGGAGTTGTAAAGGAAATAAAATGACTCGTAAAGATGAAAAAGGAGTATGGTCAAAATTTATTGCTGGAGCAAAGGTTGGAGATATGTATAAATATCGCGTTGTTCAAGCAACCGGAAGAATTGTTGATAAAATGGATCCATACGCATTTTATTCTGAACTACGACCAAATACAGCATCTATTGTAGTTGATTTGAATTATAAAAAATGGAGCGATGATAAGTGGATTGCACAAAGAAATCGTAACTTTGATAAACCGATGAACATTTATGAAATGCATTTAGGATCTTGGAAAAAAGAAGAAGGTCAAGAATGGGTGAATTATCGTTCAATTGCTAAAGAATTAATTGCATATGTAAAAGAAAATCATTTTACGCATATTGAATTAATGCCGTTAAATGAGTATCCATTTGATGGATCATGGGGTTATCAATGTAGTGGATATTTTAGTGCTACAAGTCGTTATGGAACATGTGAAGATTTAATGTATTTGATTAATGCATGTCATAAAGCCAAAATTGGAGTTATTATGGACTTTGTTCCTGTACATTTTGTACGTGATGATTTTTCATTATCCTATTTTGATGGAACACCTCTATATGAATATGAAAA
>RCNI01001002.1_pt1 | contig 16135 bp, 14 predicted proteins | sample 2041151 | NCBI WGS metagenome assembly RCNI01 (sample SAMN09708214, study PRJNA481090) | feces metagenome | isolation source: feces | place: Antarctica: Albino Rookery | reverse complement strand
ACATTGCCATAAATATAACCTCTTTAATTCTTATACCATTATTATAACATTTACAAAAAAAGACTGCTGACCTTTTGTCAACAGTCTGAGAGTGTACAATTGAAATGTACACTTCTTTTTTAAAGTTTTGCCTGTGCTTTAGTTTCAAATTTTTCTTTTTGCACAATAAATCGATCATGAGTTGCTTTTCCGATGCAATCTTTCTCGTCGTTAGCTATAATCTCAAAACTTACTTTTTTACGATCAACTGCAACGATTTTCGCACATACATGAACTTTCATTCCACAAGGGGTAGCAGCATCGTGTGTTGTGTTCATCATAACACCAACACTTGTTTCTCCTTCATCTAAAAATTGATTTAAACAAGTTGTAGCTGCATGTTCCATTAAGGCAATCATCATTGGTGTTGCATAAACATGAACAACTCCACTTCCAACATTACATGCAAGCATGGCTTCATCTACTACAATACTTTCTTCATAAGTCGTATTCAATTGGATTTCTTTCATAAAATAAATTTCTCCTTTTCTTGTATTATAGCACATCAATTTTTTTTATAATCTATAAAATATAAAAAAAATAAAAAAAGTTATTGCCAAAGGAAATACTTTATGATATTATATACGAGCAGTTAGGAAATGCCTTAATAGCTCAGTTGGTAGAGCATTCGGCTGTTAACCGACAGGTCACAGGTTCGAGTCCTGTTTAAGGCGCCATTTAAAAATTAATCTTCCAAATGGAAGATTTTTTTTTATATATTTTAAGGCTTTGAGCATTTTTTGCCTAATAAAGTTTATAACATGTTATAATGTATATGATTTTTTTGTTAGTTAAGTAGTATGGTAATGGTATACTTATTTTGATTTATAAAAATTTTTAAGTAGAAATCATAATTCTTAAGAATGATTAGTTAAAAGACTGTTTGCATAATATTTTGACTGCAGGAAAACAATAAAATATAAGTAATGAATTAGACTTTTTTTGTGTATAACACAAAGAAATGGAGGAAAATATGAAAAAAGCATTATCTATAGTAACGATTATTTGTTTACTTTTGTTAAGCGGATGTAAAGGATATACAAGAGATGATACTCCAGGAAAAATTGAGCGTATTTCAGTTGCGGAAATGGAGCAAAAAATAAAGAATAAAGAAGAATTCACAATATTATTTAGTCAAAGTTGGTGTCAACATTGTAATGATTTTAAGATTATGTTAGATGATTATTTACCAAATCATAATGTGACAGTGTATGAAGTTTCGATTGATCAAGATGAAAATAAGAATCGAAAAGAAGTTATAAAAAAGATACAGAGTCATTTTGAAACCATGAATGCAACTCCAATTTTATATTTTGTGAAAAATGGAAAAGTAGAAAGTGAATTAATACCAGATGATGATGGAATTACGGAAAATAAATTTGATTCATGGGTACAGCGATATAAACAAGATGAAAAAAAGTAAAGTAGGGGACCTATATGATAAGAGAAATTAATCGTGATGTTAAATTACTTGAAAGAAGATGTGATGCAGCAACAAAAGATGATATAGATATTGCGAAAGATTTATTAGAAACTTTACAATATCATAAAGGAAACTGTGTTGGAATGGCTGCCAATATGATTGGTATTTGTAAAAACATAATTGCTTTTGAAGATATGGATTCAAAGTCATATGTTGTTATGTTGAATCCTGAAATCATCAAAACATCAAAAGAAAGTTATATAGCTGAAGAAGGATGTTTATCTTTAGATGGAACAAGAAAAGCGAAGCGATATAAAAGTGTTAAGGTTCGATATTATGATCAAGATATGAAAATAAAAATTCATACTTATAAAGATTTTACTGCACAAATCATTCAACATGAAATTGATCATTGTAATGGAATTATTATATAATTATAGGAATGATGCACTCTAGAGTTTAAACTTTAGGGTGTACTTTCAAATATGGGTCTTTATAGAAGATGGAAGACTTGTCAATTTTTTATTTGTACGCTATAGTGTACATAGGATAGAATTCATTCATTTTGGATAGATTTAGATGGAAATTGCATACTATATATAATAAAGAAATTTAATATTGGAGGGTATTTATGAAACTTAGAAATGATGAATCATTGATGCAATTATCACAGTTTGGATTTCGCTGCGAAGAACAAACACCAGAAGGTTTTTTGCGATATTCAAAACGAATTGGAAATTTGTTGGTTACTGTAGCAAATGGTACATTTGAGAATAAAATTCGTTTATCAATGTTACTAGATAAAAATGGAAATAATCGCGTGGTAACAGATGATTTGTTAGCATATACCGATATGATTGGTACGATGTATCAAGCAGGTTTAATCATGGAAGAAAGCTATGTAATAAGACATGAAGATACTGAAAAGGAAGAATATAATATGCATGAAAATCCTTTGCTTGGTTTTCCAAAGAAACCAGCAGGATTTATGCCAATCTGATAAAGTAAAATTTGAAATCATGATGAGAATTTAGTATGATTTATAACGATTGAGGTGATCATCATGGTGGATGGACATATACATTTAGAAAATGGACCGTTAAGTGTGGATTATTGTATGGAATTTGTAAGGGAAGCAATTAAAAAAGATTTAAAAACAATTCAAATTTTAGATCATACGCATCGGTTTATTGAGTTTTCCCCAATGTATGAGTCATTAAAAGAAAAAGATATTAGGCAACGCGAATGGTTTGAAAAAAAGCATCTTGAACCAATCGCAAATTATCATCGACTAATCGAACAAATGAAACAATTAGATCTTCCTGTGGAAGTAAAGTTTGGATTAGAAGTTTGTTATTCTTCTAAAGATAAAGAATTTATAAAATCGCGTTTAAATCAATATCCTTATGATTTTGTAGTAGGTAGTATTCATTCTATTGATGGATTGTTGTATGATATGAAGGATTTTTCAAAAGAAATTTTGTGGAATCGATTTGATGTGGATCAAATTTATAAACGATATTATGAAATCATGGAAGATATGATAAAAAGTGACTTATTTACACAAATTGGTCATCCTGATCAATTAAAACTATTTCATTATGAACCTAGTTATGATTTGGTTCCAACCTATGAAAGAATTGCATGTTTAGCAAAAGAACATCATGTAGCAATGGAACATAATACAGGGATTCATTATCGTTATCAACATGAAGATATAGGAACGAATCCAGTATTTTTGAATGTTTTAAAAGCATATGGAGTTTCTATTATGACAGCAAGTGATGCGCATTATCCAGAACATGTAGGTATGTTGATTGATCAGATTAGTGAAGAATAAGGGGTTAGGAGGTAACACGATTGAGTTTATATTATGTAAGACATGGAATGACAGAATGGAATAAAGAAAGAAAGTTACAGGGAAATAGTGATATTCCTTTAAATGAGACAGGAATTCAACAAGCACACGAAACAAGAAAACTATTTTCAAATATTAATATTGATAAAGTATATTGTAGTCCATTAACAAGAGCAAGACAAACGGCAGAAATTATTGGTCAAGATATGGATTGTAAGATTGTTGTGGAAAAACGTCTAGCAGAACGTTGCTTTGGGGAATTTGAAGGAACGGTTTTAGGAAAAAATCACGTATATTTATGGTCTTTTGATAAACCATTATGCCCACATGCGGAGGATATGAGCGACTTTTTTGCGCGTGTGCAGAGTTTTATTAAGGATATTCAAAAAGAGAGTGAAGAAAAAAATATTTTGTTAGTTGCACATGGTGGTGTATATTTACCGGTTCATGAATTTTATTATGGATTGGATCGAAATATGGATTTAATGACTATCGTTCCAGAAAATTGTACAGTAACAAAATTTGATAAAAGATAGAAAGTTTTGGGCAATAGCTTAAAACTTTTTTTATGATGAATTTATGTATTTTTAATGTAAGCGTTTTATATTTATGAAATGTAAAAAAGATAGTGAAATAAGCCATTTTATGTAATATTAATAACGGGAATTTGGTTGACATAAAATGGGAAAAGAATTAAAATGATTACGTAGGACGATATTTCTTGTGAAGATATTATCAAATTCAAATTCAATATGGAAACGTCCTCAACAATGTCATTTAAGTATAGAGGTAAATGACATTGTTACAGGCAACTACTTATGTATAAGTAGTATCGTATGAAGTAAATCTTTCATGGATTATGTGAGAAAGGAGAAATGACATGATTTATTCAAAAGAAGTTGAAAACATGTGCACTGTTAAATGTGGTGCAAGTCATGGATGTGCACCTATTCCTGAAGAAGGAAAATGGGTAAACTCAAGAGAAATTAAAGATATTTCAGGTTTAACACACGGTATTGGATGGTGTGCCCCTCAACAAGGTGCCTGCAAATTAACATTAAATGTTAAAGAAGGTATCATTCAAGAAGCATTAATCGAAACATTAGGATGTTCAGGTATGACTCACTCAGCTGCTATGGCTAGTGAAGCAATCGTTGGTAAAACATTATTAGAAGCATTAAATACTGACTTAGTATGTGATGCTATCAATACTGCTATGCGTGAATTATTCTTACAGATTGTTTATGGACGTACTCAATCTGCATTCTCTGAAAACGGACTTCCTATCGGAGCTGGATTAGAAGATTTAGGTAAAGGAACTTGTTCACAAGTTGGTACTGTATACTCAACTAAATTAAAAGGACCTCGTTACTTAAACTTAGCTGAAGGATACATTTTAAGAATGGGTCTTGATGCAAACGATGAAATCATCGGTTATGAATATGTAAATATGGGTGTATTCATGGATGCTGTTAAGAAGGGTGTAAATCCTGAAGAAGCATTAAACAATGCAAAAAAATCTTACGGTCGTTTTGCTGATGCAGTTAAATATATCGACCCAAGACACGAATAGGAGGAAAAATCATGGCATTATTTGAAGGATTCGAAAGACGTATTGATAAAATCAATGAAGTTTTAAATTCATATGGTATTTCTTCCATCGAAGAAGCAAAAAAACTATGTGATGACTTAGGTGTTGATGTTTACGAAATCGTAAAAGGTATTCAACCAATTTGTTTTGAAAATGCATGCTGGGCTTATATCGCAGGTTCTGCAATTGCAATTAAAAAAGGTGATAAAACAGCTTATGAAGTTGCTAAATCTTTAGGTGAAGGTTTACAAGCATTCTGTATTCCAGGATCTGTAGCTGATGATCGTAAAGTAGGTTTAGGACATGGTAACTTAGCTGCTATGTTACTTGATGACAATACAAAATGTTTTGCTTTCTTAGCAGGACACGAAAGTTTTGCAGCTGCTGAAGGTGCAATCGGTATTGCTCGTAATGCTAACAAAGCTCGTAAAGAACCATTACGCGTTATCTTAAATGGTTTAGGAAAAGACGCTGCTAAAATCATTTCTCGTATCAATGGATTTACTCACGTTGAAACAGAATTTGATTATTTCACAGGAGAATTAAAAGAAGTTTCAAGAACTGCTTACTCTGACGGAGAAAGAGCAAAAGTAAACTGCTACGGTGCAGATGACGTTCGTGAAGGTGTAGCTATTATGCATCACGAAGGTGTAGACGTATCTATCACAGGTAACTCTACAAACCCAACTCGTTTCCAACACCCAGTTGCAGGTACTTATAAAAAAGAATGTGTTGAACAAGGTAAAAAATACTTCTCAGTAGCATCTGGTGGTGGTACTGGACGTACATTACACCCAGACAACATGGCTGCTGGTCCAGCTTCTTACGGTATGACAGATACTATGGGACGTATGCACTCTGATGCTCAGTTTGCTGGTTCTTCAAGTGTTCCTGCTCACGTAGAAATGATGGGATTAATCGGTATGGGTAACAACCCAATGGTTGGTGCATCAGTTGCTGTTGCAGTTGCAATTTCTGAAGCTTTACAAAAATAATTAAATAATTATGATTCAAATAAAAGCTATTGTCTTTGACAGTAGCTTTTTTTTTGAACGATATAGAAAGGCATTCATAAAGTCATTATTTACTACTTTAAATAAAAAATACATTTAGATATAAAAACTAGATTGACTATTTATTATAACTAGAATATACTGTATTTGTAACAAATAATAAAAAATTGGAGGTATTTGTTGTGAATCAAGAAAAAATAGCAATTTTAGTAGACAGTGGATGCAATGTTCCAAATGAATATATAGAAAAATATGGTATGTATACATTACCTTTAAAAATTATTTACAAAGATAAAGAGCATTTAGATGGTATTACCATTCAAGCAGAAGATGTTTATCATAAATTAGAAGTAGAAATACCAAAAACATCATTACCATCAGGGGAAGAAATTGAACGTATCCTTGATCAAATTAAGGCTGATGGATATAAAAAAGTAATTGTAGTAACAATTTCTAGTGGATTAAGTGGTACAAATAATATTTGTCGTTTAATCGCAAGTTCTTATGATGATTTAGAATGTTATATTTTAGATACAAAAAATATTTCTATTGGTGCAGGATTCCATGCAATTCAAGCAGCAAGATATATTGAAAAAGGAATGTCTTTTGAAGAAATTTGTAATAAATTAGAAAAAGATGTACCAAAATGTAAAGTATATTTTGTATTAGAAACATTAGAGTATTTACAAAAAGGTGGAAGAATTGGCTTGGTTGCATCTTTATTTGGAAATGCATTAAATTTAAAACCAATTATTTCATGTAATGAAGAAGGTATTTATTATACTGTTTCAAAAGTACGTGGTAGAAAACAATCGATTTCAAAAATGAAAACTTATGCGTTAAATGATGCAAAAGATTTAAAAAAATATAATGTAGCAATTATGCATGGAGATGCTAAAGAAATTTGTGAAGAGATGGTAAATGACGTATTGCCTCAATTACCAAATATGGATTTATTTGTAACTGGTCAAATTTCTCCAGCTTTAGGAGTTCACACTGGTCCAGGTGCTTTAGGTATTTGTATTCAAGAAATTGATGAATAAATAAGATTAAAAAAGTAGAGTTATACGAACTTGTATAGCTCTATTTTTTTATAGATGAGGAAAGAAATTACACAGGAATTGGATATAAAATCCATAATTTACACATGATTTAGTTGTATAATAATAAAAGGAGGCGATGATATGAAACAACTTTACGAAAACGGAACAATTATAACAATGGAACAAGATCAGATGCTTGTAGAAGCAATCTGTATAGAAGATAATAAAATCATTGCGACAGGGACAAAAAAAGATTTAGAAACAGCTTATCCAGACGCAAAAATTGTAGATTTAAATGGGAAAACAATGTTACCAGCATTCTTAGATGCACATTCTCATTTTACTGGATTTGCGAATTCTTTGCGTCTTTGTGATTTATCAAATGTTACTTCTTTTGATGAATTAGTAGATGTTATGAAAACATTTGCTAAGGAACATCAAGTGTCTAGTACTGATTGGATTATTGGTACTAATTATGATCATAATTATATGAAAGAAAAAGAACATCCAACAAGATTAGTGTTAGATCGAATTAGTGATACAAATCCAATTTATATTTCTCATGCATCTTCTCATATGGGGGTAGTAAACACAAAAGCATTTGAAGTCATGAAAGTAGATCCTAATGTACAGGATCCTAAAGATGGAAAATATGGACGATTTGAAGATGGCTCATTGAATGGTTATATGGAAGAAAGTGTATTTGTAGATTTTATTAGCCGAGTACCTATGCCTACAATTGAAGACATGATGAAATTATATAAACAGGCACAAACAATTTATGCAAGTTATGGTATTACAACAGTTCAAGAAGGATTTACAAATCATGGATTGCTTCAGTTATTACAAGCTGCAGCATCAAAGGATACATTCTACTTAGATGTGATTGCGTATGTAGACGTGAAAGAAAAAGAAGACTTATGTGATTTATATCCAGCATATGAACAGTATCAGCATCATTTAAAGATTGGTGGATATAAAACATTTTTAGATGGTTCTCCACAGGGAAAAACTGCATGGATGCAAGAGCCTTATAAAGATAGTGGGGATTATTGTGGATATCCTGCTATGACTAAAGAAGAATTAGAACAAGTAATTCTTAAATCAGTACAAAAAGAACGCCAATTATTAATCCATTGTAATGGGGATGCTGCTGCAAAAGAATATGTTGATGAATTTTATAAAGTTGCCAAATTAAATCCGGATAAAGAATTAAAACGACCAGTGATGATTCATGCACAATTAGTACGTAAAGAAGAATTAGAAAGAATGAATGAAATTCAAATGATTCCATCTTTCTTTGTTGCACATACATGGTATTGGGGAGATATTCATATTCGTAATTTTGGAATGGAAAGAGCAAGCATGATTTCACCAGTACAAACAGCTAAGCAATTCCATTTACCATATACGTTCCACAATGATACTCCAGTTATTCCAGCAGATATGATGAAGACAGTATGGTGTGCAGTAAACCGTCAAACAAAGAATGGTGTTACTATTGGAGAAGAGGAAGCAGTAAGTGTAGAAGATGCTTTAAAAGCAATTACCATTCATGCAGCATATCAGTATTTTGAAGAAGATGTAAAAGGTAGTTTAAAAGCGGGAAAACATGCAGATTTTATTATTTTAGATAAAAACCCATTATCTATAGATAAACTAGATTTAGCAGATATTGTAGTATTGGAAACTTGGAAAGATGGAGTGTGTATTTATCAAAGGAATGCATAAGATTCCTTTTCAATTATGAAAAATCGTCGTATAATTTAAGAAAGGTTAGGAAAGAAGGAATACCTATGTTAGATAGTCCGATTCATCGCGAATCATTAATGAAATTTATTGAAGATGCTTTAGTAATTGAAGAAGCAGAAGATATTGAATATATACAAGATTTTGATGTAGATGGAGAGACGATGACCTTATGGTTGGTGAGTATGGTAGATGGTGAAGAATATTGGATTATTGAAGGAGATCAACCATGTGCGTTCTATAAAAATAGTGGAATTTATAATAAGGCAGAACGTGTGATTGAATTATATGAAACAATGAAAGATGCACCTGAACAAGAAGATGTCAAAGATCGCTTTTCATACGGGTATGAATAAATAAGGGAAATCTCTTTTGAGATTTCTTTTGTTTTATACGATTGTAAAAAAATTAATTTTCTATCTTATAAGAATTTGATAAAATAAAAGAGAGGCTTTATTCATAAATAGAACAGGAGGGTGACATGTATGAGTGCTTATATTGAATTTCAAAATGTAAAAAAAATATATAAAATGGGAGAAGTTCAAATTGAAGCATTAGCTGGCGTTGATTTTACGATTGATCAAGGTGAATTTGTTGTAATTGCAGGAGCTAGTGGGGCAGGAAAAAGTACCATTTTGAATATACTTGGTGGTATGGATAGTGCAACAAGTGGAAAAATTTATGTAGATGGAAAAGAAATTAGTAAATATAATGCAAAGCAGTTAACAACATATCGCCGCTATGATATTGGATTTGTTTTTCAATTTTATAATTTAGTACAAAATTTGACTGTGAAAGAAAATGTTGAATTAGCAACACAGATTTGTAAGAATCCATTAGATATTGATGAAACAATTGAAGCAGTAGGATTAAAAGATCGAAGTAAAAACTTTCCTGCTCAATTATCTGGAGGAGAACAACAACGTGTTGCGATTGCAAGAGCAATTGCGAAAAATCCTAAGTTGCTATTGTGTGATGAACCAACTGGAGCACTTGACTATAATACAGGAAAACAAATATTAAAATTATTACAAGATACATGTCGTCAACGTGGTGTTAGTGTCATTGTAATTACGCATAATTTAGCCCTTACAGCAATGGGTGATAAAGTTATTAAAGTACGTAATGGAAAGATTGAAAGCATTACGAAGAATGAACATCCTTTGCCAGTAGAAAGGATTGAATACTAATGCGTAAAAAAGCATTGTTAAAAGATACTTTATGTGAAGTAAAGAAATCCTTTGGACGTTTTATATCAATCTTTTTAATTGTAGGCATTGGAGTTGCATTTTTTGCAGGGGTAAGGGCTAGTGTTCCAGTAATGAAGGGAACAGCGGATAAATACTTCGATGATTATAATTTAATGGATTTAAAAGTTATGTCTACGATTGGTATGACGAGGGAAGATGTAAATGATTTAAAAAAAGTAAAAGGAATAGAAGGCGTATATGGAAGTTATAGTATGGATGTAATCCATATGCGTAATAATCAACAACGTGTCTTTAAGTTGATGTCAATGCCTTTAAATCCAAAAGAAACAGATAAAAATTATATCAATCAAATGCGTGTTATTGAAGGAAGATTACCAAAACAAGCAGATGAATGTGTGATTGAAAATGATAAGATTCATCAAGCTGGATTGAATATTGGAGATACGATTACATTTGAAAGTGGAACTGATGAACAGCTTAAAGAATCTTTAAAAAGAACTACATATAAAATCGTTGGAAAAGTAAATACACCTTATTATTTATCTTATGAAAAAGGTAGTTCAACAATTGGAAGTGGACAGATTAATAATTATGCAGTAATTCCTGAGGAAAACTTCAAGAGTAAATATTTAACTGAAATCTATTTAACTGTTCAAGGATCAAAAGATATGAATGCATATACAGATGCGTATTTTGATAGGATAAAACCAGTCAAGAATCGTGTCACTTCCATTGTTGAACAAAATGTGGATAATCGTTTTGAAGATATACGAAAAGAAGCTTTAGGTAAAATTAAAGATGCTCGTAAAGAGTATGATAATAAAAAAGTTTTGTTTGATAAAGAAATCAAAAAAGCTGAACAAAAGCTTGTTGATGGAAAAGAAGAATTGATTTATGGGCAACGAGAATTAGATGAGCAAAAAGAAAGTATTAAAGAAACTTTTCAAGATACAAAGGAATATATTCGTGATAAAGAACGTGATTTAGAAGCAGGAAAAAGAGAGTATGAAAAAGGTAAAGCGTTCTTTGATATGACAAAATCAGAAGTGGATCAGTTAACACAGCGGTTAGAAGAAAATAAAAAAGACTTAGCTAGTGCGTTGAAGCAATTAGAAAAAGAAAAAGTATCCATTGATGAACAATTAAATAATTCACAATTAGAAGAATATAAAAAGTATTATTTAGAACAAAGAAAAGCAACCATAGAATCAAGTATTAAAGTGACTAATGGATTAATATCTACGATTGATTATCAACAAAGTAGTGCGAATAATAAATTAGCAAACGCAAGTAATAAACTTGATGAAAGCTATCAACAAATGAAAGATGGGGAAAAACAATTAGCGGATGCGAAAAAGAAGCTTGCTGAAGGAAAATTGGTTTCACAAGAAGAGCTTAAAAAAGCACAATTAAAAATTGATCAAGGATATAAAGATTTAGAAAAAGGAAAAAAAGAACTTGCAGAGAAGAAAAAAGATGGTCTTGATGAATTGCAAAAAGGAAAAGAAAAACTTGATGCAAAAGAACAAGATATTAAAGATATGAAAGCACCTGATTGTTATATTTTAGATCGTCATTCTCATTATTCTTATATGGATTATGGAAGCGCAGCAGATCGTATGGGGGCCATTGCAAAAGTTTTCCCACTGTTTTTCTTTTTAGTGGCAGCACTTGTATGTTTAACTACGATGACTCGAATGGTTGATGAACAAAGACAAGAAATTGGTACTTTAAAAGCTTTAGGATATACAAAATTAGATATTGCGATGAAATATGTTTTATATGCATCTGTTGCGAGTATTTGTGGTGGTATTTTTGGAGCTATTGTAGGTATGATTGTATTCCCAAGTGTGATTTATAATGCATGGGGAATCATGTATAATATGCCAAATGTACAATTAATGCCACAAATTCCACTTGCAACCATGGCAATTTTATTAGCTACCTTAATTACTGTTGTAGCTGCAGTAATGGCTTGTTATAAGGAATTAGTAGATGTACCATCACAATTAATGAGACCAAAACCACCAAAAGATGGTAAGAAAATTTTATTGGAACGAATTCCATTTATTTGGGAACGATTTAATTTTATTCATAAAGTAACCGCAAGAAATATATTTCGATATAAGAAACGCTTCTTGATGACGATCATAGGAATTAGCGGATGTACAGCTTTATTGGTTGCAGGTTTTGGTATTCAAGATTCTATTGGTGATATTGCTGTAAAACAATATCAAGAAATTTATTCTTTTGATATGAATGTGTCATATCCAGCAGATAGCAAATTATCTGAAAAAGAAAAATTGTTGAATAAAATCAAACAACAAAACAATGTTACAGAAGCAACTTCAATTTCCATTTATCATGGACTATATGCAGATAGTGGAGAAGATAAGGGAATTGATCTTTATGTATCAAAAGATGCACAAGGCTTTGAAGACTATATAACGCTTCGCGAACGTAAGAGTCATGATGAAGTTGCTTTACCAAATGATGGTGCAGTAATTACAGAAAAAATAGCTAAGATGAAACATTTATCTAAAGGAGATACATTTGAGGTAGATAATGGAGATGGTGTAAAACGTAAAGTGAAAATCGCTGGTATTGCGGAAAACTATGTTGGACATGCGTTATATATGACACCTGATTATTATAAACAAGTATTCCATCGTAGCGCATCAGATACTACAATCTTAGCGAAATTAAACGATACGAGTGATCAAGCACAAAATGCATTAGGAAATATATTAATGAAAGAAGATATTGTAAATTCAGTAGTTTTCTATTCTGGAATTGCGAGCAGTTTTGAAGATACGATTGCTTCTTTATCCTTTATTGTTGTCGTATTAATTATTTCAGCAGGTTTACTAGCATTTGTTGTATTGTATAATTTAACAAATGTAAATATTTCTGAAAGATTAAGAGAGATTGCAACCATTAAAGTATTAGGATTCTATGATAAAGAAGTATCGGCTTATGTTTATCGTGAAAATATTATTCTTTCTTTATTAGGTTCATTTGCTGGAATTTTTGTGGGTATTGGATTACATGCGTTAATTATGAATTTAGCAGAACTTGAAAATGTAATGTTTGGAAGAAATATTTATGGAGTATCTTTTGGATATGCAATATTAATTACTATGGCATTTGCAATTTTAGTAAATTTAGTAATGTATCGTAAATTAAAAAATATTCCAATGGTTGAATCTTTAAAATCTGTGGAATAATAAGATTAAAAAGCATTTAGATAGATGATAATTTATAAATCGAATCTAATTGCTTTTTTTGTCTTTGTGTATATATAGCGGGAATAGATAAAATATGTTATAATACTACTGTTTTTTAGGCAAGTGCCCGTAGCTCAATTGGATAGAGTATCAGATTCCGATTCTGACGGTTGCAGGTTCGACCCCTGTCGGGTGCGCCAGAATATTATAGAAAGCCCTTATGGGGCTTTTTTCATTTTATTAAGACGAGGAATTTGAAAGAAGTCATTTCAATTGACATATACCTATATAGGGTATATGATTAAAATACCTGGTAGGGGTATACTAGAAAGTAGGATATACAATGAGTGAAATAGAACAAAAGAAGTGTTGTGCAAAAACAACAATGCGTTCAAAAGAAGAACAGAAAAAACTGATTCATCGATTAAATCGAATTGAAGGACAAATTCGAGGAATACGCGGAATGGTGGAAAACAATGCCTACTGTGCAGATATTTTAGTTCAATCTGCAGCGGTAAATGCAGCTGTGAATGCATTTAATAAAGAATTACTCGCAAATCATATTCGTGAATGTGTAGCAAGAGATATTCGTGAAGGTAAGGACGAGGTAATTGATGAGTTAGTTGCAACGTTACAAAAATTAATGAAATAAAAAGGAGGCTATGGGATACTATGGAACAATATGCGGTAACGGGAATGAGCTGTGCCGCTTGCTCTGCTAGAGTAGAAAAAGCGGTATCGGAAGTAGAAGGTGTCTCTTCTTGTTCGGTAAGTTTATTAACAAATTCAATGGGTGTTGAAGGAAGTGCATCTGCGGATCAAATCATTGCAGCGGTAGAAAAAGCTGGCTATGGTTGTAAGGTGAAAGGTGCTAGTTCTAATGAGTCAAAATCAATGGATGATGCTGCAGAAGCATTAGAAGATCATGAAACACCTTTATTAAAAAGACGTTTGATTACATCATTAGGGTTCTTGATTGTCTTAATGTATTTTTCAATGGGACATAGTATGTGGAACTGGCCAGTACCTGCATTTTTGGATAATCCAGTATCAAATGGAATTATTCAACTTGTATTATCTGGTATTATTATGATTGTTAATAAGAAATTCTTTATAAGTGGATTTAAAGCATTGATGAATCGTGCACCAAATATGGATACACTTGTTGCTATGGGTTCTGCAGTTTCATATGCATGGAGTCTTTATGCTTTACTTGCCATGACATATTATATGAATCTTGGTGATCATAGGATGGTTCATCACTATGCACATGAATTTTATTTTGAATCTGCAGCAATGATTTTAACATTGATTACCGTTGGTAAAATGCTAGAATCTCGTTCAAAAGGAAAAACAACAGATGCTTTAAAAGGATTAATGAAATTAGCTCCAAAAACAGCGGTTTTATTCAAAGATGGTAAAGAAGTAGAAGTGCCTATTGAACAAGTGAAAAAAGGCGATATCTTTGTGGTAAAACCTGGAGAAAACGTTCCAGTTGATGGTGTGATTTTAGAAGGAAGTAGCGCGATTAATGAAGCTGCTTTAACAGGAGAATCAATTCCTGTTGATAAAGAAGCAGGCGATGATGTTTCTGCCGCTACTATGAATACTTCAGGATATATTAAATGTGAAGCAACACGTGTTGGAGAAGATACAACGTTATCCCAAATTATTCAAATGGTTTCTGATGCGGCTGCAACCAAAGCTCCAATTGCAAAAATTGCTGATAAAGTAGCAGGCGTCTTTGTTCCTACGGTTATTGGAATTTCGGTTATTACTTTTATCGTTTGGATGTTTATGAATCAAGATCCTGGTTATGCATTAGCACGTGCAATTTCTGTTTTAGTTATTTCATGTCCATGTTCTTTAGGACTTGCAACTCCAGTTGCAATTATGGTAGGTAATGGATTAGGTGCTAAAAATGGTATCTTATTTAAAACTGCCGTATCACTTGAAGAAACAGGACGTATCGCTATTGTTGCTTTAGATAAAACAGGTACAATTACATCAGGGGAACCAAAAGTTACCGACATTCTTCTAGCAGAAGGATATAGTGAAGAAAGCTTATTAGCATGTGCATATTCTTTAGAAATGAAGAGTGAGCATCCACTTGCTCGTGCAATTGTTACATATGCAGAAAGCAAGTATTTACATGCGGATGAAGTTGTAGACTTTAATGCGCTTCCTGGTAATGGTTTAACTGCAAAACGCAATGGTAAAGTATTATATGGAGGAAGTAATAAATTTATTAAAACAATTACTTCTGTACCAAAAGAACTTCAAAGTGCTTCAGACCAACTTGCAGAAGCAGGAAAAACTCCATTATTCTTTAGTGAAGATGGAAAACTTTGCGGTATTATTGCAGTTGCTGATACAATTAAAGCAGATAGTCCACAAGCAGTTCGCGAATTACAAAACATGGGTATTCATGTAGTTATGTTAACTGGTGATAATGAGCGTACCGCAAAAGCCATTGGTGCTCAAGCAGGTGTTGATGAAGTTATTGCTGGTGTATTACCTGATGGTAAAGAAGCAGTTATTCGTCAACTTCAAAACCGTGGTAAAGTTGCCATGGTTGGAGATGGTATCAATGATGCTCCTGCACTAACACGTGCTGATATGGGGATTGCTATTGGTGCTGGTGCAGATGTTGCGATTGATGCAGCGGATGTTGTTTTAATGCAATCAAAATTAAGTGATGTTCCAACAGCGGTACGTTTAAGTCGTGCAACATTACGTAATATTCACGAAAACTTATTTTGGGCATTCTTCTATAACACGATTGGTATTCCAATTGCAGCCGGTGTATTAATTCCATTTGGAATCACTTTAAATCCAATGCTTGGTGCTGCAGCAATGAGTTTATCTAGTTTCTGTGTTGTAACAAATGCATTACGATTAAATTTATTTAAATTACATGATGCATCAAAAGATAAACCATTAAAACATAAAGTGACAAATTTTGAACCAATTGTATTACC
>RCNI01001001.1_pt1 | contig 16138 bp, 11 predicted proteins | sample 2041151 | NCBI WGS metagenome assembly RCNI01 (sample SAMN09708214, study PRJNA481090) | feces metagenome | isolation source: feces | place: Antarctica: Albino Rookery | reverse complement strand
GTGTATCCGCAATTTTGTGAATTTTGAATTAGGCTACGGCCCTATTATCGGTTCCTTCATGGGGAGTCTGGTGGTCAGTATCATCGCCGTGAAAGCCACCTCCTGGTTCGATGTCCCCAACCATGTCCTGACGATTCCATCGGTCATCCCGATGATTCCCGGAGTGCTGATGTACAGATCGTTATTAGGATTTATCGGTTTGCACGGCATCATCGGGGAGATCACGGTAGCCATGTCATACGGGATAGACTCCGCCCTGATCATCCTTTGCATTTCGCTGGGGGTGGCGATTCCCAACATCATCGCCCGCAGCTACAACAGGACAGTAAGGACCTGACGGGGTTCAACAGTCAATCCCCTTGCGCGACAATACACCGCGCTGGTAGTAATGTTTGATTTCGCGCATATCTGTCACGACATCCGCCACATCGATAAGTGCTTGTGGAGCGTAACGCCCCGTGATGACAATTTCAGAGGGAAAGGCAGACGAGGTCAAATCCTTTACGACACGGCTGATCTCCAGCAATCCCAGGGAGAGCGCGATGGTCAGTTCATCCAGGATCACCACCTCCCACTCTCCCGAACGAAGTATTTCCATGCAATGCTTCCAGCCATGCTCTGCCATCCGGAAATCCGCTTCTTCCACGACCCCCTCCGGACAGCAACCGTGCCCCAATTGCTCGATACGGATTTTCCCGAAAGAGGCATCGGCCTGTTTCACCAACTCTTCCAGACGGGTTTCGCTATACGCCATGGATTTCACCAGCTGCCCTATATATACATTTTTCCCGGCACAGATGGCTCTCAGTGCCAGGCCGAAAGCGGCGGTGGTCTTCCCTTTCCCGTCCCCCGTATAGAGATGGATATATCCTTGCAGCTTCACGAGTTTTTCCATGATTCTTCGGCTATTCCAGGATTCCGATTCCCTGGCGTATGACTTCAATCTCCCCCTTCGAGCAGTCGACAACGGTGGAGGCGACATTCTGTCCATACTCCCCGGCGACGACCATATCCACCAGTTTCTCATACTTTTCATGAATCAGCTCCGGATCGGTCATATACTCCAGCACATCGTCGTCATCCTTGACAGAGGTGGTCAGCAGGGGATTCCCCAGCTCTTCGACAATGGTCCTGACGATGAAATTGTCCGGCACGCGGATGCCGATGGTCTTGCGCCTGTTCATCATCACGTTGGGCAGCTTGTTCGTGGCAGGCAATACAAAGGTGAAAGGTCCGGGCAGATTGCGCTTCATGACCTTGAAGACGTCATTGCTCACCTTCGCATACATGGCGATGTTGGAGAGATCCTGACAGATCATGGAAAAGTTTGCCTTTTCAGGTTTGATTCCCTTCAGCTGGCAGACCCGTTGCACCGCTTTAATGTGATTGATGTCACATCCTATGGCATAGATGGTATCCGTGGGATAGATGATGACACCTCCATCCCTCAGGATATCAACAATTTTGAGGATATCCCGCTCATTGGGGTTATCCTCAAATAATCTGATGAACATACGGAAAATTAACCGTTTACTTTTTTATAATCTTCCAGGAATTTAGCCAGTCCTATGTCAGTCAGCGGGTGGTTCAGCAGCCCTTTGATGGCGGACAGCGGACAGGTAGCCACGTCAGCACCGACCTCGATACACTGGATGATGTGTTGTGTCGTGCGGATGGAAGCGGCCAACACCTGGGTCTGGAAACCGTAATAGGTGTACATATCCACGATTTTTCCGACAAGCTCGATACCGTCGCTGGTGATATCGTCCAGACGGCCTACAAACGGAGAGACGTAAGTGGCACCGGCTTTGGCGGCCAGCAATGCCTGTCCCGGAGAGAACACCAGCGTACAGTTGGTGCGGATTCCTTTGTCTGTAAAATATTTGATGGCTTTGATACCGTCAGCGATGCAGGGGATCTTCACCACGATGTTCGGATGCAGCTTCGCCAGTTCTTCTCCCTCTTTGATCATGCCCTCATAATCCGTTGCAATCACCTCTGCACTGACATCTCCGTGGACAATGTTACAGATTTCCACATAGTGTTTTTTGCAGTTTTCAGCCCCTTTGATGCCTTCTTTGACCATCAACGACGGATTGGTGGTCACTCCGTCCAATACCCCCATGTCATTCGCTTCACGAATCTGTGCCAGATTGGCTGTGTCTATAAAAAACTTCATAATCTCTTATATTTTGTAGTTTACTATTACGAAACAAAAATAGAATATTCCCGACAATAAAACCAACTTATTCCTTACATTTTCATTGCTTTTGTTTCTATCTGCCCACAAAATGCGGAGCGAAGGCAGGGAAGGTGCCGGCTGCTGCTTCGGATTACGACTTGAAGAAGGTGGTCAGGATATCCAAGACGATGGGTTTCAGGCCGCTGAAGAAGAATTCCACCGCAATCACCATCACGATCAGTCCCATCAGACGCATCATCACGTTGTTTCCCGTCTCGCCCAGCAGTTTGATGATACGGGAAGAACTTCTCAGGATACAATATACCAGCGTGATGACGATGATGACGGAGAAGAGCATCATCAGCTTCATCTCCCAACCGGTGGCCCGGTGCCACAGGACGATGGCGTTGGTGATGGTGCCGGGGCCGCAAAGCATGGGGATGGCCAGGGGGGTCACCGAGATGTCATTCACATAGCTCTTCACCTCCGACTCTTTCACTTTTGTCTTTACCAGGCGCGCCTGCAGCATGTCCATACCCATCACCAGGAATATGATACCGCCGACGATCCGCAGGCTGTCGATGGAGATCCCGAAGAAGCGGAACAGGAAGTCTCCCGAAATCGCGAACATCATCATGATCAGGAAGGAGACCAACGAGGCCCTCAGAGCCACTCTTTTACGTTCTGATTCGTCCAGTTCCATCGTCATGGTCATGAAGACCGGCATGGTTCCCAGAGGATTCGTCAACGTGAAGAAAGAGGTGAAACACAACAAACCGAAAGTCAATAACTCATTCATAATTATCTAATTTAAACGGGCACAAAGATAGACATTCAAAACAGATTTCCAACATACGGAATTACAATTCGCCGGATGAATTTTTTTTATTCACGCAACCATTCCCGCTTTCGGGACTCTTATATATAAAAACATAAAAATCATAAGATGAAGAAGAATAAAATATCACGTAAAAACATGGACAGGATACACCTCGTCCTGTTTCTCATTATCGTAGTTTTATTTGCCAATCACGAATCCAACCGCATTCAGGAACAGCACCCGAGCTTGGCAAAAACTTCCAACGACACGGAAGAGCCCGCCAGTGTCTATGCATTCTTTCCGATGCACGCCAACCGTTAGGATATAGCTATCCCTTTTATATATTTCAGCGGAATATTACCGGCCCCGTCGTAATATTCCGCTGATTTTTTATGGCCCTCTATCGTGGCGGCCCCGTCATTCCGGAACGCCGGAAAAGGGCACAAAAAAAGGGCTGCAGCCTTTTCTTCTTGCCATAGCCCGTGATCTTGCGGAAAGAGGGGGATTCGAACCCCCGAAACCCTTTAGAGGTTTACACGCTTTCCAGGCGTGCCAGTTCAACCACTCCTGCATCTTTCCTCGGTTGAGTGGTGCAAATATAGAATAAAAAGTGGAAAATGAAAAGCAAAAGATGAAAATTATTCCGATGCTTTTTAAAACGGGTAACCGATAGCGATATTCAGCACCAGTCCCTTTCCGAATTTTCCCTCTATATTATAGTATCCGGAACGTCCGGTATCGTAGGGCGCATGTATCGGGATGCCCAGGTCTGCCCGCACGACAATGAACGAGAAATCATAGCGCACCCCCAGACCGGTGCCCATGGCCAGCTCCTTGGCCAGCCCCTTCAGGCTGAATTCCCCTCCGGGCCGCTGCTCTTCGCTCCGCAGCAGCCAGACATTGCCGACATCCAGGAAGCAGGCCCCCTTCAGGTTTTCATAAATCGTAAAGCGGTATTCCAGATTTCCCTCCAGCTTGATATCTCCCGTCTGGTCCAGATAGGAGTATTTCGTGGCGACGGGGTGATAGCTTCCGGGGCCGATGGAACGCACCTGGAAGGCACGGATGCTGTTGGCGCCGCCGATATAGAACTGCTCGCTGTAGGGCATCACCTTTGAATTTCCGTAGGCATAACCGATGCCCCCCATCACCCTTACCGCCAGCTGGTTGTTGCGGTCCATGGATTTATAGCCGATCAGCTCGGTGGTCATTTTCACGAATTGTGAATAGCGGTTGTTCAGGAACACTTTCCCCTCTTTCTTGTCATTCCCGAACAATTTCTGGCATCCGGCAATGATATTCCCGGCCTGTGTCACCGAGGTCTGCCAGAACAGGCGGTTCGGATTCCGGTAGGTCGCCGCCCGGTCGTAGGTGTAGGTGTACGACATGGAGGGGATGAACTGGTTGCTGAAGCTCTTGGCGACCGTCGGGTTACGCATGGTCACGGAGTCGAATGCCTGGGAAGTCTTCAGCAGGTAGGTATAGTTCAGCTTGAAGGGCACGATCGAATGGTAGTTCCTGAGCGAGGAGTTGAAGTTATAGGTCGCGCTGCCCCAGAAGGAGATCATGCGGAAGTAGTTGTGGCGGTTCATCAGGTCCACCCCGATCTGGAAGTGTGTCTGTTCATGGCGGTCGCGCTTCGACTGCATCAGCTTCGGCACCAGCAGGCGCGGCACGGAGAGATTGACATTCAGCCCCAGCTCGTATGAGTTGATCAGCCCCGAGTTGCCGGTGGCCTGTTTGTTGCCCCCCACCTGCCACTCATAGGATCCGGTCAGTTTCACAGAGAAGGTTTCCGCTCTCTTGAACATATTGCGGTTGGTCACTCCCAGGGTCAGTCCCGGTCCCAGCAGGTTGTTGGATTTCGAGGAGATGTCCATCTCCACCTCTGTCTCGATCGGCAGGGCGAATTCTCCGCTGATCTGCATATCCAGCCCCTGCTGTGTTGTGGTGTCCGAGGCGGTGATGGCCATGTTGGCGAATTTAAAGACGCCCAGCTGCACGAACTTCGCCTGTGTCCGGCTCTGCCGGAGGGCCGAATAGAGCTGTCCGGGACGCACCCGCACGGCCCTCATCAGTACGTTCGGCTTGAGGGTCATCGGAGGCTCGTAGATGATTTTCACGCTGTCCACCGTCAGCGAATCCCTTCCGCCGTCACCGTCATTCCCGCTCAGGACCACCTCCACATGATTCAGCTGGTAGGGCTTCAGGGCGGTGGCCGGTACCCCCTGTTTCAGGGCGATCCGCACATCCGCGGTCTTCTCCCGCGAGGTGGTGTCCACCAGAAACTCGATATAGTCCGGCTGGAAGAAGTAGTATCCTTTGTTTCTCAGGCGTTTGGAGATACGCTGACGCTCCTGCTCCATCAGATTGACATCATAGCGGTCTCCCGTTTTCAATTCAGAGAAGGCCATGGAGGGTCGCACGATGGAGTCCATGGCGGGGCTCCACCTCCACAATTCGATGTTCCCGTATCTGAAAGGTTGCGGCAGCTCCACCCGGTAGCTGATTTTCGCCTTTTTCGGGTTGCTTTTCTTGGGGAGCACCTCATACGACAGTTTCGCACCGTAGAAGCCGAAATCCTTCATGTTGTTCTCCACCATTTTCAGGCGCAGCTCGGGCTGTACATCCGAAATCAGGACCGGCTTTTTGGAGAGCTTGCGGTAGAGCCACCATTTCAGCCCCTTCTCCTTTTTGATGTTCCAGTTGTAGACCCACAGTCCCAGGGGAAACGGCGAACGGTAGTAGGGCGAGTAGATCGGGTTGTTCGGCTTCACCGACAGTGGCTCCGAGGCGGCCGAACTCTGTGTACTGTTCAGTTTCACCTTGTCGGGGGTCTCTATCTTCATCTCTTTCACCCCGACATAAAGTGTCTCGTCCTCTCCCAGTTTGCGCGTGGTGGCACACGACGCCAGGATGAAAAAACATCCCAGGAGAGCGACCTTCCATAAGAAATCCTTCGTCATCATTTTATTCTTCATTTACATCCGCCTCCGGCAGATTCTCTTCCGCCGGATCCTCTTCCGGCAGCTCTTCCTCCGCCGATAAATCCTCTTCCTCCGCCGCCTCTTCCGGCGACGGCCCCTCCTCCTGTTTTCTCATCTCCTCCTCCAGCCTTCTCTTTTCCGCGCGTTTCTCCTCCCGGTTCTTGTTCTTGAAGAGGTCTTTGAACTTGCGGAAAGTCTTGCGCCAGACGACACCGGCACCGGTCTGTATCACCTCGCCGTCCAGCACGCTCTCATAGTTGGAGTGTCTGAACACCTTGGCATACAGGTTGCGTTTTTTCGTCAATACGTATTCGATGGAGATGTCGTCCACCAAGTTGTCCTGCAGGCTGCTTCCCTCCCCTTCGCTGCCGTCCGTGGAGATGCGTCCTCCGATTTTCACCCGGATCCGGTCGTTGAAGAGCTGTCTGGAAAACTGGTAGGTCACGTCCGTACGCATCATGCTCTCTTCCGTGCCGTGCGAGTCGAAACCGACCGTCAGTCCGGCCTTCCGGGTGTATTTGTTCAATTCGTTCTCTACGAAACTGTAGATGGCATTGTTGGCCATATTGGCGTTGTTGTTGTTGGCCATGGTGGTTCCCGGTGTGGTATAGCTGTTGTATATCAGCAGGTTCAGGGCCTGTCTTGTTCTCTCTTCCGGCGAGAAGGTGGCCAGCTGGTTCTGGATCACCATGTCGTTGGGGGCCGCCAGGTCGAACTGGATGTCCGGATGGGACAAGGTGTTGGCAATCCGGATGATCGATTCGAAGACAACCTGCCGGGACTGGTCGCCCTCCTCCACGTCGGCCTTCACCTGTTCCGCGGCCGAGATGTTCAGCAGGGGATTCATCAGGTTCCCGGTCCACTCGATGAAGCTGCCGTTGCGGATGTTGAACTCCTTCTTTCCCACGATGGGGACGTTGTATTCCACCGTTCCCCCCGTCAGGATGTATTTGCCCGACAGGGTCATCCCGCTTTCGGGATTGGTCACCAGCACCAGATTTCCTCCCCCCTGGATGTTGGCGTGGTTGGTGCCGTCTTCCGAGAGGTCCACGCCGGCACGCACCTGGTCTCCGATTTCGATCTGCATCTTCATGCCGAAACTGCTGGCGTCCAGCTTCACCGGTGCGAGCTCTTCCTCCACCTCCACGCTGTCCCGGAAGGTCTCGAAGCGCACCAGGTCGACGCTTTTGTCCTCCAGCGTCGGGTCGGAGCTTCTCAGGGTATAGGTGATGTCGGTACTGTTCAGGAGGTGGATGCCGCCCGTCATGTTCAGGCCCGAGAGCGGTCCCGCCAGCTTGGCATGGATACCGGCATAGGCCTTTCCGTAAATCAGGGAGGTCTCGTTCTTTTTCACGTTGACGGCCTCGAAGTTCCTGGCATCCAGTGCCAGATCCATCCTCATCCGGTCAAAGGGGGTCAGCGTCACGGTGCCGTTCAGCGTCAGGTCGCTGTTGTTGGGGGCGATGAAGCGGTATTTGTTGAAGCGGAGGCGTCCGTTTTTCAAGGCGATCCGGGAGGTGTCCAGTCGGAAAGCCGTTCCCAGCATCACCACATCCACCTTCCCGTCCCGGAAGGCGAGCCCGCCGTTCAGCAGCGGTTTCTCCATCGTTCCCCGCAAGCGCATATCGCCGGTCACGGTGCCCTCCAGGCTCATCAGGTCGGCCGGCAGGAAGGCGTTCACCATCGGCAGCGGCAAGGAGGGGATTTTCACATTCAGGTTCAAGCTGGAATGCTCCTCGGAGGTATTGAACCCGCCCTCCACCAGCGCCTGGTAGAGGCGGTCGACAGTCAGTTTCAGGCGGACGGTATGGTCTGTAAACTGCTTGCCCAGGAGGTAGTCGGCATCCAGGTCCAGCGTTCCGATCCGCTTTCCCTCATAGCCCAGGTCTTTCACCGCCATGGTTCCGTCCACCCCCATCTGTTTCCGGAAGGTGTACACCAGCAGATCCGTATTCAGTTCGCCGCTCATCATCGGCATCAGGGGCAGCATGGTCGACAGGGAGGAGAGGTCGATTCCCGCAATCTCCATCTTGATGCGGTCCACCCGCTCCCCCTCGTCCGGCAGGGAGAGGATACTGACCAGCTTGTTCCGGTAGGCCATCCTCAGATTTGCCCGCAGGCGCCCGTATTCCCCGATGTCTACCCGGTTGTCCTCGTTCACCATCCACTGGCAGTAGGCCAGGATCGGGTTGACGGGGAAGAAGCTGACCGATAGGACGGAATCATCCAGCACCGTATTCACCCCCAGCTCGAATCCCACTCTCTCCTGTTCGTCCTTCTGCTTCAGCTCGATGCGGAAATGTTCCCCCTGTGCACGTCCCGTCACGCCGATGTTGAAGAGTCCTTTCCACGTCTCCGACGAGCTGTTGGTCAGCAGCGAATACATCAGGCTCTTTCCGGTCTGCCAGACGCCCGCCTGCAGTGAATCCAGCTCCACATTCCCCACATAGGGCTGCTTCACCGCCACGCCGAGACGCAGGCCGCTCCGCTTGCGCGACACCATGCCGATGTTCAGGTGTTTGAACCCCATCCCCTGCAGTTGCAGGAAGCGGGAGATGGCGTTCTTGTCTGCCCCGGCGATGTCCAGCGTAAAGAAGGGGAGGTTCTTGCTGATCCGCTCCATATTGACATTCCGCTGCTCTATCTGCGCCTGCACCTCCTGCATCGCCTCTCCCAGGCTCTCCACGAATCCCGGGAGGGATGCCTCGGCCTCGAACTTCAGGCGCAGGTCTCCCGACTCCATCTCCAGGGAGGCGGCCTCCTGCTCGCTCGACATCTTCACTCCCAGTTTTCCCAGGTTATAGCGTTTGTTGGCGTCGGATAATTTCAGGCTGTCCAGCTGCACCTTCAGCGCATATTTTTCCGGTTGTCCGAGCGAAGTCTCCAGGCGGATGCCCGTGCCGATGGCGAACGGCTTCTCCATCAAGTGCAGCCGGTAGAGGTCCACGACCCCTACCTTTCCGGAGAGCGCCACCTGATAGCGTTCCCCGAGGGAGTCCCCTTTGAACACCAGTCCCAGCGGAGCCGCCTTGTCGCGGCTCATCACCGATCCCCTCAGTCGAGTCCGGTCCAGGGATACTCCCAAAGCGATATTTTCATAGTCATGTCCCTGATAGCCGAACGAGCGGATGCGGGCATACACCTCCGCTTTCGCCCTGCTCCAGTCGAAGGCCTCTCCCGTCAGCCGGATGTTGGCGGTCACCGACCCCAACGAATCTGCCGGCAGGAATCGGTAGAGCGGAAAGTGGCTGAACACCGCTTCCCCGTCATACATCTCCCGGCCCGTATGGTATCCGCCGTCCACCGAGAGACACCCTTCCGGGCAGCAGAGGCGCAGCGTCCCCTGCAGGTTCTCCTCCTTGGCGTCCACCTTGACCAGCAGATCCATCCCCTGCGGAATCTCCACCCCCAGGTCGGGCACGAAATGGCGCACGAAAGAGAGGTCGGACAGCTCCCCCCGCAGGATCAGCAATCCCTTCATCCGGCTCAGGTCGCGGAATCCCTGGAGGCTTCCACTCCCCGTGATTTTAAAGGATCCCGGCATCTCCAGGATCAGCTGTCCCAGCCGGAAGCGGTCGTCCGTCAGCGACAGGGAGGTATTGACCTTTATCTTCCGGTCGCACAAGGCCTCGGGCAGCTCCGGATAAAAGGGGAGGAGATCCCCCATCCCCACGCTTCCGGAGACGAGCAGCGACAACGGTTTTCTTCCCGGCAGGTTCTGATAGTGCGTATCCGCCCCCGCCTCGATTCTGATCCGGCTGTTCGGGGTGCAGAGGTATCCGCCCTGCAGGGAGGTCAGCAGCGAATCCAGCCGCACCTCCCCCTGCAGGGAGGTCAGGGTAATCCCATCCTGCTGCGAGGCCCATACGTCCTTCAGGCGGGCCCTTACCAGCGTCCCCCGGTTGAACACCTGCTCCACCCTCACCCCGATGCCGTGCAGGGCGATCAGGGCCTTGGGCGCCCCCTCTTCGCTCATGCTGAAGAGGCTGTTGTCCATCTCGGCACACTTCACCCGGACGGTCCAGGGCATACCGGCCGTATCTGCGGGAACGGTCTCCGCTGGCGGTGCGTTCAGCGTATCGCCGCCGGCGGTCACCATCCGGCACCAGGCCCCCGACAGCGCCAGCATATCCAGGTCTACCGTCTGGGTCCCCAGGGCCAGGTCACACCCCACCGCTTTTCCGGCTGCCACTCCGGCATCCAGCAGAGGCAGGCTCTCCGTGCTCATCCGGTAGGAGATTCTCTCCAGCTCCAGCCGGTCGATCAGGATCTGCCAGTCGGTCGGCTCCGACTGCGAGGTGTCCGCCTCGGTGCTCTTTCCCGTCTCCATCCGCACCTCCCCGCCGGCCAGGCGGATACCGTCGATCTCGGCCCTCCGGTTCTTCAGGTCGATCTTGTCGGCCTTCAAGGTCAGCGTGTCCGTCCGCACCTTCAGCAGCATCCCGGTCGTGTCCGACATCCCGAAGGTCACCCGGTCCAGCACCAGCTCCCTCACGCTCAGCTGCTGCTGGAAGAGGTCCTCGATGCCCACCTCCAGGCGCAGTCCGCCCACGGCCGCCAGCGTATCTGTCGCCGTGTTCCCGACATACACCTCTTTCAGTTTCAGTTGCAGCGGATAGCCCAGGCGGAACTCCCCCACCTGCACCACCATCCCGTACTGCCCGGCCAGATAGTCCGCCACCTTTCCGGTGACAAGCCTCTGGACCCCCGGAAGATAAAGCAGAAAAACGGCCAGCAGGGGCAACAGGATCACCCCTCCGACACTCCACAGCAGATATTTCCAAATCTTCCTCATCATGTATCCCTCCTTTTACATCCAGACCGTTTTCCTGGCCGCCTCCACCGCCTCAGGAGTCCCCAGATCCATAAACAGACCCTCGTAGGGATACATCCGGATGTCATGTTTCCGGGCTTGTGACAAATATTCGTCGATAATGGAAAAACGTCCTTTTCTCTCTATATTTTTCAAAAACTCGCTGCTGACGATGTGGATGCCGCAGAAACTGTAGGCGGAGGAGGTGTAAAACCCTTCGTCCACGATTTTCCGCTCCCCGGTCAGGCTGTTCTCCCATCCCTTCAGCACCCCCTCGCCGTTGAATCGCAAGCCCCGTCCCGGCACGGCCTTCCTCACCGCCAGCGTCGCATAATTCCCGGCGTGTGCCGCCATCAGCGCCTTCAGGTCCAGGTGCGAACAGATATCCACGTTGTGGATCAGCACCTCTTCCCCGGGGGTGAACAGCTCCCTGGCCTTCAGGAGTCCCCCTCCCGTGTCCAGCAGCTCCCGGCTCTCGTCCGAGATTATCACCCCCCGCTCCAGGTAGCCCCGCTCCCTCAGGAAGCGCTCCACCATTCCGGCGAAATGGTGGATGTTCACCACGATCCGCTCCACCCCCGCCGCCTGCATCTTCAGGATCACATGCTCCAGCAGGGGCTTTCCCCCCACCTCCACCATCGCCTTGGGGCGGTCGTCCGTCAGCGGACGCAGCCGGGTACCCAGACCGGCTGCAAAAATCATACCTTCCATATCACACTTTCACCATTTTGTTCTTGATTGCATACATCACCAGCGCCGCCGTATTCCGGCAGCCGGTCTTGCTGAGCAGATTTGCCCGGTGCTTGTCCACGGTCCGCTTGCTGATAAAGAGCTTGTCGGCGATCTCCTGGTTGGAGAGCCCCAAGCAGACGTGGTAAAGGATCTCCATCTCCCGTTCGGATATCTCGTTGTCGGAGGTCTCCGCCTCCGTCTTCCCGCTTCCCCGCATGTTGTTGAGGATGTTCATCAGCAGCTCCTCCGAGAAGTAGTTCTCCCCGTCGGCCACCGCATGGATGGCGGCGATCACCTTCTCGATACCCGAGCTTTTCAGGACAAATCCCTTCACCCCGGCGTCCACCATCTTGTAGTAATACTGCTCCTCCCCATACATCGACAGCACAATCACCTTCAGGTCGGGCTTGATGCTCAAGGCCTTTTCTGTCGCATCGATCCCGTTCATCTCGGGCATCTCGATATCCATCAGCACCACATCGCAATCCACCAGCGAGAGGTTCTCCACGAACTCCCTTCCGTTAGAGGCCTCGTAGATATGCTGTACGAAATCCTGGGTCGACAGCAGCAGTTTCAACCCCTCCCGGAACAACTTGTGGTCATCGACAATGTATATCTTCAATTTATTGCTATTCATAGGCCTTCTCCTTTTATCACACAAAAATACGAATAAAGTTACAAACGTCAAACCTTCACATGGGCATTGGCCCTCATTCCCCGTCCCTGTTCGCTGACGATTTCGATATCCCCGTTGACCGACTGCAGGCGGTAGCGCATATTGTTCAGTCCCATGCCCCCCCTTCTTTCCGCGGCCTCCAGCTCGAATCCGATGCCGTTGTCCATATACTCCAGGCTGAGCTGGTGCTCCTCGAGGTGCAGGTCGATCACGATGGACGACGCCTCCGCATGCTTCAGCGTATTGTTGATCAGCTCGCACACCACCCGGTACATCACCACCTCCGTATTGTAAGGGAAGCGTTCTCCGGTGAGGTTGGTGGTAAAGCACACCTTGAATCCGTCGGCCTGCCCCATCCGCTTGATAAAGGCGTCGATGGCATCCTTCAGGCCGAAATTGTTCAGGATGTGCGGACTGATATTGGCGGAGATGTCCCGCACGCCGGTGATGGCCTCGTCCACCGCCTGCCGCAAGTTCTGCTTGATCTTCTCGCTGGTCTCGGCAAAGCTCTTCCCGTCCAGTCCCGACACCAGCATCTTGATGACGCTCAGCAGGGGGCCCAGTCCGTCATGCAGCTCTTTCGCAAAGCGTTGCCTCTCCTGCTCCTCCGTCCGGATTACCGCCGCCAGCACCCGCTTCTCCGTCTCCCGACGCAGCTCATCGAGCCGCCTCATAAACTGGAAGATCTTCCGGATATAGAACACCCCCACCAGCAGCACCAGCGAAATGATAAAAGCCAACCACCGCTGCACGATGGACATCCGGTCCTCCATCTCCGGATAGAGGGTCGGCCACAGCTCGAACACCCGCGAAACCGCCATCAGCAGGAACCCGGTCGAAATCAGGATCCACGAGGCATTGAACTTGGTGCGCTTGAAGAGGCTGATGGCGATGGCCGCCGCCAGCACCTGCAACACCAGGGAGACATATTCCAATACAACAGACACCATAACATATCTCTTTAAAACGGATAACCGATGGCAATGTTCCAGACAGGCTTTCGGAAACCGCTGTTTTTATCCAACAATACAAACCGCTGCAGGGCGGGGTCGTACATCTTGAAGCCCCAGTCGAATCGCAGGAGCAGGAAGGTGACGTTCAGGCGCATACCCGCCCCCATCCCCACGGCGATCTGCCTGTAGAAATCCGGCGAGAACTGCGTGGAGGGGCGGTCCGAATAATTCTTCAGGTTCCACACGTTCCCCGCATCCATGAAGAGCGCCCCCTCCAGGAGCCAGAAGAGCTTGAAGCGGTACTCCAGGTTCGCCTCCAACTTGAAGTCCCCCACGCTGTTCGGGTAGTTGTTCTCCGAGCAGTAGCCTCCCGGCCCCACCGTCCTCGAATGCCAGGCGCGGATGTCGTTGGCCCCTCCGCAATAGTAGGCCTCCTCGAAGGGCAGCGCCTTCATGTTGCCGTAGGGGAAGCCGCATCCCAGGAAGAGGCGGTAGACGATGGTGTTCGCCCGGTTGATATAGTGGTTGAAACGGTACTCCCCGTCCATCTTCACAAACTGTGCATACCTCACGCCCATGGCCTTGTAGAAACGCTCCCCGTCCAGCTCCGAATGGCGTTTCCCGAACATCTTGGTCAGCCCCAGCAGCAGGTTGCCGGAGGTCTCCACGTTCACCCTGAAGTAATTGGAATTGGCGGTACGGTTGACCGCCTTGTCCGTATAGACGGCCAGGAAATTCGCCGACAGGATCAGGTGGTCGGTATAGGCGCTCTTCACATACTGGTTTTTCAATCCGTTGATGAAATCCCGGTCCACCCCGGACATCATCACATAGTTCAGGTCGATCAGGTCGAAACTGTAGTTCCATTTGTTGTCGGCCTGCTTCCAGAGGTATCCGAACTTGGCGCTTGCCACCCTCCTGCGGTAGAAGCGGGTATGCTCCTGGCTGTACGAGAGGGAGATGGAGGTCTTGGGGGCATAATCCCTCCGGAAATCCTCCAGGCGGAATACGGGCAGCCAGAACTGGGGGGTCACCATCCTCAGCTCGGCCCCCACCTCCGTGGCGCTGAAGATTTCGTTTTCCCGGAACTTCTCCTTTCTCAGGGCGCCCCACACGCTCATCCTCAGGTTCTCCCCTCCGTGGAAGATGTTTTTATGGTTGTAGGAGAAATTCCCTCCCACGCCGATGTTTCCCGAATTGTTCGTGCCCTCCAGGAAGATGTTGTACGCCTGCCTCTTCATGGGGGTCAGCTGTATCTCGCACTCCAGGCAGGGCCTTCCCTGCGCGTCGCTCTTTTCGTGGAAGACGATGTTGATGAACTTGAAGAGGTTCAACACCTGCAGGCGGCCGTACGAAGCCGCCACCTTCCGCACGTCATACTCCTCCCCGCGTTCGAACTGGATGCTTTCGAGGATCACCTGCGGTCTGATTTTCAGGTTTTTCCGGTAAAGCACCTCGTAATCGCCGACCTTTTTTTTCCCGTACACCTCGCTCTCCGGGGCCCCGGCCAGCCTGGGGTCGTAGTCCATATTCACCCGTATCGCCTCGATCCGGTAGGTCTTGTAGGCATTGCTGTCGGGCAGGCTGTAGAGGATACCCATGGCGAGATCCGCCTTGCCCCGCTCCGCCTTCACCGTATCCGCATAATACTGGATGAGGTGTTTCGAGAAATTGTAATAGCCTCCGCTCCTCAGCAGGTCTGTCACCCGTTCGCGCTCGTTCTCCAGCACCTTCACGTCCAGCGGCATATCCCGTTTCAGCAGCGAATGCGCCGTATCCGCCAGCACCCGCCGGTAGAGCGGCATATCCGTCGGGCAGATCCCCCGGGTCATCCCGGAATCCGCCCGGAACGAGAGGTTGCCGACCCGTGTCGCGACTCCGGTCCTCACCCGGTAGACCACGTCGGCCTTCCGCTTGTTGAAGGCGACGGAATCCGTCACCTCCGCATGATAATATCCCTTGTTGTTCAGGTAGAGTTTCAGCTGCTCGACGCTGCGTTCCGTCAGGAAAGGGCTGTAGGCCACCGGCTCCTCGCCGATCCTCCGCAGCCACTTGTTGAACCTCTTCTCGCCGTTCCTCCCGCTCAGGTTGTAGATTCCCAGATGAAAGCGTGCGATGCCGAAAATCCGGGTGTTGGGCTTCTGCCGGACCGTTTTCTTCAACTCCTGGACCCCCACCTCTTTGTTGTCCGTCACCACCTTCACCCGATTCAGCAAATACTCGCTCTCTTTCAGGTATTTGGTCGGCGAGCAGGAGCCGAAGGAGAGGAGAAGGAGACAGAGCCCTGCAATCTTATATGGAATATCTTTCTTCAATTATCAAAAAATGTTACTATTTTTGCATCGAATCATGATGCAACTATGCTAAGCAAACAGGTAACAAAAATAGTCCAAAACCTTGAAAAAAAGAAATTCAGGGATAAATATAATCTCTTCAAGGTAGAGGGGACGAAACTGGTCGGCGAGCTGCTCCGTTCGCCCCTGACGCTACGTCACCTCATCGCCTTTCCCGAATGGATAGAAGCGCACCGGACGCAGCTTTCCGGTCTCAGCGTGCTGGAGGCCACGCCCCAGGAGATGCACGCCGTTTCCAACTTCCAGTCCCTGCCCGAGGTCATCGCCCTGGCGGAGATTCCGGACCATCCCTACCGCCGGGAGGAGGTGCAGGGGACGCTCGCCCTGGCCCTCAACGGGATACAGGATCCCGGCAACCTGGGCACCATCCTGCGCGTCGCCGACTGGTTCGGGGTCCGTCACATCCTGTGCGACCACGACTGTGCCGGAGCCTACAACCCCAAATGCGTACAGGCGAGCATGGGGGCCATCTTCCGCGTCCGCCCCTATTACCTCGACCTCCCAGCCGCCCTCCAAGAGTTAAAATCCGGAGAATACCCTCTCTTTGGCACATTTTTGGATGGTGAAAATATCTATACCGCGTCCCTGCCGCCCGGGGGGGTGATTGTCATGGGCAACGAG